>Ga0315912_10003335_pt1 | contig 16045 bp, 11 predicted proteins | sample VfabasoilMG_FD_204469 | JGI IMG/M metagenome (GOLD analysis project Ga0315912, IMG submission 204469) | Garden soil microbial communities collected in Santa Monica, California, United States - V. faba soil | ecosystem: Environmental > Terrestrial > Soil > Garden | place: USA: California... | reverse complement strand
GCGCCGTCGGCTTCGTGCTGCTGATCGCGTGCTCGAACGTCGCCAATCTTCTTTTGGCGAAAGCCGCCGGACGCTCGAGCGAGATGAGCGTTCGTGTCGCGGTTGGCGCCAGCCGCTGGCAGATCGTTCGTCAGTTGCTCATCGAGAGCGTTCTGCTCGCCCTGGTCTCCGGCGTGGTCGGGCTGCTGCTGTCGGTCATCTGGATTCGATGGTTCAGCCTCGAAGCGGAGACCGTCGGCATCCCGTACTGGATGACCTTCTCCATGGACTGGCGCACGTTCACGTTCTTCCTCGTCGTGTGCCTCGCCACCGGTCTGATCTTTGGGCTGATCCCTGCGCTGCACACATCGGCGACCAACGTTCACGAGATGTTGAAGGAGGGCGGACGAACGGGCGCTGGCGGCATTCGTGCGCGCCGCTGGTCGGGCGGGCTGATCGTGGTCCAGATCGCGCTCACGCTCGTGCTGCTCGCGGGCGCAGGCCTCATGCTGCGCAGCTTCCTCACGATGTACCGCATGGACGTCGGCATCGACACGTCTCGCATGGTCGTGACAGGCATGATCATCCCGGCCACCAAGTACGCCACATGGGAAGATCGCACGCGATTCCTGCAGAGAATCGACGACCATTTCGCAACGGTTACCGCTATCGAAGGAGCGTCAACAACTTCTGCGCTCCCATTCAGCGGCGGCGCAGTGCGGCGACTGGAGGTCGATGGCCGCGCGGCCACTCCAGGGGAACGCCTCCCCGAAGTCACGATGCTCAGTGTGGGCTCGCACTATTTCGACGTGATCGGCGTGCCGCTCCGTGGGCGCGCCTTCACCAACGAAGACGGCGGGCCCGGGCGGCAGATCGCGATCGTCAATCAGCGGCTCGTCGATCAGTACTTCAAGGGGCAGGATCCGATCGGCCGCACGATCCGTCTGTCGCAAGACGTAACCGGCTCCACCGAGAAACCCGAGTGGCTGACGGTCGTCGGCCTCGTGCCGAACATCCGCCAGCGCAACAACCAGCAGGAAGCGGAGCCCGACCCCATCGCGTACATCACGCATCGCCAGAATACCGGCATGGCTCGGGCGACGAACGTGATCGCGCGCACGCGTGCCGATGCCGCACAAGCGACAAAGCTCCTGCGTGAAGGGATGATGGGCGTCGATCCCGATCAGGCGCTGTCCACCCCGCGGACGATGGACGAAGCGCTCGCGCAGAATCGCTGGCTGCTGCGTGTGTTCACGACCATGTTCTCGATCTTTGCCGTGATGGCGCTGGTGCTGGCCGCTGTCGGCCTCTATGCGGTCACCGCATACGCCGTGACGCAGCACACGCGCGACATCGGCGTGCGCATGGTTCTGGGCGCGCAACCTGGCCAGGTGATCTGGATCTTCCTCAAGCGATCGATCGTGCAGTTGACGATCGGGCTGACGATTGGCGTCGCGGCGGCGATCGGCCTCGGGCGCGTGCTTCAGTCGTTCCTGGTGCAAACAAGCGCGCGTGATCCCGTGACGCTGGTCTCGATCGTCGTACTGCTCGTTGTGGTCGCGTTCGCGGCATCCGTGGGCCCAGCCCGGCGAGCCACTCGACTCGACCCGCTGCACGCGATGCGACATGAATAGTAGGCAGTAGGCAGTAAGCAGTAGGCACTAGGCAAAGCCGCGTTTTCGTAGCAGCCGGCTACCGTCTACTGCTTACCGCATACTGCCTACCGCTTTTGTGCCACAATGCCGACCCTTACGGAAGGAGAAGGCATATGCGCACTCCGTCATGGCTCCTGGGGCTTTCCGTACTTCTGGCGATCGTTTTCACCACCGCTCTCTCGGCCGCGCAGTCGTCCAAGACCGGCGACGTCTCGCTGTCGCGGGACGCCTCGCTCACAAGGGACATCAAGATCATCTCCAGCGCCGGCGCACGCGCGTTATCTGATGCGTGTGTCGCCTGGGCCGAACACAACAAGCTCATCGTCGCAGTCGCGGTGATCGACTGGGGCGGAAACGTCATCGACTCGCATGCGATGGAAGGCGCCGCCGCGAATGCGATCGACACGGCGCTGCTCAAGGCGAAGTCGGCTCTGCGATGGCGGCGGCCGACGTCGGAAACGAACAAGCTCGTTCGCAGCGGGGAGAACCTCGCGCCGACATTCATGAACGACTTCCCTCAGCCGGGTGCGCTGCCGGTTGTCTTGAACGGCCAGGTGATCGGTGCCATCGGTGTGTCGAGCGGCGACGGCGAGAAATGCGGTCAGGCGGCGATCGATTCGGTGTTCAAGGGACAGGCGACGACAGTCGCGCGCTGACATCTACCGCCATGAAGGCGCCTTCAATCGCTCTGATCGTCGTGGCGTTGATCGCGCCGGCATCAGCACAATGGCTGAATCAGCCGACCGCTGGGCTGCCGCGCACGCCTGACGGCAAGCCCAATCTGTCGGCGCCTGCCCCACGAGCGCCCGATGGCAAGCCCGATCTATCGGGGCTCTGGACGAAGATCTCCCCGAAGTACTCGCGCAACATCGCCGCCGACCTGAAGGCTGAGGAGATTCAGCCGTGGGCACGTTCGCTGGTCGAGCAGCGCAGAGAGGATCTTGGCAAGGAGTACATGAACGTGCTCTGCGTGCCGCTCGGGCCTGGCTACACGACGGCCGCGGACAGCACGGGCGCCGAGATGATGAAGATCGTTCAGACGCCCGGCTTGATCATCATCCTCAACCCTGACCTCACCTACCGTCAGATCTTCCTCGATGGACGCGCGCTCGAAGCGGCTCCGAACCCGACGTGGATGGGCTATTCAGTCGGACGATGGGAAGGCGACACGCTGGTCGTGGAGAGCTTCGGCTTCAACGATCGCACGTGGCTCGATCACGATGGCCACCCACACACCGAAGCGTTGCGGATGACAGAGCGTTACCGTCGGCGCAACGTCGGGAATCTCGAGGTCGAAGTCACCCTCTCGGATCCGAAGGCATACTCGAAACCCTGGACCGTGAATGCGCGCGCGGAGCTCGCCGCCGACACCGAGTTGATCGAGTGGGTGTGCAACGAGAGTCCGCACGGCGTCGAGCATTGGGTTGGCAAAGCATCGGACGAACGCAAGGGCGAGGTCCAGGTGGCCCCCGCGATTCTGTCGAAGTACGTCGGCACGTATGAAGAGCAGCAACCCTACTGGCGTGTTGCCGCCCGCGTCGTGAAGATCACAGTCGTTGACGGAAAGATCCTGGCGAACATGGACGGCCGCGGCGACGTTCCGCTCATCGGCACGTCAGAGACATCGTTCACCGGTCTGTATGGGCTTGGCGTCGAGTTCATCGACGGCGGCGCCGGCGGCCTCTTCGTGAAGCACGTGTCGGGCAACTATCGATTCGCGCGGAAATAATATGCCCCGCGTCCCCGGGGGTTACCATTGGTTACCCAACGGAGGACGTATGCCCGCGCCGCACTTCAGGTTTGCCCATCGAGCCCTTGTCGCACTCGTCATCGTGCTCTGTCTTGCCGTTCCTGCACTTCACGCGCAGTGGTTGAACTACAAAACTCCAGGAGTGCCGCGCACAGCTGAGGGCAAGGTGAACCTCGCCGCGCCGGCCCCGCGAACGCCCGACGGTAAACCCGATCTGTCCGGGACCTGGAACTCGGCTCAGGGCTACTTCACCAATCTGGCTCGCGACCTGAAGCCGGGGGACGTGCCGATGCTTCCGTGGGCAGAAGCGCGTGTCAAAGAGAACCAGACCAACGACCACAAGAACGATCCGATGGTCGCGTGCATGCCGCCCGGCGTTCCTCGCATCGACTTCACCGGCGGCGGAGCCATGCTGCACCCCTTCAAGATCGTGCAGACGCCGACGCTCGTCGTGCTGCTCTATGAGACCTCCACGAATCAGACGTTCCGGCAGGTATTCATGGATGGCCGCTCTTTCCCTGAGGATATGCAGCCGACATGGCTTGGCTATTCGATCGGACACTGGGAGGGCGACACCCTGGTCGTGCAGACCGCGGGCTTCAACGGCCGTGCGTGGGTGGACACTGGAGCGGGCCATCCTCAAACAGAAGCCGCAAAGGTGACCGAGCGTTTTACACGCCGGGACTTCGGGCATCTCGACATGGAGATCACGATCGACGATCCCGGCGCGTACCTCAAACCATGGACCGCCACGGTCCCGACGAACCTGCTCGCGGACTCGGACCTGATCGAGACCTTCTGCGATAACGAGCGAGACCTCGGCAAGATGTTCAGGGCACCGCTCGCCCCTCAGCCATAACGAGCCGCGATAGGCAAGATTGGATGCCCGCGTACGATTTCGTTGCGGGCGTCCTGACCGAACTCCTGGAGAGCTTCACCAGAGCAAGAAAATGCGCGTGTCTTCCCCGGCATCGATCGTGCCTCGTCCGGGGCGTCCTTCAAAGACATGCACGATTTCACATGCCGGACTCATCCAGGCCGAGTGTCTCTGGCCACTACTGCCCTGCTCGCGATCGCTGTGGCGATTGCGGCGCCGGTGGCCCAAAGCGCGATCACAATCGGCGTCGATGTCGCCGGCAACCGGCATCCCATCAACCCGAGCATCTACGGCGTCGCGCACGCGACGACCGCCGCCCTGAACGACCTGAACAGTCCGCTCAATCGCAACGGCGGCAACAACACCACGCGCTACAACTGGCAGCAGAACGCGGACAATCGCGGGAACGACTGGTACTACCAGAGCATCGCTGACTCGAGCACGACGCCCGGCGCTCGCGGCGATCAGTTCATCGCCAGCTCACGCGCGGCCGGCGCCGAGCCGATGCTCACGATTCCACTCATCGACTGGGTCGCGAAGGTCGGGCCGAATCGGAGCAAGCTGGCCAGCTTCTCCATTGCGAAGTACGGAGCGCAGACAGGCAACGACGCACAGTGGATGCCGGACGCCGGCAACGGTATCCGCACGAACGGTCAGTTCGTCACCGGCAACGATCCGAACGACGCGAATGTGCCGTCAACGTCGCAGCTGCAGCAGCAATGGGTGCAGCACCTCGTCTCGCAGTGGGGCACGCGTGCGAACGGCGGCGTGCGCTACTACATCCTCGACAACGAGCCGAGTCTCTGGCACTCAACGCATCGCGACGTGCATCCCACGGGTCAGACGCTCGATGAGATCAGAGACAAGATCATCGACTACGCGAGCCGCATCAAGGCCGTCGATCCCTCAGCGCTGGTCGTCGGGCCCGAAGAGTGGGGCTGGAGCGGATACCTGTTCAGCGGCTACGACCAGCAGTACGGCGGTCAACACGGATGGAGTTCCCTTCCCGATCGCGCGAGCCACGGCGGCGCCGACTACCTGCCGTGGCTCCTGAGCGCGCTTCGGCAGGAAGCAACTACGAATGGCCGACGCCTGCTCGACGTCTTCACCGTTCACTACTATCCGCAGGGCGGCGAGTTCAGCAACGACGTCTCGCAGGCCATGCAGCTGCGCCGGAATCGATCGACACGATCGCTCTGGGATCCGGCGTACGTGGACGAGACATGGATCAACGATCGGGTGCAGCTGATTCCGCGGCTCAAGAGCTGGGTCAACACCTCGTACCCCGGCACGCCGGTCGGTATCACCGAGTACAACTGGGGTGCCGAGAATCACATCAACGGCGCAACAACGCAGGCGGACATCTACGGAATCTTCGGACGCGAAGGGTTGGACATGGCGGCGCGGTGGACGACGCCAGCCGCGAGCACACCGACCTACAAGGCGATGAAGATGTACCGGAACTACGACGGGAATCGCTCGACGTTTGGCGACACCAGCGTCGCCGCGTCGGTGCCGACCCCCGATTCGGTGTCTGCCTTCGCAGCGCAGCGATCGTCCGATGGCGCGCTCACGATCATGATCATCGGCAAGGCACTGTCTGGATCGACTCCCGCAACCGTGAGCCTTGCCAACTACACACCCGCGTCTACCGCGCAGGTGTGGCAGCTCACGAGCGCCAACGCCATCGCGCGGCTGGCTGATGTGAACGTCAACGGCACGAGCCTCTCGATTACTGTGCCACCGCAGAGCATCACGCTGCTGGTCGTGTCGACTGCGGGCAACCTGCCGGGGGCGCCTGGGAATTTGCGTATCGTGGGATCGACGGGGATGTAGAGGCGGGTCTTCAGACCCGCCTCTAGTTTCAGGGCTTACGCGAGAGCCTTTCCGTACAACGCAAGCAGACGAGCCCAGGCCTTCTCGGCATCCGGCTCGTTGTAGACACCGGAGTCCGGCGGGCACCAACCATGCGCGCCTGAATAGACTTCGACCTCCGCAGCCTGACCCGACTTTGCGAACGTCTCCTTGAGGACGTCCTTGTCCATCGGCCGCTGCTTGTCGTCGTTCGACGCGATCGCGATGAGCAGCGACGCCTTGGTCTTCGACGCCATGAGATGCGGACTGTCCGCGTCCATGGTCACCAGCCCGCCGCCGTGGAACGACGCAATCGCGCCGACGCGATCGGAAGCCGCGGCCGTGCGGAACGCCATTGGCCCGCCCATGCAATACCCCTGGGTTCCCATCTTTCTGTTCTTCGCGACCGAGGCCTGCTGATCGAGCCACGCGGTGAACGTCCGCGCGTCGGTCATGTGCGTGGTTGGGCTCAACGTCTTCGCAAGCGGGAGCAGCTCGGGAATCGGTGTCGCAGCCCCCTTCGCCGCTGTCGGCGCCTTGCTGGTGCGATAGAACGGGTTCACCACGAGCACCGAGTAGCCGGTTTCGGCAAGGCGCTTGCCCATCTGGCGGAACGCGGGGCGCAGTCCGAAGATGTCAGGCCACACGAGCACGCCCGGCGCCGTTCCGGTTGCCGGGTGCACGAAGTAGGCATCGCACGTCCCGTCCGGCGTCTTGATCGTCACGTCCATCTCGGTGACTGCGACGGCATTGACGACTTTGGGCAGCGTCAGCGCCACACCGGCAGCCACGAGGACGCCGAACTGACGACGCGTCACCATACCGGCCGACTCGTACTTCAGTCGATCGTCTTCAAAATGATCCTGGTCGCACATACTCGCTCCTTGTTCGACGCGTGATGATGGCGCGGCACACGGTCGCGCAACGGGGAGACACTCTATACCCATTTGCCTCTGACGGGGATAGACTCCGGCCGTGTTCGATTGGTCCGCGGCTCTCGAAACGCTGCGCAAGCTCGGCACAGACGCTGCGACGGCACGCAGCGTCGAGGAGGCGTGCGCCACGATCGAGCGGGTGCATTCCGAGAACCAGGACGCAATCGCCACGCTCGAGCAACGGCTCGCGGCTGAAGTCGCGGCTGCGCAGACCCTGCAGTCAATCAGCGCCCGGCTGATTTCCGAAGCCACGCAGGAATCGCTCTTCGAGCAGCTGCTCGACGCGGCGCTCGAGTTGATGGACGCCGATTCCGCCAGCCTCCAGATGCTCGAACCAGACGGAGAGTCACTCACGCTGATCGGTTGGCGGAACATGCATCCCGACGCGGTGGCGTACTGGCACCGCGTCTCGCTCGGCTCGGCAACGTCCTGCGGCCACGCTCTCCGCGACCACACGCGCGTCGTGATTCCTGATATCGAGTCGTGCGACTTCATGGCAGGCACTGCCGACCTTCGCGAGTCGCGGCGGTGCGGCGTGCGCAGCGTGCAATCCACTCCACTGCATTCACGCTCGGGCGCCCTGCTCGGCATGATCTCGACGCACTGGAGGACACTGCACGTACCGACAGACGGTGATTTTCGATCGTTCGACGTACTGGCGAGACAGGCGGCCGATCTCATCGAGCGCACGCGCGCTGAGACCGTGGTGCGCGAGAGCGAGGAGTGGTTCCGCCTCATGGCCAACTCTGCGCCTGTCACGATCTGGCTGACCGGCGTCGACAAGAGATGCACCTACGTCAATCAGGCGTGGCTCGACTTCACCGGCCGGCCGTTGGACGCGGCGCTCGGTGACGGATGGACAGAAGGCATCCATCCGGAGGATGTCGAGCGCAGCTGGGACACGTACGAGAAGGCCTTCGAGCGCCGCGAACCGTTCCAGATGGAGTATCGCGTCCGCAGGCATGACGGCGAGTTCCGTTGGGTGATCGATACGGGTGTGCCGAGATCAAGAGCAGATGGCTCGTTCGCGGGCTATATCGGCTCGGCGGTGGACATCACTGAACGCCGGCTGGCCCAGGAGGCACTGTCCACCGTCAGCCAGCGACTAATTGATGCACAGGAGGAGGAGCGCAGCCGCCTCGCACGCGAGCTCCACGATGACATCAGCCAGCGGCTGGGGCTCCTCTCGCTGCGACTCAGCGAGCTCGCGCATGCCGCTGTGCAGTCGAACGGAAACCTCGAGCCGCTGATGTCGATGACGCGCGAAGAGGTGACGACTCTCGTCAAAGATGTTCACCACCTCTCGCATCGCCTGCATCCGCCGCGTCTGGAGCTCCTCGGGCTGGCGGCCGCCGCCGACGCGTTGTGCGAGGAGTTCTCGAGCCCGAGAACGATGGAGGTGCGCTTTCAGACCGCGGGCATTCCGAGGCGCTTACCACAACGCATCTCGCTCTGCTTGTATCGAGTGCTGCAAGAGGCGCTGCAGAACTCTGCGAAACACAGCGGCGCGAGCGAGGTGGATGTGTCGCTCACCGCCGCTGCGGACACCATCGAACTGGTCGTGCGCGACTCGGGTCGTGGTTTCAATCCGGATCACGCCGTCGGAACTTCCGGGCTGGGCCTGAGTAGCATGAAAGAACGGATCAAGAGTGTCCGCGGCCAGCTTGTCGTGGACTCCGCGCCGCAGCGCGGCACCCTGATTCGTGCCCGTGTGCCCTTCGCTGGCCGCGCATCCTGATCGAAGCCCCTCAGCTCGTACGACGCTTCTTCGTACTCGACGCACGTGTGGCCTTCTTTTTCGCAGGCTTGATGTAGCGGATTTTCGTGCCGACCGCGCGGCGTGTGCGCACGCGGTAGGAAAGAAACACGATGCCGCTGGCGGGAAGGATCTTCTGATCGACGAGCTCGAGTTTCGCCAGCGCACCCGCGGGCAGCAGCGGAACTCCGCTTCCAACCAGCACTGGCATGACCGCCAACTCCACCGTGTCGACGAGACCCGCATCAAGAAGTGAACGAAAGAGGACACCGCCACCAAAGAGCCAGATGTCGCGACCCTGCTTCTTCTTGAGGCCCGCCACGATCTCGCTGGCATCCTCGTTGGTGACGCGAATGCCCTTTGCTGTCCTGGATGGCAGGCTCCTGGAAAACACCACGACGTCGAGGCCACTCAGTGTGCCGTCGCCACCCTGCGCATTCATCTCTTCATACGTCTTCCGCCCCATGACGGCGGTATCGAACTCCTTGAACAGGGCGCCGAAGTCGATCGACGAATCCGAGAGGAGCCAGTCGTACTCGCCCTTAGGCCCGGCAATGAAGCCGTCAAGGCTCACCGCCACCTGGTAACGCAGTCGTCTCATGCAAACGCCTCCATGAACACTGGCTTTTCTATAACCCGGGCGGGTCCACTTCACCACGTACTGCGTCCCAAAGTTCGCTATCATCTCCTCGGCCGGGATGAGCCCTACGAAACGCTTTCTCTGCTTGGGTTTCGCCATCGTCGTCGTCACCAGCACGCTGGGCCAGGAGAAGACCGGCCCGGCCCCGGCGCGCGCGATGATCGACACGTACTGCGCGGGGTGTCACAGCACCGCCGTGCATGCCGGAGGCCTGGCGCTCGACAGGCTTCCCCTCGACGCGATTCGCGATCATCCTGACGTCTGGGAAAAGGCGGTCCGCAAACTGCGCGGTCGCCTGATGCCGCCGCCGGGAAGTCGCCAGCCCTCTCAAGCCGACATCGACTCGTTCGTGACCTGGACGGAGAGCGAACTCGATCGCGCCGCGGTCGTGCCGATGGCTGGCCACGTGCCGATGCAGCGCATGACGCGCACCGAGTACGCGACGGCGGTCAACGATCTGCTCGGCATCGAGCTCGACGCCGAGACGGTGCTGCCCACTGAAATCGCAGTCGACGGCTTCAACAACATCGCTGCGGCGTTGAGCGTGTCGCCGGCGTTCCTCGATCAGTACGTCGCCGCCGCACGGCTGGCCGCGAAGCAGGCCGTGGGCGAGTCGGTGCCAAAGGTCGCGAGCGCGCACTATCACCAGGCATCCGCGCCGGCGAGCGATCAAGCGGCGCACGTCGACGGGCTTCCGCTTGGCACGCGTGGCGGCATGAAGTTCCGCCACAACTTTCACGCTGACGGCGAATATCGATTCACGATCCCCGATCTCGGCGTTGACCTCTACACCCGCGTCGTTGAAACACGACATGCGGTGATCCTCCTGATCGACGGACGCGAGGTGTTTCGCGAATACCTCGGCGGTCCAGAGGACATGAAGACGCTCGACCGCGGCGGCGCACCCGGGCGCGCGGCGGTGATGAAGCGATTCAGCAACATTCCGGTCCAGGTGAAGGCGGGCACCCGCGACGTGGCGGTGACCTTCGTCGAGCGCGCACGCGTCGAGTCGGATGAATTCGTCGGCAACCTGCCCGGCGATCTCTTCAGCCGCGGCGACCGCATGCCGCGTCTCGTTGACGGCGTGCAAGTCGTAGGGCCGTTCAACTCGCCCGGCGTGTCCGACACGCCAAGCCGGCATCGCGTGTTCATCTGCAGGCCTGCGCAGACCGCGGACTCCAACGAAGAGCGGGCATGTGCACAGCGCATCGCCACGAACCTCGCGCGTCGAGCCTTCCGTCGGCCGGTGACCACCCAGGACGTCGAATCGCTCATGCCGTTCTTTGAAACAGGACGGAAGAGCAAGTCCGGATTCGATGGCGGGATCGAGCAGGTGATTGCCGCGGTACTCGTCAGCCCGGAGTTTCTCTATCGGGGGGTTCCAGAGCGAACCTCGGGCCAATCAGTCTTCGCGCTCAACGACGTCGAACTGGCCTCGCGGCTGTCATTCTTCCTCTGGAGTCAGGGGCCTGACGATACGCTGCTCGACGTGGCCGCGGCCGGCAAGCTGAAAGACCCGGTCGTCCTGCGGACGCAGGCGCTGCGCATGCTGAGGGATCCGCGCGCGGCGAGCCTGGTCAGCGACTTCGCGCTGAAGTGGCTGGACCTCGACAATCTCAAGGACGCCGAGCCCGATCCGAATCTGTTTCCAACCTTCAACGGGCAGTTGCGGCAGGACCTCGGCACCGAGCTCGAGTCTTTCATGTCGAGCGTGCTGCTCGAGGATCGTAACGTCGGCGACCTGCTCACCGCTGATCACACATTCCTCAACGAGCGTCTGGCGAAGCATTACGGAATCAACTCGGTGCTCGGCTCTCAGTTCCGTCGTGTGACGCTGACCGACTCGCAGCGCTGGGGACTATTTGGCAAAGGCGCGATGCTGCTGCGGACCTCGTACGGCAATCGCACGTCGCCTGTGCTGCGTGGCGCGTGGGTCATGGGCAAGTTGATGGGCACGCCGCCGACGCCGCCGCCACCCGATGTCGATACCGACCTCTCGACACCGAAAGGCGAGCTTCCCAAGACGCTGCGGGCCAGGCTCGAAAGCCACCGCGCGAAGCCGGGGTGCCGTCAATGCCACGACGTGATCGATCCGATCGGCCTCGCGTTGGAGAACTTCGACGCGATCGGACGCTGGCGCAACGACGATGAAGAGGCTCACGCGCCCATCGACGCCAAAACAGTGCTGCCGAATGGAACGGCCGTTGACGGCCCGGGAGAGTTGCGTCACGCGCTCTTCGATGGCCGCGATCTCTTCGTACGTGCGCTCACCGAGAAGCTGATGATGTACGCGGTGGGACGGAAACTCGAGTACTACGACATGCCGCAAGTGCGAGCGGTTGTGCGTGGCGCAGCAAAACAGGACTACCGCTTGTCGGCGATCGTCTCCGGCATCGTGACGAGCGATGCTTTCCGCATGCAGGCCGCCTCCGCTCAAACTACATCGCCCGTCTCGACGACAGCCAAAAAGGACTGACTATGTTTCTGACGAAGAAGCACCTCTCACGTCGGACAGTACTAAAGGGCGCGGGCGTCACGTTGGCCCTGCCGCTGCTCGATGCGATGGTCCCGGCGGCCACCGCGCTCGCCCAGACCGCTGCAGCACCGAAGCTGCGCATGGGATTCTTCTACCTCCCGCACGGCGCGATCATGGGCAACACGTCGCACGGCGCGCAGATGGATCGCTGGACGTCGAGTGGCTCGGGTGCCGATTTCAAGCTCAGCCCGATATTGAAGTCGCTCGAGCCGCACAAGCGCTACGTCACGTCATTTGGAAATCTTCAGAACGCAGCGATGGTCGGCGGCGTCCACAGCCTCGCACCGGCGACCTGGTTGAGCGGGACCAAGCCCGATCGCAGCTCCGCCGGAGCGAGCATGTCCACCACGCTCGATCAGGTGGTTGCGCAGCGCATCGGTCAGGACACGACGCTGCCGTCGCTCGAACTCGCGGCCGAAACGACGCAGCAGTCTGCGGCCTGCAGCGGCTCGGCGTGCTTCTACAACACGACGCTCTCGTTCCGCGACGAGCATTCACCGCTGCCGATGGAATACAACCCGCGCAAGGTCTTTGCGCAGTTGTTCGGCGAGGGTGATACGCCCGAGGAGCGGGCCGCGATCGCCAATCAAACAAAGAGCCTGCTCGATCGCATCACCGGGCGCACGCGCGCGCTGCGACAGGACCTGGGCGCGAGCGATCGCGCCGTGCTCGACAACTACCTGGAAACCGTGCGCGAGATCGAGCGTCGCGTGCAGCTGGCATCGAGCCGGGACCTCTCAGCGATTGAAGTGCCGCAAGCGCCCATCGGCGAGCTCGATGCGTTCGACAAGCAGGTCGATCTGCTCTTCGATCTGATCGCGCTGGCGTATCGTGCCGACCTCACGCGAGTCGCGTCCTACATCATGGTTGCCGAGGGCACGACACGCACCTACAACCACATCGGCGTGTCGGACTCGTTCCATCCGGTCTCGCACCACGCCAACGACCTGGACCGCCTCGAGAAGCTGGTCAAGATTCAGACGTGGCACGCGGAGCGCTTCGCGGCGTTCGTCAAGAAACTGTCCGAGGTCAAAGAGGGCGACGGCACGCTACTGGATCACTCGCTGTTCCTGTACGGCTCGAACATGTCCAACAGCGATCGGCACAACGGCCACCCGCTGCCGACGATCCTCGTCGGCGGTGCCAACGGCAAGCACCGCGGCGGCCAGCATGTCGATCCAGGACAGCCGACGCCGCTCGCCAACGTGCACCTGGCCATCCTCGACAAGGCCGGAGTCGAGCAGAAGTCGTTCGGCGACAGCACAGGGCTGATCGGAATCTGACGCAGGCACGCTGATGCTGAACCGTCGTCAACTCCTGATCGGAGCCGCGGGCGCACTGGTAGGTGGCATGGCCTCGCCGCGCCGTGCTGTCGCGCAGCAGGCGAGCCGCGTTGCACTCAACGATCGGTTGTCGGTGTTGACGAGTGGGCGCACGAATGTCGTGGCTCTCTCCTCTGCCGACGGTCTCGTGCTGGTCGACGGCGGGGCACCCGAGCTGAGCGAACCGTTGATGGCCGACGTAAAGTCGTTGTCCGGCGGTCGCGTGAGCACGCTATTCAACACGCACTGGCATCTCGAAAACACTGGCGCGAACGAAGCGCTTCGGCAAGCCGGTGCCACGATCATCGCGCACGAGAACACTCGACTGTGGATGGCCACGCCAACGTGGATACCCGCCGAGGATCGCTACCGGCAGCCTCGTCCCCGCGGCGCACATCCCACGAAGACGTTCTACGTCAACGGCTCGATGACTGCCGGCGGCGAGCACATCGACTACGGCTATCTGATCGAGGCGCACACCAGCGGCGACATCTACGTCTTCTTCCGCGACTCGAATGTGCTCGTCGTTGGGGACATCGCGGCGCCGGTGCAGGATCCCGTGCTCGATTACTTCACTGGCGCGTGGATCGGCGGTCGCCTCGATGCGCTGACCAAGCTGGTCGAGCTCTGCGACGAACGCACACGCATCGTGCCAGGCTTCGGTCCGACGATGACTCGCGCCGATCTGCAAGCGGAGCGCGACATGATGAAAGTCGTCTACGACCGCACCGTCGACCGCGTGCGCGAGGGCGACGACGTCGAGGACATGCTCAACGCCGGCGTGCTCAAGGGGCTGCGGACACTCAAGGACCCACAAACGTTCATTCATGACGTCCACAAAGGCCTGTGGGCGCATCACAACAAGCTGTCACCCAATGTCGTATAAGAGACTCGCCGCCGCACTCATCATCTTGCTCAGCGCCGCTGCGACTGCTCACGCGCAACTGGCCGATCGGATCCAGGCCGGCGATCGTGTCGCGGCGCTGGCCATGATCGCCAAGGGTGTTGAGATCAACGCGACGCAGCCGGATGGAACGACTCCGCTCCACTGGGCGGTCTATCGCGTCGATCGCGAGCTCGTCGCTGCGCTGCTCAAGAAAGGGGCACGCGCGCAGGCCATCAACAAGTACGGCGCAAGCCCGCTCGCAGAGGCGGTCAGGATCGCCAACCTCGAGATGACGGGAATGCTGCTCGAGGCCGGCGCGGACGCGAACGTCGCCAACGAGGACGGACAGACTGCGTTGATGCTTGCGGCGCGCACGGGCAACGTGGCCGTGGCCACACTGCTCGTCCAGCACGGCGCGGACGTCAACAAGCGCGAGAGCTACCGCGATCAGTCGGCTGTGATGTGGGCAGCCGCGCAGGGCCATGCCGACATGGTGGCGTTCCTCGTGTCGCAAAAGGCCGACCTCACGGTGACCGCGAAAGACAACGAGTGGATGACGCAGATTTCCAGCGAGCCGCGCGTGCAGTATCGGCCGACAGGCGGCCTGACTCCGCTGCTCTACGCCGCGCGCGCCGGATGCCTGGCGTGCGTGACGTCAATGGTTCAGGCCGGCGCCAATGTGGATCGGCCCAATCCCGACGGCATGACGCCGATGATGATGGCGCTCGACAACGGCTTCCCCAAGGTCGCGCACTACCTGCTCGATCGCGGCGCCAACCCGCACACGTGGGACTGGTGGGGCCGAACGCCGCTCTACATCGCGGTGACGATGCGTGGCGGCGTCGATAGTCGATCGGGACCACGGCCGCCGGAGTCGCTGACATTCATCAATGCTCTGCTCAACGCGGGCGTGAACCCGAATGCGCAGCTCGCGTTCAAGGAGCCGAGCCGGGGCGGACGCGACAATCGCTTCCGCGACGACCTGCTGACCACCGGTGCAACGCCGCTCCTGCGCGCCGCTCAGACCTACGACAACGACGTCGTTCGCGCGCTCCTCAAACACGATGCACTCGTCGATCTGCCGACCGCGTCCGGCGTGACGCCATTCATGGCCGCCGCCGGCATCGGCACACGAACCGCCGGCGGCGTCCTCGGTCCTGGCGCGCGCGAGGACGTCATCGCGCGCTCACTCGAGACGATGGAGATCCTGCGGGCGGCTGGTGCGGACATCAATGCGCGCATCATCGACAACTCGAGCCTGACGTCGCGTATCGCGCGCGACAACACGATGACAGGGCGGCAGGGTCAGACCGCGCTCTTCTATGCCTCGGACACGGGACGCGCCCCAGTCGTGAAGTATCTGCTCGAGCATGGTGCAAAGGCCGATGCGCTCGACGACACGGGTCGCACCGCACTCGATATTGCCAAAGGCCGGCGCGGCGGAAACGACGACAGCGCGAAAGAGATCGTCTCGCTCCTCGAGAACGCGCGCTGATTTCCATCGGATCAGCGGACGCTCTGTCTGCAGCTCCCGTTCGCGTCGTGGAAAATCGGCCCTCCGGCGTGGCCGTATGGAGCACGCCGCGTCGAGATCCGGAAAGGGAGCGATGCGATTCATCACCGCGAGTTCGTTCCGCGTGATCAGTGTCGCCTGAGCTAGCAATAAAGGTGCGTGCCACGATCGCAGGCGATCGAGCCAGGCACTACTCGCGTGAGACCGACAGGGTACGAGAGGAGCGAGCTTTCCCGGCGTGCGGAATCGGCCAACCGCCGGGTCGGTATGCCCGCGCGCGCTATGGCACGTCGAGCAACACGATGTCGGAGTGTTCTTGCACCTGCTCGAGGACGACCTCGC
>Ga0315912_10003334_pt1 | contig 16046 bp, 5 predicted proteins | sample VfabasoilMG_FD_204469 | JGI IMG/M metagenome (GOLD analysis project Ga0315912, IMG submission 204469) | Garden soil microbial communities collected in Santa Monica, California, United States - V. faba soil | ecosystem: Environmental > Terrestrial > Soil > Garden | place: USA: California... | reverse complement strand
GTTCGTGTACGTGCTCTTCGAGGACGGCACCGATCTTTATTGGGCGCGCTCGCGCGTCCTGGAATACCTGAACCAGGTGCAGTCGCGCCTGCCCGCGCAGGCGAAAGCCTCGCTCGGTCCGGATGCAACGGGCGTCGGCTGGGTCTACGAGTACGCGCTCGTCGATCGCTCGGGCCGACACGACCTGGGGCAACTGCGGGCGATCCAGGACTGGTTCCTGAAGTACGAGCTGAAGAGCGTGCCCGACGTCGCCGAGGTGGCCACCGTCGGCGGCATGGTCCGCCAATACCAGGTCGTGCTGGATCCGGACCGGTTGCGCGCCTTCGGCCTGCCGCACATGAAGGTCATCGCGGCGATCGAGAACGCGAACCGCGAATCGGGCGGCTCCGTGCTCGAGCTGGGCGAAGCGGAATACATGGTGCGTTCGCGCGGCTACCTCAAGTCCATCGACGACTTCCGCATGATTCCGTTGAACGTCAGCGAGACCGGAACACCGGTGACGCTCGGCGACGTCGCGCGCATCCAGATGGGGCCCGAGATGCGGCGCGGCATCGCGGAGCTCGACGGCGAAGGCGAAGTGGTCGGCGGCGTCGTCATCATGCGATCGGGTCGGAATGCGTTGACGACGATCGAGGCGGTGAAGGCAAAGCTTGACTCGCTCAGGTCGGGATTGCCTGCCGGCGTCGAGATCGTCCCCACCTACGACCGCTCGGACCTCATCAAGCGCGCGGTCTCGAACCTGCGGGAAAAGCTCGTCGAGGAATTCATCGTCGTCGCGCTCGTCTGCTTCGCGTTCCTCTTCCATTTGCGCTCCGCGCTCGTCGCCGTGGTGGCGCTCCCGCTCGGCGTGCTCGCGGCGTTCGGAGTGATGCACGCACAGGGCATCAACGCGAACATCATGTCGCTGGGCGGCATCGCGATCGCGATCGGCGCGATGGTCGATGCGGCGATCGTGATGATCGAGAACGCGCACCGGAGGTTGGAGGGGGGAGGAGGGAGTGGGGAGGATCACTGGAAGGCGATCGAGGAGGCCGCGGTCGAAGTCGGGCCGGCGCTCTTCTTCAGCCTCCTGGTGATTACGCTTTCGTTCGTGCCGATCTTCACGCTCGAGGCGCAGGAGGGGAGGCTCTTCTCACCCCTCGCGTTCACGAAGACGTACGCGATGGCGGCGGCTGCGGGCATCTCGGTGACGCTGGTGCCGGTGCTGATGGGTTATCTCATTCGCGGAAAGATTCCGCGCGAAGAGTCGAATCCGATCAATCGCGCGCTCATCGCGGCCTATCGGCCGATGCTCGAATGGGTGCTGAAGCGCCCGTGGCCGACGCTCGCGATCGCCACGGTGCTCGTGGCGCTCACGGCGTGGCCGATCTCGCGACTCGGCGGCGAGTTCCTGCCGCCGCTCGATGAAGGCGACTTGCTCTACATGCCGAGCGCCCTCCCGGGCCTTTCGGCGGGCAAGGCCTCCGAGATCCTGCAGCGCACGGACCGGCTGATCCGCCAGGTGCCGGAAGTGAGCCGCGTCTTCGGCAAGATCGGACGCGCGGAGACGGCGACGGATCCGGCCCCGCTCGAGATGGTCGAGACGACGATCCAGTTCAAGCCGCGGGACCAGTGGCGTCCCGGAATGACGACGGAGAAGCTCATCGAGGAGCTCGACCAGACGGTGCGGCTCCCCGGCCTCGCGAACCTCTGGATCCCGCCGATCCGCAACCGCATCGACATGCTCGCCACGGGAATCAAGAGCCCGGTCGGCATCAAGGTGTCTGGCGCGGACCTCGCCGAGATCGATCGCATCGCCGCGGAGATCGAACGCACGGTGAAGAACGTTCCGGGCGTGACCTCCGCGCTCGCCGAGCGCCTGACCGGCGGACGCTACGTGGACATCTCGATCGACCGCCGTGCCGCGGCGCGCTACGGATTGAACGTCGGCGACGTGCAATCCATCGTCGCCACGGCCATCGGCGGCGAGACGATCGGCGAGACCGTCGAAGGCCTGCAACGCTTCCCCATCAGCGTCCGCTATCCGCGCGAAGTGCGCGACTCGGTGGAGAAGCTGCGCGAGCTGCCGGTCGTGACCGAGCGGGGCGCGCAGATCGCGCTGGGCGCGATCGCCGACATCCGGATCACGGATGGCCCGCCGATGCTGAAGAGCGAGAACGCGCGTCCGTCGGGATGGATCTACGTGGACCTGCGCGGGCGCGACCTGCGCTCGGCCGTGAACGACATGCAACTCGAGGTTTCGAGGAGCGTAAAGCTGCCGGCGGGTTACTCGCTGACCTGGTCGGGGCAATTCGAGTACCTCGAGCGCGCCACCGCGCGCCTGAAGGCCGTCGTTCCGGCGACCATCGCGATCATCTTCGTGCTCCTGTACCTCACCTTCCGCCGCGCGGATGAAGCGCTCCTGATCCTGCTTTCGGTGCCCTTTGCCCTCGTCGGGGGGGTCTGGCTGCTTTTTGCGCTAAATCATGCGGTCTCGGTGGCCAGTGCCGTAGGCTTCATTGCATTGGCTGGCGTCGCGGCCGAATTCGGTGTCGTCATGTTGCTGTACCTGAAGCATGCGTGGGAAGCGCGGCTCGCGGCCGGTGAACCGGCGAGCGAGGCGACGCTCCTCGACGCGCTGCGCGAAGGCGCGGTGCTGCGCGTGCGGCCCAAGGCGATGACCGTCGCCGTCGTCATGGCGGGACTTCTCCCCATCATGGTCGGCTCGGGCACCGGATCGGAGGTGATGCAACGGATCGCCGCTCCGATGGTGGGCGGAATGATCACCGCGCCGCTGCTCTCGATGTTCGTGATCCCGGCGGCCTTCCTGCTGCTACGCCGGCGGGAGCTCAAAAAAGGGGGTCAGGTTCACTTTTCCGCCATGCGGAAAAATGAACCTGACGCCATTTCCTGACCCTTCGACTGAAAGGAGAAGCAAAGTGAAAAGGACCGTGATCGTGCTGGCCGCGGCGCTGCTTGCCGCAACGGCGCCCGATCTCCTCGCGGGACGCCACGAAGAACCCCTGGTGACGCATACCGCGACCGGCGTCGTGAAGAAGGTCGAGCCGGGAATCGCGAGGATCACGCTCCATCACGAACCGATCGCGGCGCTCGGCTGGCCGTCGATGACGATGCCCTTCAACGTGAAGGACAAGAAGATCCTCACGTCCGTGAAGCCCGACCAGAAGGTGCAGTTCGACTTCGTGCAGGCGGGCGGCGCGCCGGTCATCACGGCGATCCGCTGAGATTCGCCGGGCCCGGGAGCGCTAAGGGCGCTTCGCTTCCTCGGCAATCTCGGCCCGCAGGCGCACGACGGTCCGGTGCTGCCGCGCCTCGGCGGGAAATCCGTCGAGGATCTTCGCGGCCTCCGCAACGCGCGCGGCGCGCTCGGACGGAACGGCGAGTCCCATCGCCAGGATCGCCTCCGCGAGCATGAAGTGCTGCCGCACGTCTTCGCTCCCCTTGGCGTGGAGACCCCTCTGGAATGCCAGCTCGGGAGCGACGAGCTTCGCCGCCTCGTCCCCGCGTCCCTGCCGCGCAATGGAGAGTGCGAGGAGGATCTGGTGGTCGCTCGCGAAGGCCTTGTCCAAAAGCGTGGAGATTGGCAGCCGCTTGAAGTGCTCGATCGAGGCCCTCATCTCGGCCTCCGCCGCCGCGTATTGCTTGAGCTGGTAGGAAGCCACCGCGACCTGCTTGTGCGCGGCCGCAAGGCCGAAGGTCACTTGGCGCGCCTCCCCCTCGTCCGCCGTCTTCGTCTTCTTCAGCCGGTCGATCGCCTTGCGAGCCCTGTCGATGACCACGGCATGTTCGCCGTACGCGAGCTCGATGTCGCGCTCGGCATTGGCGTAGGTTTCCATCATGAACTCGCGTTCGAAGGAGCCGGGCTTCATGAGGGCGAGGCCGGCTTCGAACGGCTTCCGGTACTCCATCAGTTCCTGACGGCGGATCCCGATCTCCGCCTGGAACTTCGCGATAGACACGGCTGCGTTCGCCCACGAGGCGCGCATGCCCGGCTGCTTGATGACCTCGTAGGCGAGGAGGGCCATCGCCAGGGATTCCTTCAGGCGACCCAGCGATTCCAGCCCGTTGGAAATGCCGACCCGCGTGCCCGAGAGATTGTTCCACGCGAGCGAATTGCCGGGGTCGAGGCGGACAAAGGCGAGATAGTCGCTCTCCGCCTGCCGCGCGAACTCGAGCGCGCGACGCACGCGCAGCTCGCCGAATTCGATGCTCGAGAGGCCCGAGACCAGAAGGGCATGCGAGCGCCTGGCTCCCATGTGGCCGGGATTGCGCTCCAGGATCTGCGAGGCGACCCTGGCGGCCTCCTCGCCGATCTTGCGCGCCTCGTCGACCTGGCCCAACCGCTCACCGAGCGCTTCCATCAGCCACGCCGATGCCTCCGCGTACGCCGCCGCCGCGCCCAGGTCAGTGAGCTTCAGGCCGTCGATTCCGCGATAGGCGTCGCGTGCGAGCTGCAGGTTCTTCGCGCCCTCGGCCTCAGCGCCGCTGCGCATCTGCGCGAACCCGTAGCGCGTCATGACGTCGCCGTAGGCGCGCTTGAGCCTGGTGGACGTTGCAGGCGCCGCCATCAACGGCGTCAGCACGCCCGCTCCCTCCTCGGCCGACTTCAGGGCCTCGGAAAAACGGCTCTGGGTCAGCGCCAGGCGCGACTTGGCGGCGAAGCCCAGTCCGAGGCCGATCGCGGCGAACTCCGACTTGTCCCCGTCGCGGCGCAGCCGCTTCAGGACATCGATCGCCTCCGTGAGCGTCTTGTCCGATTCATCCAGCCGCCCCAGCAGCGCGAGAGCATGCCCGTAGCGCACCTGGGCGAGCGCACGGTTGCGGTCCACTTCGGAGTTAAGCATCGTGGGAGGCAAAGCGGCGTAGTAGTCGAGCGCGCGCTTCGACAGGTCGGCCACCACGTCGAGGCGGCCGATGGGCGCCAGCTCGAGATAGAAGTCGTCGAGCAGGTAGCCGACCAGCTTCTCGGCCTCTCCGCGCGTGAGATTCGCCTGGGCCTCCGCATCCCGGGCTCGAGTCATGTTGTACCAGCCGAAAACGCCGCCGGCGATCGCGATGACCGCCAGCACCGCGCATCCGGCCGCCACCTTGCGTGCCCGAACGAGCGCGTTTCGCGTCGCCACCTCGCGCGCCCGCTGCGCTTCAAGCTGCCGCTCCGCATCCTCTCGCGCTTCGCGTTCGCGCCGCGCGTCGCGGCTTGCCTTCACGACCGCGCAGAGCACGTCGTGGGTGAGCTCCACGCGCCGCGCGTCGAGCCGCTCCTCGATTCGCAGCAACCGCCGGTTCACTAACAGCGGCAACGCGTTGGGCATCGCGTTGGCGGCGGCGAAGCCCTTTTGCACCCGCTCCTCGGCGAGGCTCTCGCGGAATCCCGAGTCCGTGAGCATCTCGTCTTCGATGAACTGCCGCACGCCTGGCGGCTGATCGACGAGCGCGCGACCGTAGAACTCGTTGAGGATCGTGTCGCGCGACCCCGCGAGGAGGTCCGCGGAGATTTCGGCCCGGCCCTGCGCGACGCGCGTGTTGTTGAGCTCGCGGCAGACGAGCGAGAGGAGCGAGGGCTCGACCTCGGCGTTGCGCAGCTCCGCCCCGCCGGCGACGAAGCGGACGACGGACTCCGCGACTTCCTCGGATACGAGCTTGCCTCCCGGCTTGATCACCGCCGCCAGCGCCTGGTGCCCGGTCATCCGCGCAAGTCGCATCCGGTTCTGCGTGATCGACGGCATCTGGGACTTGAGACCCTCGAGATGCGCGAGGTAGTCCTCGCGCAGGGCGATCAGGATGCGATAGTCGGCGCGGTCGAAGTCGAAGCGATCGACGATCGAGTCCTCGTTCTCCATCATCAGCTCGATGGATTTCGGCGGCCGGTTCTCGACCAGGTCCGCGAGGTCCGCGATGAACTCCTCGGCGCGCTTGCGCCCGAAGTCGTCCATCTGTCCCAGCGTGAAGATCTCCTCGAACTGGTCGAAGATGACGAGCGGGATGAGCACGTCGCCGCGCCCGTCCTTCAGGAAGTCGTCGCGGTGGTGCAGGAATTCCCATAGCGACTCGCCGGGAACCGCCGAGCCGGGCTTCGTCCACTTCCCGAGCGCCTCGGTCGCGCGCAGGATCGCCTGCTTGATCTGCTGCGAGGGCGCCGGCGACTCGCGCGAGTAGTCGATGCGCACGTACACCGGGCAGAAGCCCTCCTTGCGCAACCGCGGCACGATGCCCGCGCGCAGGATCGAGGTCTTCCCGAGTCCCGACTGCCCGAAGAGGATCGAAAGCGTCCTGCGCTGGACGCGGCGCGCGAGCTCGGCGACTTCTTCATCGCGTCCGTGGAAGTACTGCCGCGTCTCCTCGCTGAAGGAGTCCAGGCCAAGCCAGGGATGCTCGGCATCGACGAGATTCGGCTCCGCGGAGGCGGGCCCCTCGACGGCCGCCTCGACTTCGTGAACCGCGCTCATCGCTTCGCCAACTCCGCGGCGACCCAGTTGCGCACCATGGCGACGGTCTTTCGGCGCGCCACCTGGGGAGGCAGCTCATCCAGCAGGCGCCTCGCCTCGGGCAGCAATCCCGGCGCTTGCGAGGGCGAGGCGAGAGCGGCCGCGTAGAGGGCGAGCGCAAGCTCCACGCGCTGGTCGACATCTTCGCTGCCGCGGGCGAGCATCGTCCGGTGAAGGGCGAGCGGCGACTCCACGACCTTGCGCGCTTCCGCGAGGTTCTCCCGGCGAGCGAGGATGATGGCGAGCAGGGTCTCGTCGCGGGCTGTGTCGAAGAGGCTCTGCCGGCTGGCGCGCCGGTGCTCCTGCCGCAGGCGAACCGCCTCACGCGAGGTCGTCTCCGCGCCGGCATAGTCCCCGAGGTTCAAGAGCGCCAGCGACAAGTAGGAATGCGAATCGGCGAGCGCCGCGCCTCGCGCGCGCTTCTGGCCCTCGGTGGCGGCCTGCACTTCATTCAGCTGCGCGATGGCCCGGCGGGCATGGTCGCGCGAGGCGGCGAAGTCCCCCTCCACGAACGCGAGCTCCGCCTCGAAGCGGGGAATCTGCGCCGCCGCGTTGATCCGCTGGAAGGAGTCCTTCGGAAGCATGGAAAGCGCGCGGTCGCCGTAGCGTCGAGCCTCGGCCCAGGCGGCACGGGCTTCGACGCGGCGTCCGAGGTCAGCCTCCCAGATCGCACGCTGCGTGGCGTGCCCGGCGAGGTTGCCGAACGTGTACGACGCCGCCGGCGCCCGCTTCCCGACCTCCACCGAGCCCCGCAAGACCGCGAGGCCGCCTTCCATGTCGCCCTGGTTGCGCAGCGACCACGCCTTCCAGTTGCGGCTCACGAAAAGGTTGTTCCAGGCAATGGTATTGCCGGGATCGGACTTGACCAGGGTCTCCCAGTCGCCCATTGCGCTTGAAGCGAACCCCGCCGCCCGCCGCGGCCGCAGATCGAAGACATAGGTGCGGGCGAGGCCCGAGCCGATCAGTGCGCGCGAACGCATGGCGCCCATGTGGGCCGGACTCTTGTCGAGGACGCGTGTGGCGACCTTCATCGCTTCTTCGCCGATGCGCGCGGATTCGTCGCTGCGCCCGGCGTCTTCGAAGGCATCCATCAGCCACGCCGTGGTCTCCGCGTAGGCGGCCGCAGAGGCAAGGTCGCCCACTTCGAGGTTATCGATGGACCGCTGCGTCGCGCGGGCGAGCTCGAGGGTCTTGATGGCCTCCTCCGTCCCGCCGGTTCGCAGCTGCACGAAGCCGTAATAGTTGAGGACCGTGCCGTAGGCGCGGCGCAGGTTCATCGAAGCCGACGTCTTCTGGGCGAGCGGCTGCAGGACCTCGAACGACTGGCGCGCGAGAGGGAGCGACTTGTTCATGGCGCCCTGGCTGTCGAAGACGCGCCCGAGCGCCGAAAGTCCGAGGGCGTGCCCGATGGCGGCGATCTCGGATTCGTCGCCCTCCTTTCGCAGCTTGCCGAGGACGTCGTTCGCCTCCGCGAGCACTTTGCCGCCTTCCTCGAGCTTTCCGGTGTAGCGCAGCACATGGCCGTAGCGCACCATCGCAAGCGCGCGGTTGCGCTCCGTTTCGCGCGTGCGCAGCTCGCCTGGCAAACCCGCGTAGTACGCGATCGCGCGCTTCGCGAGGTCCGCCACGATATCGAGGCGGCCGAAGGGCTCGAGCTCCCGGTGGAAGTCGTCGAGGAGATAGACGAGCAGCTTCTCCGCCTCGCCGCGGGCGCTTTCCGCCATCGTGCGCGTGGCGAGGGCCTTCGCTTCCGCCTCCTGCGCGCGCTTCATTCCGTTGTAGCCGAGGATGGCCCCGCCGATGGCGCCGACGGCGAGGACAGCGGATCCGATGGCCACATATCTCGTCCGAACCAGCGAGCGCTTGGTGGCCTCCTCCCGCGCCCGCTGGGCGGCGAGCTGGCGCTCCGCCTCCTCCCGCGCTTCGCGCTCGCGCCGCGCGTCACGGCTCGACTTCACGACCGCGCACAGCACGTCGTGCGTGAGCTCCACGCGGCGCTGGTCGAGCCGCTCCTCGATTCGCAGCAACCGGCGGTTCACCAACAGCGGGAGCGCATTCGGCATCGCATTCGCGGCCGCGAACCCCTTCTGCACGCGCTCCTCCGCGAGGCTCTCGCGGAATCCGGAGTCCGTGAGCATCTCGTCCTCGATGAACCGGCGGACGCCGGGCGGCTGGTCGACGAGCGCGCGCTCGTAGAACTCGTTGAGGATCGTGTCCCGCGACCCGGCGAGAAGGTCCGCCGAAATCTCGGCTCGCCCCTGGGCGATGCGCGCGTTGTTGAGCTCGCGGCACACCAGCGACAGGAGCGAGGGCTCGACCTCGGCGTTGCGAAGCTCCGCCCCGCCGGCGACGAAGCGCACGATCGATTCGGCGACCTCCTCCGTCACCAGCCTCCCGCCCGGCCTCGTCACGGCGGCCAAGGCCTGGTGCCCGGTCATCCGCGCGAGCCGCATGCGGTTCTGCGTGATCGACGGCATCTGGACCTTCAAGCCCTCGAGATGGGCGAGATAGTCCTCGCGCAGCGCGATGAGGATGCGGTAGTCCGCGCGGTCGAAGTCGAAGCGCTCGACGATGGACTCCTCGTTCTCCATCATCATCTCGATCGCCTTCGGCGGCCGGTTCTCGACGAGGTCGGCGAGATCCGCAATGAATTCCTCCGCGCGTTTGCGGCCGAAGTCGTCCATCTGCCCGAGGGTGAAGATCTCCTCGAACTGGTCGAAGATGAGGAGCGGGGTGAGCGTCTGGCCGCGCTCGTCCTTCAGGAAATCGTCGCGATGATGCAGGAACTCCCACAGCGACTCCCCGGGCACCGCCGCCCCCGCCTTCGTCCATTTGCCCAGCGTCTCGGTCGCCCTGAAGATCGCCTGCTTGATCTGCTGCGACGGTGCCGGCGATTCGCGCGAATAATCGATGCGCACGTAGACCGGGGAGAAGCCCTCCTTGCGAAGCCGCGGCACGATCCCGGCCCGCAGGATCGAGGTCTTGCCGAGGCCGGACTGCCCGAAAAGGATCGCGAGCGTCTTGCGTTGCACCCGGCGAGCAAGCTCCCCGACCTCTTCCTCGCGCCCATGGAAGAACTGCCGGGTTTCCTCGCTGAAGGAATCCAGGCCGAGCCACGGATGCTCGGTGTCGACGAGGTCGAGCGGCGCTCGCGCGCCCGCCGCCTCGACTCGGTCTTCGAGGACAGCGGCGCTCATGCGTGTGCGGCGAGGAGCTCCCTGAGGCGCTTGACGAATGCCTCCGGCGGTTCGCCGCCGGAGGCCGGCGTGATGTGCAGCGCGCGGAACTTGTCCGGCACGCGCGCCGTTGCCGCGTTCGTGTCGTCCACGCAGAGGGGGAGGATGAAGATCGCGTCGTCCGCCATGTTGCGCGTGCGGTCGATCGCATAGCTCCATTCGCGGCGGAAATACGCCTCGGTGCGCCTCTCGGTGTTGGCCGAAACGACCGGGATGAAATAGGAGCAATGCGCGATGTTCTTCTGGATCTTGCGGTCGTAGTCGTCGCCGCCCTCGAGCCGGTCCATGTCGAACCACGTGCGCACGCCCGCGGCGTCGAGCGCGCCCTTCAGTTTCTGCACCGCCGCCAGGTCCTCGCGCGCGTAGCTGATGAAGACCGCGTTCTCCGGCATCTCGCGCTCGGGCGGCATGAATCGCTGCGGCCCCGAGGCGCTCTCCGGCCGCGTCACCGGCCTCTGGCGCGCGAGCCAGCGCGAGTGCAGCTCGTTCACGAACTGCTCGGCGCCGCTGTACACGCGCGTGCGCACGCTCACTTGCTGCAGGAAAGCCATCAGGCGCTCGTCGCCGTCGGAATGGTCGTCCGCGAGCACTTCGCCCACGTCGCGCGGATCCGAAAGACGCCGGCGTTTCGCCATGCGCAGGAAGAGGCGCGCGAGCCAGTTCGAGAAGTTGCTGCCGATGATGAGGAGGTGGTTGTGCTCGAGCTCGTGGAAAAGCTTCTCCGGCGTGAGGTGCTCGCTTTGCAGCGCGCAGACGAACTCGAGCATGTCCTCGTCCGAGATCACATAGGTCGGCGAGGCGGAGCAGCGGCCGAGCAGGTGATAGACGACGGGGCGCTGCAGGTTCTCGCGCTCGCCCGGAAGATCCGCCACGCGGTTCGGGGCGTAAGCGATCGCCTCCGTGGTCGAGGCGCCGCCGAACCGCTCGGCGTTGATCGCCTGCTCGAGGTACTGGTCGAAGGTCGTCGTGACGAAGAGGTCGAAGTCGGCGATCTGCGCGAGCTTGCGCAGCGCCGCCGGCGGCGCGAAGTCCATCTCGCGCAGGATGCTGCGCATGCGCGTGTACGTGTCCTCGCGCCGGCCGCGAGCCGACAGGAACCAGCACACCACGTCGTTGAGCGAGTACGGGTCGGGGAGCTTCGAGGTGTCGACATTGAGCTTCGCCGCGAGCTTCTCGGCCATCACGTCGTAGAGGAGCCGTGGCCCCGCGGGCGTATCCACCTTGAGGAGCTCGGGTCCCACGATCGGAATGACCCGCTTTTCCTCGATGAAATTGAGCAGGTCCTCCCACCCGTCTTCGTCGAGTCCGGGGACCGGGGCTTGCAGCGGAACGACGTTGCTCATTGCTTTCGTTGCCTCCACGGAGAAGGGCATAGGGTAGGCCGTTGCCGGCGATTTTGGTAGCTTCTCGGTAGCCAGCATGGATATTCCTGTCGAATCCGTCGATGCCGCCGTCGCGGCGGCCGAGCAGTGCCTCGAAAAGGGCGAGCCGCTTCTCGCGTACAACGGGCTTCAGGACGCGCTCCAGCGCTGGCCGGAGCACACGCGCCTGCGCCAGCTCCAGGCGCTTTCCCTCGCGCGGAGCGGCGACACGGGGCGCGCCAACGAAATCCTCTCCGCCCTGGCGAAGTCCGGGGTCGACGATCCGGAGACGCTCGGCCTCCTCGCCCGGACCCACAAGGACCTCGCCCTCGCGGCTCCGGACGGCGCAGTACGAATGTCCCACCTGCAGGCGGGTTTCGTGCTCTACAACGAGGCCTACCAGCGCGCGCAACAGGAGCGGGCGGCGAGCGCAGCCTGGTACACCGGCATCAACGCCGCCACGATGGCGGCACTCCGCGGCGATCTCACGACCGCGCGCGGAATCGCGGCCGAAGTGCGGGAGCTCTGCGGCCGATCGAGCGCGGGCGAGTCCGCGGGTGAGCGCTATTGGCGCGAAGCGACGCTGGGCGAGGCCTCGCTGATCCTCGGAGACGCCGCCTCGGCCCGTTCGCACTATTCATCCGCCCTCGCGAACGCCGGAGGGCGCTTCGGGGACCTCAGCTCGACGCGCCGGCAGGCGAAGCTCCTCGTGAATCATCTCCCCGCGCTCGACCTCGACGTGGCGGAGCTGCTGCGCATTCCGCCCGTGGTCATCTACAGCGGCCACATGGTCGACCGCGACGAACGCCGTGTCGCGCGGTTTCCGGCGTCCCTGGAGGGGCACGTCCGGGACCTCATCCGCAAGCGCTTCGGCGAGCTCCGGCCGCTTGCCGCCTACGGATCGGCGGCGTGCGGCGCGGATCTGCTCTGCCTCGAAGCCGCGCGGGATCTCGGATGCGAGACGCACGTCATCCTTCCCTTCCCTCCGGCGCCTTTCCGCGAGGCGAGCGTCGACTTCGCCGGGGCCGGCTGGAGCGAGCGCTTCGAGCGCGCGCTTGCCGCCGCCGACAGCGTGACGGTCACGAGCGACCACTACGCGCGCGGCAGCTCGGCGACGTTCGACTACGCGAACCTCATCCTCACGGGGTTGGGGCGGTTGCGCGCGCAGACGCTCGACGCGCCGCTGCGCGCGCTCGCGATCCGCGACCCCGAGGATCCGTCGACCCCCGGGGGCACCACGTCGAACCTGTCGCTGTGGCGCGCCGGCGGAATCGAGTTCGAGGAGATCCGCCTGTCGGACCTGCGAACGCCATCCGGCGCACCCGCTCCGGTCACCCTCGCCGAAGTGCCCAGCCCGAACAACCCGGATTCCGTCGCGCGCCACGAAATGCGCGCGCTGCTCTTCGCCGACGCGGTCGGCTACAGCAAGCTCTCCGAGGACCAGATCCCGGGATACATCGCGGGTTTCCTCGGCGCGGTCGGCGAGCTGAGCCGCCGCACGCAGCATCCGTTCGAGCACGTGGAGACCTCGGGGGATGGGCTCTACATGGTCTTCCGCCATGCCGAGGACGCGGGGCAATTCGCCCTCGAGCTCTCCGCAACGACGAACGCGCTCGACCGGGCGAAGTGGGGCCTGCCGGAATCCTTCAACCTGCGCGTCGCGCTGCACTGCGGGCCGGTGCACTGTGCCACCGATCCCATCACGCGCTCGCCGCTCTACACCGGTCCCCATACGAGCCGCGCCGCGCGCATCGAGCCCATCACGCCGCCGGGCCAGGTCTATGCGAGCAGCGCCTTCGCCGCCGTGGCGGCGGCGACCAATGCCAACCTGTCGATGCGCTACGTGGGCCGGATTCCCCTGGCCAAGGGCTACGGCACGCTCGGCCTGTACCACGTGCGGTCGCCCTGAGGTAAAATTCCTTCCCCAGCGCCGATTTGAACGCAGCTTGCGGGCGCTCAATAAATTCCGCTAAAGAGCCATGGACCAGAACATTTCGACACGCCCGAATCGCATCGCCGCGCTTCACGACGCGCTGAGAGAGCGCATCCTCGTGCTCGACGGCGCGATGGGCACGATGATCCAGCGCTATCGCCTCACCGAGGAGCAGTATCGCGGCGAGCGTTTCAGGAACCACCCGAAGGACCTGCGCGGCAACAACGACCTCCTCAGCCTCACGCGGCCCGAGGTCATCCGCGAGATCCACACGCAGTACCTCGAAGCCGGCGCGGACATCCTCGAGACGAACACGTTCAACTCGACGTCGATCTCGCAGGCGGATTACGGCCTCGAGGACGTCGTCGCGGAGATGAACCTCGCTTCCGCGCGTCTCGCGAGGGAAGTCGCCGACGGCTTTGCCGCCCGCACGCCGGGCAAGGCGCGCTTCGTGGCGGGCGTGCTCGGCCCGATGAACCGCACGCTCTCGCTTTCGCCCGACGTGAACGACCCCGGTTTCCGCGCCGTCTCGTTCGACCAGGTGAAGGACTCGTACAAGGAAGCGACGCGCGCGCTCGTGGAAGGCGGCGTCGACATCATCCTCGTCGAGACCATCTTCGACACGCTGAACGCCAAGGCCGCGCTTTTCGCGGTGGACGAGGTCTTCGAGGAGCTGGGCGTCAAGCTGCCCCTCATGATCTCGGGGACGATCACGGACGCCTCGGGACGCACGCTCTCCGGCCAGACGGCCGAGGCGTTCTGGAACTCGGTGCGGCACGCGAAGCCCCTGTCCGTCGGATTCAACTGCGCGCTCGGCGCGAAGCAGCTCCGCCCGCACGTCGAGGAGCTCGCGCGCATCGCCGACGTTCGCGTGTCGGCGCATCCCAACGCGGGACTGCCGAACGCCATGGCCGAGTACGACGAGCAGCCGGCCGAGACCGCCGGCTACATCGAGGAGTGGGCGCAGAACGGCTGGCTCAACATCACCGGCGGCTGCTGCGGGACCACGCCCGACCACATCCGCGAGATCTGCGAGCACGTGAAGCTCTTCAAGCCGCGCACGACGCCCGAGCGCGAGCCGAAGCTGCGCCTGTCGGGGCTCGAGCCCGTCAACGTCGGCGCCGACTCGCTCTTCGTGAACGTCGGCGAGCGCACCAACGTGACCGGGTCGAAGGCCTTCGCGCGCCTCATCCTCGCCGACAACTATGCCGAGGCGCTCTCGGTCGCGCGGCAGCAGGTCGAGAACGGCGCGCAGGTGATCGACGTGAACATGGACGAGGCCATGCTCGACTCGGCCGCGGCCATGACGCGCTTCCTGCAGCTCGTGGCGGCCGAGCCGGACATCTCGCGCGTTCCCATCATGATCGACAGCTCCAAGTGGTCGGTCATCGAGGCGGGCCTCAAGTGCGTCCAGGGCAAGGCGATCGTGAACTCGATCTCGCTCAAGGAAGGCGAAGAGGAGTTCGTGAAGCACGCGAAGCTTGCGCGCCGCTACGGGGCCGCCGTGATCGTGATGGCCTTCGACGAGAAGGGGCAGGCCGACACGCTCGAGCGCAAGACCTCGATCTGCGAGCGCAGCTACCGCATCCTCACGGAGAAGGTCGGATTCCCGCCGGAAGACATCATCTTCGACCCGAACATCTTCGCGGTCGCGACCGGCATCGAGGAGCACAACAACTACGGGCGCGACTACCTCGAGGCGCTCGCGTGGATCCACCGGCACCTCCCGCACGCGAAGACCTCGGGCGGCGTCTCGAATTTCTCGTTCTCCTTCCGCGGCAACGAGCCGGTGCGCGAAGCCATGCACACCGCGTTCCTGTACCACGCGACGAAGGCCGGCATGACGATGGGCATCGTGAACGCCGGGCAGCTCGGCGTCTACGAGGAGATTCCGAAGGACCTGCTCGAGCGCGTCGAGGACGTGCTCTTCAACCGCCGCCCCGACGCCACCGAGCGCCTCGTCGAATTCGCCGAGAGCTTCAAGGGGCAGAAGAAGGACGCGGTCGAGGACGAGGCGTGGCGCAGGGGGACGGTGCAGGAGCGGCTCGTGCATGCGCTGGTGAGAGGCATCACGACGCACATCGTCGCGGACACCGAGGAAGCGCGGCTCCAGTTCGACCGGCCCCTGCAGGTGATCGAAGGCCCGCTCATGGACGGCATGAACGTCGTCGGCGACCTCTTCGGCTCCGGGAAGATGTTCCTTCCCCAGGTCGTGAAGTCCGCGCGCGTGATGAAGCAGGCGGTCGCGCACCTCGTGCCCTTCATCGAGGAAGAGAAGCGCCGCCTCGGGACGGCGAACGCGAAGGCCAAGGGCAAGATCGTCACCGCCACGGTGAAGGGCGACGTGCACGACATCGGCAAGAACATCGTGGGCGTCGTCCTCCAGTGCAACAACTTCGAGGTCGTGGACCTGGGCGTCATGGTGCCCGCCGAGAAGATCCTCGAGACCGCCCGCCGGGAGAATGCCGACATGATCGGCCTCTCCGGACTCATCACGCCGTCGCTCGAGGAGATGGCCCACGTCGCGAAGGAAATGCAGCGGCTGGGTTTCGAGGTCCCCCTCCTCATTGGAGGTGCGACGACCTCGCGCACGCACACGGCGGTGAAGATCGAGCCGAACTATTCGGGGCCGACGGTGTGGGTTCCGGATGCGTCGCGGGCGGTCGGCGTCGCGACGACGCTTTCGAGCGCGGAGCAGCGCGCGGCCTACATGGACCAGGTGCGCGCGGATTACGTGAAAGTCCGCGAGGCCCACGCGAAGAAGACGGGACAGAAGAGCATTCCGATCGAGGCGGCGCGCGCGAACGCCGTCGCGGTCGATTGGGCCTCGCATCGCCCGACGAAGCCGTCCAGGCTCGGTGTCGTCGCGCTGAAGAACTACCCGCTCGAGAAGCTCGTGCCCTTCGTCGACTGGGCGCCCTTCTTCCAGGCGTGGGACCTCGCGGGCAAGTATCCCGACATCCTGTCCGACGAGGTCGTCGGCGAAGCGGCGCGGAACCTGCTGAAGGAAGGCCAGGCGATGCTCGACCGC
>Ga0315912_10003333_pt1 | contig 16046 bp, 12 predicted proteins | sample VfabasoilMG_FD_204469 | JGI IMG/M metagenome (GOLD analysis project Ga0315912, IMG submission 204469) | Garden soil microbial communities collected in Santa Monica, California, United States - V. faba soil | ecosystem: Environmental > Terrestrial > Soil > Garden | place: USA: California... | reverse complement strand
CGATCCCGGAGGCCTGCGCCGCCAGCTCGTTCGCCTTCTTCGCGTTCTGCGCGTTCTGCCCCACCGTCGCCGTCATCTGCTGCATCGACGCCGAGGTCTCCTCCAGCGCGCTCGCCTGCTGCTCGGTGCGCTGGCTGAGGTTCTGGTTGCCGGCGGTGATCTCGCCGCTCGCGGACTGGATGGAACCCGTCGATTCACGGATGTTGCCGACGATGCCGCGCAGCTGGTCCTGCATCCGCGCGAGCGCCGCCATCAGGCTGCTCGTGTCGCCGCGTGCCACCGGCACCTCGCGTGTCAGATTGCCGCCGGCAATGCTGTCCGCGAGCGCGACCGCGCTTGCGGGCTCGGCGCCGATGACCCGCATCACATGGCGCACCGACCACAGCAGCACGCCGACGATCACCGCCAGCACCGCGAGCATCCCGCCGCCGATCGCGGCCAGCACCACGTTGCGCGCGGCGGCCACGGCATTGCCGCGGAATCCCGCCTTCAGCTTGCCGAGCGTCTTGTTCGCGCCGTCCTTCAGTTCGCGCTCCACCAGCAGCAGCCCGGCGGTATCGGTCGGGCTCTTGGCCACGTCCGAGGTCAGCGACTTGCCCTCCGCGTCGAAGAATTCCGCGAACGCGACCTGTTCGTCGCGCGCCATTTCCTTCACGAAGGTTCCGAGCGCCGTGAGGTCGTAGTTGGTGACGTAAGGCGCGCTGACCTTGGCGACGAAATCGACTTTGTGTTCGGCCTGCTGCGCGAACGACTGCGACAGGTGGCGCACGACCAGCGCCGATCCGCCGGCCGCCGCCGCAAGCATGGCAACCACCGAGAGGGTGAGCGCCGGCACCAGCAGCCGGCTCCTGAGAGTAGTGAATTTCATGAATGCATCCTTGCCTGTTTCGGTGGGTTGATTCCGCAGATCAGAGTTTGTCGACCTGCACGGCCTTGCCGCCCCTGACGACCGTCAGGAACACGTCGCGCGCGCCCTGGTGGCTGCTTGGCGAAAATGCGACCTTCAGCCCGCCCAGGTCCGTGCTGAGTCCTTCCAGCGCCCCGACGAAGCCGCTGCGGCTGGGGTTCGCGCCCGTCTTTTTCAGCGCTTCGACCAGCACCGCCGCGTTGGCGTAGCCCTCGAGCGAGGAGTAGTTGACCGGCCCGCCCCGCATGTCCTGCTGGAACTGCTTCACGAGCGGCACGCCCGCGCTGTCGGGCGACGGCATGACCTGGGTGATGTACACGCCCTCGCCGTCGGCGCCGGCTTCGCTGATGAAGTCTGCCGTGCCGATGAAGGAGACGGTCATGAACCTGGCCTTGATGCCCTCGGCCCTGGCCTTCTTGACGATCGCCGCGAACGGCTTGTAGGTGCCGACGAATACCACCGCGTCGGGCGCGGCGGCCTTGATCTTGGCCAGGCCCTCGTCGATCTCCATTGTGTTGCGCTTGTAGCGCGCCTCTTCGGCGACCTTCATGCCGCGCTTGTGCAGCGCGCGGTTGATGCCGGCCTTGCCGGCCTCGCCGAACGCGTCGTCCTGGATGAACAGGGCGATTTTCTTCGCGGCCGCGTCCTTGGTCAGGCGCTCGACCATGGTCTCGGTCTCGTCGAAATACGAGGCGCGCACGTTGAACACCCACTTGTTCACCGGGTTGCGCAGGAACTCCGCGCCGGTGAACGGAAACAGGTAGGGCACGCTGGCGCGCGAGGCGAGCGGCACCGCGGCGCTCGACGTCGGCGTGCCGACGTAGCCGAACAGCGCGAACACCTTGTCCTGCTCGATCAGCTTCTTGGTGGCGGCGGCGGACCTTTCCGGCTCGTAGCCGTCGTCCAGGCTCACCAGCACGAGCTTGCGGCCATGCACGCCGCCCGCGGCGTTGACGCGCGCGATGTAGGCTTCGGCGCCCGCTTTGAGATTGATCCCCAGGCCCGATGCCGGCCCGCTCAGGGCGTTGGCCATGCCAATGCGGATTTCCTTGTCTGCGACGCCGTCCTCGGCATAAGCGGGCAGCAGTGCGCTGCCCACGAGCAGCGCGGTCGCGCTGAGGCGAAGGAAATTGCGGCGTGATTGCATGTCGATGCTGTTCATGACTGGTATTCCTCTATGGTTTTGTTTGAATGTCGAGCTTGAACTCGGCCACGGCGCTGGACAACGCCCCGGACTGCTGCTCCAGGGAACCTGCGGCCGCGCTCGCCTGCTCCACCATCGCCGCGTTCTGCTGCGTCACCTTCTCCAGCTGCGTCATGGTCTCGCTCACCTGCTCGATCCCCTGCGCCTGCTCCTGGCTGGCCGCCGCGATCTCCGCGATCAGGCCGCTCACCTGCTTCACCGAGGTAACGATCTCCTGCATCGTGCGCCCCGCGTCGTTCACCTGCCGCGAGCCCGCGTCCACCTTGCCCACCGAGTCGGTGATCAGGTCCTTGATCTCCTTGGCCGCCGCCGCGCTCCTTTGCGCAAGGCTCCTCACCTCGGAGGCCACCACCGCGAAGCCCCGGCCCTGCTCGCCCGCGCGCGCCGCTTCCACCGCCGCATTGAGCGCCAGGATGTTGGTCTGGAACGCAATGCCGTCGATCACCCCGATGATGTCGGCGATCTTCTTGGACGAGGCCGTGATGTCGTTCATCGTGCCCACGGCCTCTTTCACCACCTCGCCGCCCTTGGCGGCGATCCCGGAGGCCTGCGCCGCCAGCTCGTTCGCCTTCTTCGCGTTCTGCGCGTTCTGCCCCACCGTCGCCGTCATCTGCTGCATCGACGCCGAGGTCTCCTCCAGCGCGCTCGCCTGCTGCTCGGTCCTCGACGACAGGTCCGTGTTCCCCTGCGCAATCTCCCGCGAAGCGGTGGCGACGAGGTCGGTGCTGCCGCGCACCTCGCCGACGATGCGCTGCAGGCTTTGATTCATGTCCCGCAACGCGCCCAACAGCTGGGCCGTCTCGTCGCGGCCCGCGACCTTGACCTCCGAGGTCAGGTCGCCCCCTGCGATGCGCCCGGCGACCGCAATCGCGTTTTCGAGCGGCCGCACGATGCGCCGGCTCATCAGCAGGGCGATGCCGATTGAAGCCGCCAGCGCGAGCGCGATGATCGCGAGCAGGCCCAGGGTTACCTTGTTGTACGCGGCCGCCGCGTCGTCATAGCGCTCCTGCGCGAGGCGTGTTTCGAACTCGACCAGCTGCCCGAAGTCGTTCGCCAGATCCAGGTAGCCGAGATCGGCGGTCTGCATCGCGGCGACCCCCGTGTTGACGTCTCCCGCGCTCAGTTCGATCGCGAGCGCGATGTGCTTGCGGTACTTCGGCAGCCTCTCGGCCGCCGCCTGCGCGATGCCACGCTCGGCGTCGTCCATGTCCTGCCGCGCGGCGAAGGCCGACAGCTTCTTCGTCACTTCATCGACACTGGACAGCAGCTCGCCCGAGGCGCGCGCAATCCCGGCCTCATCCATGCTGCCGATCAGGCTGAGAAGCCGGTAGACGCGGGCGTGCGCGGCGCTGAGCTGCTCGGCGGATTGCGCCGCCAGCCGGTAGTTGGCAATGCGCTGTTCGAACAGTTCAGCCAGCGCGGTGTGCTGGCGGTGCAGCACGCTGAACGCCGCCGCGCCGAGCACGAGCAGAAAGGCGATCGCCACAGCCGGTGCGACGAGGATCTTGTGCCAGACTTTCATGTCGAATCTCTTTCTGCCCGCTCGGGCGCCTTCGTTAGTTCTTGTAAATTCCACCGCAGACGACGGTCGCTTCGAGACGCTCGCAGTACATCCGCTTGGGTTCGATCTTCTTGCTGGTCGGATTGGTGAATTTGTAGTCCTGCCAGAAATTCGGCTTCGACTTGGCGAGCTCGACGCGCTCGCGCACGAACTCCTTGCCGTCGATGTCCTTCAGGTCGATCACCACCTTGCCGACCATCCGGTCGTTGGCGCCGTGCGCCCAGACCATGCCGTCCAGGCCGTAGACCACGAGGTACAGGTCGCGGTCGCGGAACTTGCCCTGCTTGCTGGTGAATTCGGCGTAGGCCTTGTCGTTGCCGTTGGCCTTGACGAAAGCCACGCCCTTTTTCACCATCGCCACCGCCTCGTCGGCCGTGGCGTTTTCCGCCGCGAGGGCGCCCTGGGACATCACGGCGGCAAATCCGAGCACCGCCAGTTTCATCGAAAAATCGCGTTTCATGGCATTACTCCTCTGAGTCGTTGAAAAGCTTCGTCGTTGAAGAGATGGATCAATCGTGCAACCCGGCAAGCGGCGGCGAACGCCGCCCCGCCGCCGTCGTTGCGCGCAGCTGTTCGGCGCGTGCGTCCGCCTGTCCGGCGAGGACGGCAAGCCGCGCGAGCCGCGCGCGCTCGGCGTCGGTCGCCACGGCGGCCTCCGCTTCGAGCATCAGCGCGTCGATGCGGCGGCGCGTGTCGTCGCGCATGCGTTCGTAGTAAGCGGCCCTGGCCGGTTCTCCGGCGGCGAGCATCTGTTTCTCCAGGCCCGGCAACTGCTGCAGGCGCCCGTAGATCCCGGCCGAGGCGTTGCGGAATGCCGCCGGCGATTCCCGCGCGACATCCGATCTCGGCATCGCCGCGCCCGCAAGCAGCAGGAATCCAAGGGCGATCCAGGCGGCTGAGAAAGGTGCGGGCGCTTTCGCCACGGCCAGTTTTCCGGTGCGGTCCATCAGAACTCCTGCCAGCCCTCGTCGTGTGCCGGCTTGCCCTGCGCGGCCGCGACCTTCTTCGCGGCCGGGGCGCGGACTGGCGCGGGCTTCCTGGCCTCGGCAGCCGGGCGCGTGAGCAGGCTGACGACGTTGCCTTTGACTGGCGCGGCCGGCTTGGCCGCATCGGGGTCCCTGGCGACGGGCCGCTCGTTCAGCTGGAATGCGGCGACGGCGCTGTCGAGTTCCCTGGACTGCTGCTCGAGGCTGCCGGCAGCGGCCGAGGCTTCCTCGACCATGGCGGCGTTCTGCTGCGTCACCTTCTCCATCTGCGTCATGGTCTCGCTCACCTGCTCGATCCCCTGCGCCTGCTCCTGGCTGGCCGCCGCGATCTCCGCGATCAGGCCGGTCACCTTCTTTACCGAGGCGACGATCTCTTCCATGGTTCGGCCGGTGTCGTTCACCTGCCGCGAGCCCGCGTCGACCTTCGCCACCGAGTCGGTGATCAGGTCCTTGATCTCCTTGGCTGCGGCCGCCGAGCGCTGCGCGAGGCTGCGCACTTCGGAGGCCACCACCGCGAAACCGCGTCCCTGCTCGCCCGCGCGCGCAGCTTCCACTGCGGCGTTGAGCGCCAGGATGTTGGTCTGGAACGCGATGCCGTCGATGACTCCGATGATGTCGGCGATCTTCTTGGACGAAGCGGTGATGCCGTTCATCGTGTCCACGGCCGCCTTCACCGCTTCCCCGCCCCTGGCGGCAACCCCGGAGGCCTGCACCGCGAGCGCGTTGGCCTTCTTCGCGTTCTCGGCGTTCTGCCCGACCGTCACCGTCATCTGCTGCATCGACGCCGAGGTTTCCTCCAGCGCGCTCGCCTGCTCTTCGGTACGCGTCGACAGGTCGGTGTTGCCCTGCGCGATCTCGCGCGAGGCGGTGCCCACCATGTCGCTGGTTTCCTTGATCCGGCCGACGATTCCCGAAAGCTGGGCCACCGTACCCTTGAGCGCCAGCATCAGCTGGCCGATCTCGTCCTTCGAGCGTGCTTCCACGTGCTGGCTGAGGTCGCCCTTGGCAAGCGCCTCTGCCACGCGCACCGCCTCGGCCACCGGCCTGGCGATCGAACGCGCGATCAGCGCGGCGATCAGCGCGGCGAGGACCAGGGCAGCCGCGAGCAGCGAAAGCATCAGCGTGAGAGCAGCTTTCTGCTCCAGCTCGGTCAGCTCCTCGGCTTTCGCCTTGCGCTCGGCCTGGATCTTGGCGAACTTCTCCACTTCGTCGACCACCGCGCGCTGCACCTTGCGCTCTTCGCCCTGGACCAGCTCCTTCATGGCCTCGAACTTTCCCTCCTGGGCGAGCCGGGTGACCTGCTCATTGCCGCGCGCATACTTCTCGGCGAGTTCGCGGATGCTGCCCGCGAGTTTCTTGGTTTCCGGATTGCGCTGGGTCTTCTCGAGTTCTTCGGCCTGCTGGAGCACTTCCTTGCCTCTCGCGGTCACGCGAGCCATTTCCTTGACACGCTCCTCGGCGCCAATCGCTAGCGCGTTGAGCTGGTAGCGGCGCATCGAGTTCACGCCGTCGAGAATGCGTACCGCCAGCAATTCGTTGCGGCTTGCTCTGACGACATTGTCGATGCCGGCCTCGATCGAGTCCATCTTGACGATGCCGATGGCCACGATCAGGGCCATCAGGGCGGCGATGGCGCCGAACCCGGTCCACAGACGCGTGCTGATTCTGAGATTGGTGAAATTCATGTGCCTTCTCCTATGAGTTCTGGGTTGCGTCGACCAGCTGCATGTCCGCGCTGGTCATGAGTCTTTCGATGTCCGCCAGGATCAGCATGCGCTCGCCGACCGTGCCCAGGCCGGTGATGAAACGGGTGTCGAGCGCGCCGCCGAACTCGGGCGCCGGCCGCATCTGCTGCGGCGCGAGCGTGATGACGTCGGACACCGCGTCCACCACGATCCCGACCACGCGCTTGGCGATGCTCAGGATGATGACCACGGTGAGCGCGTCGTAGCTGGCCGCGCCGAGACTGAACTTCAGGCGCAGGTCGACGATCGGCACGATGATGCCGCGCAGGTTGATCACGCCCTTGATGAACGCGGGCGTGTTGGCAATCGCGGTCGGATTCTCCCAGCCGCGGATCTCCTGCACCTTCAGGATGTCGATGCCGTACTCCTCGGCACCCAGGCGGAAGGTGAGGAATTCGCTGCCCTCGGCCGCCGCCTGCGTTCCGTGAACCACTGCCAGCGCTGCTTGCACGTTTGTTCTCCTTGATCAGTGGCGGATCCGCGAGCCGCGGTCCGCCTCGTTGACGATGTGGGCGATGTCGAGGATCAGCGCGACCTTGCCGTCGCCCATGATCGTCGCGCCCGAAATGCCCGGAATCCTTCTGAAGTTCGCCTCCAGGCTCTTGACCACGATCTGCTGCTGCCCGACCAGCGCGTCCACCATCAGCGCCGCGGTGGCGCCCTCGGCCTCGACGATCACGGCGATCTCCCCGCTGCCCAGGCGCTGCACCGGCAGGTAGTCGTCGCGCACGCGCAGCGTGCAGCCCTGTCCGGCGACGCCGCGAATCTCCTCGGGCGCGACGCGCCGCGACTCGATCACCGACGACAGCGGCAGCGCGTAGATCTCGCCGCCCACGGCCACTGTCATCGCCTCGATGATCGCCAGGGTGAGCGGCACGCTGACCGTGACGGTCATGCCCTCGCCCTTGCGCGAATCGACCTCGACGTTGCCGCGCAGCAGCTGGATGTTCCGGCGCACCACGTCCATGCCCACGCCGCGGCCCGAGACGTCGGTGACGCTCTGCGCGGTCGACAGGCCGGGCTCGAAGATCAGCTGCCAGACCTCCGCGTCCGTCGCGTCCGCCGCCAGGCGCATGCCGCGCTCGGCGGCGCGCGCCAGGATGCGTTCGCGGTCGAGTCCGCGCCCATCGTCGCGCACCTCGATGACGATGTTGCCGCCGCGCTGCATCGCGCTCAGCGAGATCGTTCCGCCGCGCGGCTTGCCCGCGGCGAGGCGCTGCTCGGGGACTTCCAGACCGTGGTCGATGGCGTTGCGCACCAGGTGCGTCAGGGGATCGGTGATTTTCTCGATCAGGCCCCGGTCCAGCTCGGTCGCCTCGCCGGAAAGTTTCAGTTCGACTTCCTTGCCGAGGCGCTGCGACAACTCGCGCACGAGGCGCGGGAAGCGCGTGAACACCGCCGAAATCGGCACCATGCGGATCGACATCACCGCTTCCTGCAGGTTGCGCGTATGGCGCGCGAGGTCGCGCAGCCCGGCCAGGCCGCCGTGCGGCGCCTGGTGGTCGAGATCGCCATGCTGCTGGGCGATCATGGCCTCGGTGATCACGAGTTCGCCCACCAGGTTGACCAAGCGGTCGATTTTTTCCACGCTGACGCGGATCGAGGCGGAATCGGCCTGCGCGCCGGGCAACGGGCGATCGCTGTCGCGCCGGCCGGTGCGCTGCTCTTCCTCGTCGGCGCCGGCCGCCGCGCGGTCAGATGCGCGCCGCTTGCGCCAGGCGTCGGGGGTGACGAAAAGGTCCAGCTCGGGATCGGCCGCCGGCGCCGGCGCGTCGATTGCCGCGGCGGGCGGGGCTGATTGCGGCGCGGCAGCAGGCACAGTCGCGTCCACGGCGTCCAGCCGGCCGATATGCACCAGCCCGGGCGCAACGACCAGCGCAAGCACGCTGCGCAGGTCGGCTTCGGCACCCGTGAGCGCGACTTCGAAGCGGATGTCGCCGCCGGCGACGTTGCGCACTTCGCGCGCCGACACGCGGCCCATGTCGCCCAGGCCGGCGAGCATCATCTCCAGTTCGGCACCGGCCACGGGCTCCGCGAGCGGTCCCAGCCGCACGGCAAAGCGCCGCTCCGCCGCCGGGGTTGCGTCGGCGAGTTCCTTCAGTTCGGCCTGGATCGCGCGCATGTCGGGCGACTCGGCGAGCGCGCCGCGGCGGTGCGCGACCTGCATCTTGACGAGGTCGCCGGCGCTCAGCATCGCATCCACGTCGCGCCGCGTCAGCGCGCGCTCGTTCTTGCGCAGCAGGTCGAGCAGATTTTCCAGCACGTGCGTGAGCTCGGCGATTTCCGTGTAGCCCAGCATCCCGCTCGTGCCCTTGATCGAGTGCGCCGCGCGAAAGATCGCGTTCAGGTCCTCGGTCGAAGGCGCGGCCTGGTCCATGCTGAGCAGCCGCTGCTCGATGGCGAGCAGGTGCTCGTCGGCTTCTTCGAAGAAGATCGCCTGGAAGGCCGAAACGTCGCCCAGCGCTTTTGCCGCGGCCTGCGTCATGCGACGAACTGCCGGACGATGTCGAGCATTTTTGTCGGATCGAAGGGCTTGGCCATCCAGCCGGTGGCGCCGGCGGCGCGGCCCTCGGCCTTGAGCTCCGGACCGGTCTCGGTCGAGAGCACGATCAGCGCCACGTCGTCGTAGGCGGCCAGCGTGCGCAGCGAGCGCACCAGCGTGACCCCGTTCATGCGCGGCATGTTGTGGTCCGTGACCACCAGGTCGAAGACGCGGCCCTTGGCCATCTCGAGGGCCTCGGCGCCGTCGGCCGCCTCCGCCACGTCGTAGCCCGCGCCCTGCAGTACGGTCGCGACCATCTTGCGCATCGAGCGCGTGTCGTCCACTACCAGGATCGATTTGTTCATGGGATTGTCTCCGGTTGCCGGCGCCTAGGCTGCCGCGCGCGCGCTGGGCAGGAACCGGGCGACCACCTCGAGCAGGTGGTTTTCGTCGACCGGCTTGGTCAGGTATTCGTCGCAGCCGGCGAGCGAGCCGCGCAGCTTGTCGAACGAGGAGCTGCGGCTGGTCAGCATCACCACCGCGGTGCGCTTCACCGCCTGTTTGTTGGACTTGATCAGCTTGCAGACCTGGTAGCCGTCGATGCCCGGCAGCACGACGTCGAGAAACACGCAGGTGTACTCCTTGGTGCCGGTCAGGCCCACCGCCTGTTCGCCGGTCTCGGCGAAGTCGGTGCTGAAGCCGTAGGGCGCGAGCTTCTCCTCCATGAATTTGCGTACCGTCGCGTTGTCGTCCACGACCAGCACGGCGTCGGTGGCGCGGCGGGCGCGCGGCACCTGCCGCAGCGCGTGCGCATTGCCGTTGGTGCGCCGCAGGGCCGGCGTGCGCTCCGTCTCGACCGGCACCGCGCGCAACGTACCGCCCGAGCCGCTGGCCGCGAGTGCTGAATGCGGCACCGGCTGCGGGCCTTCGAGGACCGCATCGTCGAAGCACTGCAGCAGGCGCGCCCACTGGATCGGGCGCGGTATCAGCGGCAGCCCGGTGGCGCGGTCGGCGGCGCCGACCATGACCGCGGGCGCCGGAAAGCGCGAGTGCACCGCGCGGAACTCGTTCATCGCCGTGTCGTTGTCGCTGTCCACCAGGTACAGATGCACCGGCTGCGGCGAATTCGGCGCGCGCTGCACGAAGCTCGGATCGCGCCGCGTCGCCAGACCGAAGATGCTCTGCAGCAGCAATCTCTCGGTCGGGTTGAAGCCGATCACATCCACGCAATAGTTGCTGTTGTCGTCCATGGTTTGGCGTTATCGCTCCGTTGAGTCAATGTATCGGGGCGGGGCGGCGCGATTGGCAGGCAGTGCAATGACTTTGTCAGGCAGTGCAAATTCTCTGCTGCGCCGCGCGCGCGCCGCGCGTCACGCCGCCGCGCGCAGCGCGTTCTGCGTCCACACCGCGTCGATCGCGCCCAGCACCGCTTCCGCGCTGGCGAACCGGTCGGCGGGGCGCTTGGCCAGCATGCCGTCGATCAGCGGCTGGCACGGCGCCAGTTCGCCGGGCAGGCGCGGGATCGGCGCCGCGGAATGCTGCGCGAGGATTTCCATGATCGTGTCGCCCGAGTAGGGGCGCTTCTGCGTGAGCATCTCGTAAAAGATCACGCCCAGGCCGTACAGGTCGGCCTGCGGCGTGACTTCGCCGCCGTAGGCCTGCTCCGGGGAGATGTAGTAGGGCGTGCCCAGCACTTCGCCGTGCAGCGTCTGCCCGGCGCTCTGGTCGAGCCGCTTGGCGACGCCAAAATCGGTGAGCACCAGCACGCCCGACTCGCGCAGCAGCAGATTGGCCGGCTTGATGTCGCGGTGCACGATGCCGCAGGCGTGGATCGCAGCAAGCGCACTGGCGGCCTGCGACAGCAGCGACAGCGCCTGGCGCAGCGACAGGCCCCCGTCGATCACCTCGCGCAGGCTGCCGCCGCCGAGGTACTCCATCGCGATGTAGGCAAGCTCGTCGCCGAAGCCCTGGTCGTAGATGCGCACGACGTGCTCGTGGTCGATCGCCGACAGGATCGCGCATTCCTGGAAGAAGCGCTTCCAGAGCGCGTCGTCGTCGTTGCGGCGGCCCTTGAGGATCTTCAGCACCGCCTTGCGGCTGCGCGCCTGCTCCTCGGCGAGGAACACCGTGGACATGCCGCCTTCGCCGATCTTTTTCAGCACCCGGTAGCCGCGGATCACCGGTTCGTGCTCGCGCACGCTCGCGGTGCGCTCGGCCTGCTCGCCGATGGCATGCAGGGTGTTGTCGATCGCCGCCTTCGCGGCGAGCGCGGTCGAGCGCGCGTTCTCGTCGAGCACCGCGCGCACGCCGGAGGACAGCGCCACCGGCCCGCCCGGATGCGGGGTCAGCATGCCCGGCGCGGCCAGGCGCCCCACCCGGATGCGCGCTTCGCGCCCGGCGAGCTGCACCTCGCGGGTCTCGGCGACTTCGAACCCCGGTCCGGCCGCTTCGATCGACGCCATGCTCGCCACGATCGGCCAGCCCAGTTCCTTCGATTTGGTCTCCAGCCGCGAGGCGACGTTGACGGTATCGCCGACCGCCGTAAGGTCGCCCAGGCCGCCCGCCGAGAGCTTGAACAGCAGCACTTCCCCGGTGTGGACGCCGACGCCCACTTCGAATGCCGGCAGGCCGGTCAGGTCGAAGCGGCCCTCGAGCCAGACGCGGAATTCCTGCGCGACTTCGAGGATGCCCAGCCCGGCGCGCAGCGCGGCCTTGGCGTGCGCGCCGACCTGCTCCGGGGCGTCCTGGCCAAACACCGCCATCAGCCCGTCGCCCATGATTTTCATGAGCCGGCCGCGCTCCTGCAGGATCGGCTTGCAGACTTCGTGCAGGTAGCGGCTCAGAAATTCGGCGATTTCGGTGACCGGCAGGCGCTCCGATATCGAGGTGAAGCCGCGGATGTCGGCGAACAGCACGGTCTGCGTCATCATCCGGCCGGTGACCGCGCCAAGCGCGGCTTCGGCGACGCGGGTGCGGCTGGTCTTGCCCAGTTCGCGCTCGTACAGGTCGCGCAGTTCCTCGTGCTGCGGCAGCGCGTGCCCGGACACCTGCGCGCCCAGGCGGCGGCGCTTGTCGAGCGCGGTGTTCACCGACTCGATCAGCTCCTCGGCGCGCACCGGCTTGGACAGGAAATCGTCCGCGCCCAGGCGCATCCCGCGGCGCACGTTCTCCCGGTTGTCGAGCGAGGTAAGCAGCACGAAGGGCAGCGTCGCATTCGCCGGGGTCGCGCGCAGCGATTGCAGCGTCGCAAAGCCGTCCATCACCGGCATCTGCACGTCGCACAGCACCAGGTCCGGCGCCTGCGCCGCGATCTTGCGCAGCCCCTCGGCGCCGTCGGCGGCGAGTTCCACCGCATAACCCGCCCGGCGCAGGATGTGCGCCACCAGGTTCAGCATGCTCGGATCGTCGTCGATCGCGAGGATCCTGCGGCCCGCCGCCGCGGTGCCGGCGCTCACAGCCCGAGCCTCGCCAGGTCGTCGAGGAACTGCCGCGCGTCGGCGTAGCGCCGGTCGCGATCCTTGGCCATCAGGCGCTCCAGGACCGGCTGCAGCCGCTCGTGGGGGGGCCGCAGCAGCGGCACCGGCGCATGGATGTGCAGGCCGAGCAGTTCCTCGGCCGTGCGCGCGCGGTACGGCCGCGTGCCGGTGAGCATTTCGTACAGGATCAGGCCGAGGCAATACAGGTCGCAGCGCCGGTCGACCGGCTGCCCGGTCGCCTGCTCCGGGCTGAGGTAGTAGGGCGTGCCCACCACCTCGCCGTGCGCGGTGTCCGTGATCAGCATGGAGACGTGCTTGGCGATGCCGAAATCGGCCAGCGCCAGGCTGCCGTCCGCGCGCAGCATCAGGTTGTCGGGCTTCAGGTCGCGGTGCACGATGTCGGCCCGGTGTATGGCCTGCAGCGCGCCGGCGATCTGCCTGGCATAGGAAATCGCGGTCGCGCCGTCCAGGCCCTTGGCGAGGCGCGCGCGCAGGTCGCCGTGCGAGAAATACTCCATCGCGATATAGGCGTGGTCCGGCGCGAAGCCTTGCCGGTAGATGGTGGCGACGTTCGGGTGCTGGACCTGCGCGAGCAGGGCGAACTCCTGCATGAAGCGCTGCAGCGTGTCGTCGCCGCCGGTGCTCCCCATCGGCATCACCTTCAGCACCTGGAGCTCGTCGGCCGGGCCGGTCTGCGCGAGGTAGATCGCGGCCATGCCGCCCTCGCCGATCTTGCGCACGATCCGGTAGCCTTCAATGGAAAAATGCGTGGCGCCGGCGCGCCCGGCCCCCGGCAGCTCGCGCGGGCGCTCGCAAAGCTTGCCGTTGACGATGACCGAATCGCGCAAAGCCTGGTAGACCTCGCGCGGCGTGCGCGAGGACTTCTGCGGCGCGAGCCCGGTGATTTCGGAGATGTCGACGAAGGAGCTGTCGGGCAGGGCCACCGAGCCGAAGCGGCCGGACTCGATGCGTTCGCCCGCCGCGCGCCGCGCGGCGCCGGAGGCGACGATGCTCCAGCCCATGTCCGGCGCCGTGCATTCGAGCGCGCGCGCGATTTCCACCGCTTCGCCGCTGACGCGCACCGAACCGCTGTTGCCCGAGCGCGCCGGCGTGACCTCGACCCTGCCGATGTGCACGCCCGCCGCGACCCCCAGCGGCGCGGCCGGGTTCTCCCCGGTCCACTCCGCGATGCGCTGGCTCAGACCCGCGGTCTGGTAGACGGCGACCAGCGCCGCATGCAGCGCGCGGCGCGCATGGTCGGGCTTGTCGTCCGAGCCGTTGGCGAACACCGCCAGGATCGAGTCCGGCCGCATCTGCGCCACGACGCCGTTGTGCTTGGCGACCGGCTCCTGCAGCACGCTGCGCAGCTCGCCGGCCAGTTCGGCGCTGCGCTCGGGCGACAGGCCCTTGCAGATCGGCAGCACGTTGCGCAGGCGCGCGTACAGGACGGTGGCTACTGTTTCCATAGCACCGTCTCGATCACCGATTGCAGGGCCTTGAACGACACCGGCTTGGACACATAGCCGTCGGCGCCAAGCGTGAGCCCGCGTATCACGTCCTTGCGCTCGGAGCGCCCGGTCACCATCACCACGGGGATCGCGCTCGTCTGCGGGTGGCTGCGCAGATGCGAGAGAATCTGGAATCCGTCGACGCGCGGCAGGCCGACGTCGAGCAGGACGAGGCGCGGCAGCGGCGGTTGGCGCAGTTCGCGCGCGAATTCGCGGTTGTCCGCGGCCGTGCGCACGGGAAATTTCATCAGCTCCATCATTTTCTCCATTAGGCGCCGGCTGCCCTCGTGGTCTTCCACGACGAGCACCGGCGCGTCTTCGCCCACCATCGCGCCTCTGGCATTGGCCCGCGCGTAGCAGACAATGTCGCCCGCAGGCCGGCTGGCGGCCGCCGCGCCTGGCTGTGCGCGTGGCGCCGGCACAGGTACGGCAGCGGCCGTCACGGCCTTGAAGCACTTCGTGAAATCGAGATCGAAGTCGCTGTCCTGCGCGTTGCCGGCCGGAATGCCGCCCATCGTCATGTCCGCACTTGCCCTCTCTGGTATAAGCGCGGACCGACAGGCAACGCCCTTCCAGGCCCGCACGCGGATGATCGGCGCGGGCGACAACGCAAATGTCAGGAACTGTCGGTTCGGGGAAAAGTTCTGAAATTCGCGCGGCAGCCCGCGCCGCGGCGTCGCCGCCCTAGGCGGGCAGCATGAAGCGCATGATCGCGCCCTGCCCTGGCGCCGACTCGGCGCTGACGCTGCCGCCATGCCTGCGCACGATGCGCTCGACGATCGCCAGGCCGACGCCCGCGCCTTCGAAGTCCGCCGCGCCCGGCAGCCGCTGGAACACGCCGAACAGGCGCCCGGCATCGCGCATGTCGAATCCGATGCCGTTGTCGCGCACCGAATACTCGATCGAGCCCTCGCGATGCTCGCCGCGGACCTCGATGCGGGGCGGCGCGGACGCGGCGGAGTATTTCACCGCGTTGCCGATCAGGTTGGACCATACCTGCCGCAGCAGCGTCGCGTCGCCCTGCGCGGGCGGCAGCTCGCCGATGCTGATCTGCGGGCGCATCCCCGCGCAGGCCTGCAGATCCCGCGCCACGGTTTGCGCCTGGCGGCGCATGTCCACCGCGGCGCGCGCGAGCTCACCGCGGCCGGCGCGCGCCAACTCGAGCAGCGCCCGGATCATGCCCTCCATGCGCGCGGCGTTGGACTCGATTTCACGCGCGTACTGCCGCACTGTCTCGTCCGGCTGGCCGTCGAGATGCTCGCGCAGCAGCTCGGCGAACCCGCCGATCGCGTTCAGCGGCTGGCGCAGGTCGTGCGACACCGAGTAGTTGAAGCTGTCGAGCTCGCGATTCGCGTCCTCGAGTTCGATCGTGCGCTCGCGCACCTTTTCCTCCAGCGACAGGTTCACGCGCCGGACCAGGGCGTCGGCACGCATGCGCTCGATCTCGGCCCCCGCGCGGGCGCCGAAGATCTCGATCATCGACGCCCAGTGCTGGCCGGGCTCGATGCGACTGCGGTGACCCACCGCCAGCACACCGAGCGCTTTCCCGTCCGCGCCGTGCAGCGGCGTGCCGACGTAGGCCGCGACTCCTTCTCTGCGCATGTCGGCATTCTCCGGGAACAATTCGGTTACCCGGTCCGCAAGGACCACTGTGGCGCCCCGGGCCAACGGAAGTGCGCTCATCGATCCCTCAACCGGGTGCTCCGCCGGCAACGGCGCGATTTCGCCATCCTCCAGGAACGCCAGGGTGCGGATCCTGCTGTTGTCGGGCGGCACGAGCTCGCCGATGTAGGCGAAATCAGCGCCCAGCTCCCGCGTCAGATGACTCACGAGCGAACGGAAAAACTCCTCGCCAACGTCGGTCGATACCCCGCGCGCCACATTCATGAGCAGCGACTCGGCACGCTTGCGCTCGGTGATGTCGCGCACCACGGCGATGATGTTGCCGTCGGGCAGCTGGCCGGAGAAGGACTCGATCGGGCGCTTGCGGCCGTCGCTGGTCGTCATGACGCGCTCGACCGCCGTCCAGGGCGGCACCGCGCCAAGCGGATTGCGCGCGCGTTCCTCCTCGTCCAACACGACCTCGACCGATCGTCCCACGAGTTCCTCGCGCGCGTAGCCGGTCAGCCGCAACGCGCTGGGGTTGAGGTCAATGAATTTCCATTCCGGCGACATGA
>Ga0315912_10003332_pt1 | contig 16063 bp, 10 predicted proteins | sample VfabasoilMG_FD_204469 | JGI IMG/M metagenome (GOLD analysis project Ga0315912, IMG submission 204469) | Garden soil microbial communities collected in Santa Monica, California, United States - V. faba soil | ecosystem: Environmental > Terrestrial > Soil > Garden | place: USA: California... | reverse complement strand
CAGCTCAGCCGTGGCATTGCCGCAATCTCTCCGCGACGGGTCGCCATGTGCGCTCACACTTTTCTGAGCCACATCCTACTCCTGCTTCAAACGAACTCGCGACGGCTCACCTCCGCGCTCGAGCACGCCTTCGACTACCTCTGCGTCAGTGCTCGACGCTCCAACCCCGAGCGAGAACGGAAGCGAGGCCTCTTGTTTCTTGGGCTAACTCCGCGCGGGCTTCCTTAAGTGATCACCTATGAAGGACCCTTACGAGTGTTGTGCCTCCAGCAGGGGACGGTGGTTCAGCTTCGTGGGGATCCCTCAGGTCCGGGCCTCCGCCGTGCGGCACCGTTCGTCACCTCGGGGCCCCGCGCGGCGCCGTGCGGCAAGCCCCCACGACGACACGGCCCCCACGACGACACGGCCCCCACGACGACACGGCCCCCACGACGACACGGCCCCCACGACGACACGGCCCCCACGACGACACGCGGAGGCGTTTGCGAAACACTCGTGCGCGCGCTCGATGAAGCGACGAAGCGTCGCGATGAGAGCGGCACTGATGGCACTCGCGAGAAATGTCCTGCGCGCTGGTGATTTCTCTGGACACGATCTCGGGCGATCACGTCGGCGTGATCGCCGCCCGGTCGGTGAATGCGGGCTCCGTGCCGCGCAGCCACCGTTGGTGCGTGCTTCAGCGAGCGGAGGGCAAAATCCGCGTGTCCTGTTGCTCCGGGCGCTCTGGGCGCCGTGGTGAAGCGCGAAAATCGCCATGGTAGCATGCCGTTCATGGTGGGGATAAACAGCATCGAGCTTGGTCGGCGGGAGATACATTTCGAACGGAATACGGCCGCTCCGGACGCGGCCGCCGCCCACACGGCGGCGTGGGTCACGGCACACGAGGCACTTTCGCGCCTGGCCCGGGAGCGCGCCGCGGCGGACGCCGAAGAGGGGCGCTGGCTCTTGCGAGCGTATCGGGCCGCGACGCATGTGCATTTGGGCTTCGGCAGTTTTGTCGAATACGTGGAACGCCTGTTCGGCTACAGGCCGCGCTCGACGCAGGAAAAGCTGCGCGTGGCCGAAGCACTCGAGGGCTTGCCGGCCGTGCAAGAAGCTCTCGAACACGGCCAGCTGAGCTGGTCTGCCGCGCGCGAGCTGACGCGCGTGGCCGTGATCGGCACCGAAGGCGAGTGGCTCTCGCTCGCAGCGGGCAAGACCTTGCGCCAACTCGAAGAGCTGACCGCCGGCAGGCGCTCGGGGGATGTCCCCTCTAGCGTGCCCGACCCGTCAGCGGTCCGCCACGTCTTGCGCTTCGAGGTCGAGGCGGACACCTTCGCCCTGTTTCGTGAAGCTCTGGCAGAGTTGCGCCGCCGCAGCGGCACATCGCTCGACGACGATGCGGCGCTGCTCGAGTTGGCGCGCTGCGTACTCGGCGGGGCACCGTGCGGAGCGATGTCCGGCGAAGTTGCGTCGGGCGGACCCGTACCAGGTGCGCCCGTGTCAGGCGGAGGCGGGCCGGGCGACACGAGCGACATCGGGCCTTGCGGCGCCAAGCGCCGTGACCCCGGGCGAGCCAGTTACCAGATTGCACTCAGCCTTTGCCCCGCCTGCGGAGTGGGTCACCAGGCAGCTAACGGCCAGCTCGTTGCGGTGCCTCCCGAGATCGTCGAGATGGCCCACTGCGACGCCGACTGTTTTGCGGGCCTTCCGATGGACACGGCGTTCACGAATGCCGTCGCAGCCGCGCGTGACGCTGCAACCAAGAGTGACGCCGCCGTGACCCACGGCGTCGTGGCGCAACCCCCGGCTGCAAACCGTAGCGATCGCGCGATGGCACTCTCCCCGCGCGGCGCACTCCCATCACGCGCCCACGTGGGCGCGTGCGCCCGACAGAGCGTGTCGCCCGCGTTGCGCCGCCGGGTGATCGCGCGTGACCAGCAGCGCTGCCGCATTCCCGGTTGCCGCAGCGCCCTATTCCTGGACGTCCACCACATCCACCTCCGCTCGGAGGGCGGCCGCAACGACGCAGCCAACCTCATCACACTGTGCGGAGCGCACCATCGCGCACAACACCGTGGCGTGTTGCGCATCGAAGGCAATGCTGGACGGCTGAGCATCCAACATGCCGATGGCAGCGCCTACGGTCAGCCGGCAGCGCCGGCCGCTCTGTCGTTGCAAGCGAAGGTGTTTTCGGGTCTCAGAAATCTTGGCTTCCGCGAAGGGGAGGTGCGCTCGGTGATGGCCCAGTTGCGGGAGCTCGAGCAGCTCACCGACGCCGCGCCTGCGCAGTGGCTGCGCGAAGCGCTACGGCGGCTGCACCCGGCTCGCGCGCGTTGAGCCAACGCCGACGGGCCGGAGGCTCCCGAGTGCGTGCCATCGCGAGCGCACGCGGCGTCGCGCAGTTTGGGCTGCGAGGCACGCAGGCCCACGGGTTCGACGCTGAGCTGAACTGCGGGCGCGCGGGGCCGGAAAAGGGTTGCTCTTGCGCCAGATCCATCGCCCCGCGCACGTTCGAGTGGAGCGAGCTCCCACCGACTCGGACGCGCGTTGCGCGCGACGGCGCGCTCGACTGGCGTCTCTAGTCCATGGATGGTCGCGCGTGGCGCGCTTACCGGAGGAGACGTGTGATGAGGAAATGGGCATTCGTCATCGGATCAGTCATGTTGGGTCTCGTCGGGGGAGCGCTGGCCGCCAAGGAGGCCAAGCAAGCCATCGTTCAGCAGCGGGTTTCAGAGCTGAAGTGGAGCGAGGTGGCTCCGGGGGTTCCCATCGTGGAGGCGCCGGTCTGGCAGGGGCCCGGGGGCTCGCACTGTGTGTTCGACAAGTTCCCTCGCGGCTTCGCCGAGCCCGAGCACTTTCACACCCACGACATTCACGCCATCGTGATCGAGGGTAGGTGGGGCTCTGCCCTTCCGGGCGCGCCCGAACAGCTCGTGGATCCGGGCGGATACCAGCTCATTCCGGGAGGGCTGAAGCACACGACGAAGTGCGCGCCCAAGGCTGATTGCGTGGTCTACGTTTGCCTCCCGGGTGCCTTCGACATCAAAGGGCTGCCTCTGGAGCCAAAGAAAAGATAGCTCCCCTTTGCGACAGGTTGGGCAAAGAGCAATTCCTGTCGCCTCCCGGGAGTCGAGGCGATAGGCTCGCCGCCATGTTGCGAGTTGGTGGTGCTGCCTCGATCCTGGTCGTGGTCGCGGGTGTCCTGAGTGCCTCGACGGCCTTGGCTCACATCGATCTGCTGGAACCCGAGGCGCGCGCTCACGGCACGGCGGCCCGGGGTGACACGGACATCGACGTCAACAGCAACCTGAAGAGCGGCCCGTGCGGTCAAGTGGCGACGGGACGCACGGAGCGGGTGACCACGTATGCTCCGGGTCAGCGCATCACGGTGCGCGTGCGCGAAGAGAACGCACACGTCAGCTACCTGCGAGTCTCGCTCGACCTCGACGGGGAAGACTTCCCGCTGCGGTCGCAGGCCCCCGCTGGGCCCGAGACCCAAGAGGTGGCGGAGGCGGCCGAAGCTGCACTGGGCAGCGATGGCCTGTTGGCAGTCGTGCGCGAGGACAACGACACACCGGGCTTCATTCACGAGCTCCTGGTGACGCTGCCCGAGGTGAGCTGCGACCGTTGCACGCTGCAAGTCCTGCAGTTCATGTACGACGATCCGGCGGCGCCGTTCTATTTCCAGTGCGCCGATCTCGTGCTGTCGGCGGCGGGCGGCGGGGACGACGCGGGGGCAGTGCCAGCACCGGCACTTCCAGAGAGTGCTGGCTCCGCCGGCGGCAGCGGCAACGGTGCCTCCAACGCTGGCGCGGTCGCGCCAACGGGAGCGGCCAACGGCAGCGCGCCGGCGCCAGGTCGAGGGCAAGCACCTGGCGAGACGGCGGTGAGCACGCCGGGCGCTCCGGCGGCTGCGACGAACTCGGCCACCGCCAGTGAGGCCATGGGCAGCCCCGATGTGGATGCCGGAGGCGGCTGCAGCCTGTCCGGCACGAAGCGGGGCAGCAGTTTCAATATATCGTTCGGGTTCTGGGCGATCGGCCTCGCTCTCATCGGAGTGCGGCTCCCGCGGCGGCCTCGCGTTGGCAGGTCCGGCTGAGATCCGTTGGGGCGGATCGACACGAGGGGCTGAGGCCATCGGGTATGGATGCCGCAGGGAGCGGCCTCGTTCCGTCGAGACGTTGCAGCTGCGCGCAAGATTTGTGAGCGCGATGTGCGCGCGTTGGTCCCAGATTGCTCCGTCGACCCCTGAGGTTGCGGAAACTGCTGAACGGGGATCGACATTTGCCGGCGGCAGGAGTCTAGACTGTGTCGGGTTGCGCGGGGCGCGGTCGTTGGAGGGCGAGGCGAATGTCATGAGGCAGTGGCTGATTGGGATCGGACTGTGTTCCCTGGCGTGCGGCGATACCTCGTTGCCGCACTTCCCGCGTCCCTCCAGCGAGGCCCGGAATTCTCGCTCGTCCAGCTCTGAGGCGCCGCCCGCGACGATGTCGCCCGCCGCGATGTCGCCCACCTCGATGTCGCCCACCTCGATGTCGCCCGCGGACGGGTCGAACGGGCAGCCCGCAGTTGAGCCCTCCGCCGCAGACTCTCCGGCGCCGATGCCCGGGGGAGCGCCCGCCGCCGGAGCGACACCGGCGGCGCCCGGTGCTGCCGAGGCGCCCGCGCCGGAGACGCAAGCGCCTCCCGCGAGCAATACGCCCTCCTCGAGCGAGGGCAGCAGCAGCTCGCCTGCCAGCGGCACGCCGGGCGCCGCTGCGCCGGGAACGGAGTCTCCCGATCTCGATGCGCCCGATCCGGCAAGCCCCGGTGGCAGTGATGGACCTAGCGGCGAGACGCCGGACCGGGACGCGCCGGACCGAGATGGGTCCAGCGGCGCTGGGCCCGGCAGCGACCTGCCGAGCGGCGCCCCGCGCGTGACGGTGTCGTTCACCTTCGACGACACGTACAAGCCCCAGCGCGACGCCGCCGCCATCCTGGAGGCGCACGGGCTGCGCGGCACGTTCTACGTGAATAGCCCGCAGCTGCACCGCGCGCAGGCCAACCCCAGCGCCAATTCGTCGCTCAGCATCAGCGAAGTGCTGGCCATGCAGGCACGAGGCCACGACATCGGTGGTCACACGCTGGGGCACCTCTCGCTCACCGACATCCCCGAGGTCGAGCGCGTCCGAGAGATCCTGGGTGATCGAGCACAGCTGGTGCATCTGGGCCTGGACGCGCGCTCGTTCGCCTACCCCTATGGACACGTCGAGGACGACCCCGATCGGAGCCTGGGGCGGCCGGTGCTGGAGATCGCTCGCGAGTCCGGCTACTCGAGCGCTCGCGACACGAACGGCTTCATTCTGGGCAACTGCAACCGAGGTCCGGAGAGCCTGCCTCCCAGGGATCCGTTCATCTTGCGTAGCGTCCACTCGGTGAGCGAGCCGGCGGCGGACGCCGAGCAGCCGGAATCGCCCGACACGGCCGCCACGCTGCTCGGTTGGGTGGATGAGGCGGCGCGCTGTGGAGGAGGCTGGCTGCCGCTCGTTTTTCATCACCTGCGGGAGGATTGCTCCGCCCCGGACGCTCCGGCGGGTGGCTATTGCTTCGACTTTGCGGAGCTGGATCGCCTGGCGGCGGAGCTCGCGCGGGGCACGCGTTGCCCGGGGGGCGACGAGGAGGACTGTTACCGCATCCGCGTGGCCACGGTGAGCGAGACGATCGGCGACTCGGAGGTCGCACCCGCTCCGGAGGTGTCAGGCCTGCGCAACGCCTCGCTCGAGCGCACGCTCAGCTCGGGAGAGACGGAGTGTCTGCAGCAGACCATGGGGGATGGCTCGACGGCGGTCTTCAGTCGTTCCGAGATCGCGCACAGCGGGCAGTCCAGTGCACGGGTCGAGATCTCCGCGCCCTACGTCGCCGCCGCGGAGTTCCGCGTCGAGCGCGACTACGGCGAATGTGCGATCTTTGTCTCCGAGGGCGGAAGCTACGACGTGTCGCTGTACTACCGGGCATCGCCCGAGGCCGCCGTTCCGACCCTGCGCTTGGTCAGCTACCGGCTCACCAGCGACTACGTGTGGGAGCGCTGGACCACGGGCGGCGCCTTCACCGCGCGGTCTCCGGGCGACTGGGTGCCGCTTTCCTTCACCACGCCCGCCGTTCCCAGTGACACGATCGCGATCAGCTTTGGGCTGCGCCTCGAGTCGACCGGTGTGCTCTACGTCGATGACCTCGACGCGGGTCCCGCGGCGCGGTGAGCTGCGCGGGCGCTCTGCCCCAGCGCCGTGGACAGTCGTCCGATTCGAACTCCGCGGACAGCTGTACTGCCCGCGGTCGCTCGCCCTGAAAAGTCGCCAGCGGCGTTCGCCCCGGGCGCTCGAAAAGGCTCGTCGAGGCAGGTAGAGGCTCCTGGCACGACCGGTGCTTTGGCCCGGGTCGTCCAGCGATTGTGCTGGGCTGATTTCTGACCAGGAGTGCCGTCATGATTTTCATGAAGCTTTGTCCTTCGTTTCTCCGCCGCCCTGTCTTCTGCGCCGTTGCGCTCAGCCATCTCGTCGCCCTGGGGGCCTGCTCGAGCGGTGAAGACTCGACCAGTATCGCGACCCTCGAGAGTTCGCTCTCCGGCGCGCAGCAAGCCGAGCTCGACGACTACATCGGCGCGGCGCTCGAGCGTTACCAGATCCCAGGAGCCGCCGTCGCCGTCGTGCGCGGCGGGGACGTGGTCTACGAGGGTGGCTTCGGCATACGTGGCCTGGTCGACCCGGCGCCGGTGACCCCTCGGACCCGCTTTCCGCTGGCCTCTGTCAACAAGCCGATGACGAGCCTGATGCTGGCGACCCTAGTCGACGAGGGCAAATTGAGCTGGGACGTCCCCGTCGTCGAGGTCTTGCCGACAAGAGCGGGTATTTTCTCTGATCGGCATGCCCCGCACCACCCTCGATTTCGACCTGGCCATCGCCGATCCGGATCATGCCTGGCCGCACTCCTACAACGGCACGACCGCCGCCATCGAGGCGGTGCCGCTCGACTTCGAGCGCTTCGTCGCCTCGACGCGCCCGGCATCTGCCGTCTGGTCTGATCTGGAGGACATGGCGGCGTTTGCCTCGACGCAGCTGAGCGGCGTCGCGCCCAACGGCCGGCGCGTGGTCTCGGCGGAGAACCTGGAGCGGACGCATGCGGAGGTGATCTCCAGGGGCGACGACAGCGGCGGCGGCTACGCTCTAGGCTGGAACACCGAGGCGAGCTACCTGGGGATGCGGGCTCTCTGGCACGACGGCGATGGCCAGGGAGTGACCGCCGAGGTGCTGCTCCTGCCCGATGCCGACCTGGGCGTCGTGGTGTTGACGAATCGGGTGGTAGCCCAACCTTTCTTTCGCGCCGTCGAGCAGTTCGCGGCAGAGACCGTGCTCGGTCGGGAGCACACTGGAGATGAGTCGTTGGTTGCGGCGGATGAAGGCACCCTGAGTTACCTGCGAGACCTTGCGGCGCAGACGTCCGTGGTGAGTCGAGAGCAAGCGGAACCCTATCTGGGCAACTACTCGGACGAGGTTCGGGTGACCTTCGATGACCGGGGCTTCGTGCTCAGGACCGAGTTCGGGACGCTGCCTCTGGTGTCCCTGGGTGCGCCGGGCCTCTTCACCGTCGGCGGCGTGATGAACGGGCGAGTGAGCGTCGCGTTTGAGGGCGACGCCGACAGCATGCAACTCGTGCTCGAGCTACTCGTCAAGGAGGGCACGGCCCAGCCGTTCGCGCTCCAGCGATGGAACGATTGAGGCCTCGGCTCGAGACCCCCGGCTCGGCCCGCGATTCGCCTCCCGGCGTCCACCGGGAGGCTGCGCTTCCAGCAGGTTTCGTGGGCCTTCTGACGAGCGTGGTCGATCTCGCCTGAGCGGTCGTGGTAAACATCGAGGCCTGAAATGGCCTCGGCAAGCCCAGCGCTGGCGCCCGCATCCGGAGAGCGCGTCGCGCTCGTGCGCAGCGCCCGTTCCGCAGGCCTGCGTAGCCACGGGCCGTCGCTCGTGGTGTTTTTGGTCGGTTGCGCACTATCGGCGGCAGCCTTCCTGGTTCTAAAGGCGCGCACGCAGGATCGGCAGCGCGCCGCCTTCAACGCGGAGTCGGGGATGGTGGTGGCCAACCTGCGCGCGAGCTTCGAGCTGCCGCTCGAGGTTCTCGCGGCGGCGACGGCGCTGTTTGCAGCCTCCGACACCGTCACGCGGGCGGAGTTTGCTCGCTTCGTCCGTCCGGCACTCGAGCGTTACCCCGGGATTCGGGCGCTCGAGTATGTGCCCGTCGTCCAGGGCAGCGAGCGGGAGCGCTACGAGCGCGAAGCCCAGGCGGACGGCCTGACCGGTTTTGGCTTTCGGCAGTTGACCGCGAGCGGGGCGATGGTCCCGAGCGCTGGCGCTGACGAGTACCTGCCCATTTATTTCATGGAGCCGAGTCATCCGTTGGTGCTCGGCTTTGACTGTCTGTCGGAGCCCGTGCGCAAGGCCGCTGCAGAACGAGCACGCTCACGTCTGACGGCGGCATCGTCGGAGCGCCTGCGGCTGTTCGAGGATCCGCCGAGCGTCTATTCCATCGCGGTGTTTCAGCCTGTATTTGACGACACCACGCCGCGCACTCGGAGCAGTGTGCGCGGCCTGACCGTCGAGGTGTTCCGGGTGAGATCGCTCGCCGAACGAGCGATCGAAGAAGGCCAGCGGCGCCGGATCGAGATCGCGTTGTTGGACCTCGACGCGGACGCTGACAAGCGCGTGCTGTTCGAGAGCGAAGCGCCCGTGGCCGAAGCCGACCCAGCTTTCCGCATGGAAGCCGCGCTGCGCTTCGCCGATCGTAACTGGAGCATCGTGCTGACGCCCGGCGCTCACGCGTATGCGGGTGACGCGGGCGCTGCGTGGCTGGTGCTGCTGTCTGGAGTCGGGATGAGCGGCCTGCTCGGGTTTGGACTGTCGGCGGTCAAGACCATTCGGCGCTTGCGCGGGCAGGTCCGTGAGGCGCAGCAGTTCGGACAGTACACGCTGCTGGAACGGCTCGGTGAGGGCGGCATGGGGGTGGTCTACAAGGCGCGGCACGCGCTCTTGCGTCGGCCGACAGCGATCAAGCTGCTCGCCGGGCAAGATCACGACCCGGCACGGGTGGCCCGCTTCGAGCGAGAGGTCCAGCTCACCAGCGAGCTCACTCATCCCAATACGATCGCCATCTACGACTACGGTCGCACGCCCGCGGGCGTGTTCTACTACGCGATGGAACACATCGACGGGGTTACGCTCGAGCAGTTGGTCCAGAGCGCTGGGCCCTTGCCGGCCGCTCGGGTCTCGCATTTCATTCAGCAAGCGGCGAGCGCGCTGCACGAAGCGCACGGCCTGGGCCTGATTCATCGCGATATCAAGCCGGCCAATCTCATGCTGTGCCGGCGCGGAGGTATCCCCGACTTCGTGAAAGTCATGGACTTCGGCCTGGTGAAGGACCTGGCGGCAGGAGCTTCGGGAGGCGCTCCTGCCATCACTCGTTCGACGGAGATCAACCTGCTCGGTACCCCGTCCTACCTGGCGCCGGAGGCCATCGCCAAACCGAGCGAGGTGGATGCCCGCGTTGACCTGTATGCCCTCGGCGCCGTGGCCTACTACCTGCTCGTCGGGCAACCGGTCTTCACGGGCGAGTCCATCGTCGAGGTGTGCGGCCATCACTTGCATACACCGCCGGTGCCTCCGAGCGAGCGCACGCACCACCCCGTACCGCCGGCGCTCGAACGGCTGATCCTGCGCTGCCTCGAGAAGGACCCGACCGATCGCTTCCCATCGATGGAGGCGCTGCTGCACGCGCTGCGCGAGCTGACGGGCGTGGGGCACTGGAGTACCGAGGACGCCAGCGCCTGGTGGCGAGAACGGGGGGACGCTCTGATCCAATCGCTGCGCGACGAGCGTCAGCTCGCGCTGGCCAAGACCGCGGGCATGCGTGCCGCTCAGGTCTCATAGAGCCAATCCACGGCGCGGACTCGCTACGCGCGGCGCCCCGAGGGAGGCGGCAGCGTCGTAGGGCGCAGGCCCGGCCCTCGAACGGCCGAACGCCTCCCGGCTACCTCACATGCGGAACTCGAGGTCGAAGGACGGGAACAGGGGTGAGTCATACATCGCGTCGGCGATCCTGCCGTAGTGCAGGCGCAGGTTGCCGAACACCCCGGGGGCCAGGCGCGAGCGCAGGCCACTCTCGAACGTCCAGGCGTCCTCGAACGGCAGCGACGTTTCGGTGCGGTTGGTGGGCACCGTGGTGTAGGCGGGCAGCTTGAAGAACAGCTCGAGCGCCGTGTTGTCCGAGATGAAGAAGCGCGCGCCGGGCCGGAAGAAGAGCGTGCGGACGCCGATCTGAGCGTCTTCGAAGAGCGAGCGTTCCCCGTCGGTCGAGCCGAACACGTCGCCGTAGGTGTACTGCACGCCGAGGTCGAGCTGCAGCCAGCGCGTCAGCGGCGCGCTCGCCGTGACCGCGACGGGGACGTTCACCACGTCCAGCCGGGCGACGATTGACTTGGCCGCCCCCTGCGCGATCCAGAACCACTCGCCGTGCCCGTACCAGACGCCGGCGCGCACGCCGAGGTCGAAGTAGCGCGTATCGATGAAGTGCCAGTTGGCGCTGAAGTTGAGCAGGCCGATGCCCATGTGCGCGAGGTTGACGTCGAGCTCGACGCCCGCACCGACGCCGTAGGCGGCGCCGAGCTGGGCGAAAGCGTCCCCGCCGCTGAGGCCGAAGGCCCCGATGTCCAGAGCCCACACGCCCTTGGGCACGCTATAGGCGGAGTAGCGCGTGTTGGCCTGATCGGGGCTCTGCAGATCGCTGGGTGCGGCTAGCGCCGATTCGGCTCCGCCAGTCACGGGCGCGGTTTGTACGGGCGCGGGCCCCAGCGCGGTGGCAATGGCCGCGGGGGAAGCAGGATCCGGAGCGGCGGGCTCGGTTGCCGCAGGCGCCGGGGGAGTGGCCTCCGCTGCAGTGGGCTCGGCGGGAGCAGGCTCGGCGGGAGCAGGGGGCTCCGGTGCGGGCGGTGGTGCCGGTGCGGGCGGTGGTGCCGGTGCGGGGGGCGGCGGCGGTGCGGGAGGTGCTGGCGGTGCCGGTGCAGGAGGTGGGGGCGGTGCGGGTGCCTGGCCCGCAGCGGGCGGGGCCCAGAGCAGCGCGCCGAGTGCTGCCGTGCACAGCGCGCCGCGCGCTCCGGAGCACAGCGCGCCGAGTGCCTCAGCCCGCCAGGTGCCGTGTCGGCGCTTCACAGCCGCACCCCGACCAGTAGCTCACCGAGAAAGCCGCTCGGGATGGCGCCGTTGGCCTGCACCAGGTAGCGGAAGCCAAGCCCGGCCTCGAACAGATCGGAACGCCAGAACAGCGCCGCGCCGGGCACGATATGAAAGCCGTCCACGGGGCTCTCGGAGTAGCGTGCGATGCGCGGCGTCTGTGCACCGAAGTCCCAGTTCATCCAGGTTCCGCCAAAGCCCAGGGAGTAACGCAGGATGAAAGAGTAGACCGGCACGTCGAAGGCGAAGGAGATCCCCGCGCTCAGGCTGGACGTGTCCGCGTCGAGATCGAGCGTCCTGCCGACGACAGGATCGTAGATTTGCGAGACCGTTCGACCCAGCGAGTATCCGACGTAGCCGCCCAGCCGGAACCCGCTCGGCCAGATGTAACCGACGTCTGCTCCAAAGCTGGCGCCGTAGGGGGCGAGGTCCAGATTCAGCACTTCCATGGTGCTCGCGCCCCAGCCCAGGCTGGCCAGAATCTCGATGCCCAGGGCAGCGGGCGCCGGCGCCTGCGCCGCGGGTTGCGCCACGGGCGTATCGACCACGGGCGCGGCCGCCACGGCGGGTGGCGCCACGGGCGTCTCCGCCGCGGGTGCCGCTACGGTGGGGGGCGCCGCAGTGGGTTGCGCCACCGCTGCCGGGGCGGGGGCCTCCGCTGCGGGTTGCGCCACGGGCGTCTCCGTCGCGGGTTGCGCCACTGGCGCCTCGGCCGTGGGTGCAGCCGCAGGCGCCTCCGCGGCGGCGGGTGGCGGGCTCACCGCTTGGGCCTGCGCTAGCCGCGGGGCCAGCACACCGGCAACACCAAGCAAGAGCCAGGACAGACGCGCGAGAGCCGGTCGGGGCATGTCGGGCTGCACGCTGTCACGGCTTCGGTCTCGAGGTAAAGCCCTTTGGAGGCTTTCGCTGGCCCGGCCCGAGGCCGCCGACCCGCCTGTCCCCCGCGTCTTCGGCCCGTGCCGGAAGCGCTGCGTCAAACGCTTCACACCTGCCTTTCCGCGGAGCGCTCGAGGCCTTCGCGACGAGCGCGGGCGGATGTGGGGACCGTGCGGGGAACCGGCGTGACTCGGGACTGTCTCGCGTCGGGTCACGCCGCGGATGTGGGCGGCCCCGCGCGGCCAGCGCCCCTCCTCCTCTGTCGCTCTCGACCTGCAACCCAACGGGGGACCCGATCCGGCACGCAGCACCGAGCTCGCGCACGCTCGGAGGGGCGCCGTCAGTGAAGCTGGCAGCAGTCCGCGTGATCCATTGCATCGCTGCAACGAGTTGCGCATGCGGCGTTGACCCCGCTCGGGCGGATGGGGCAACCCGCCGACATTGCACCGGTCGCGGTTTTTCTCGCCTCCGACGAAGCGCACTGGATCACGGGCGAAAGCCTGCGCGTGGCCGGCGGGCTCAAGTAGGCGCGCGGACCTGAGAGGTCCCCACGAACCAACCCCTCCACGGAATCCGACCAACGCCAGCGCCGTTGCCCTTCTAGAGGCAAAATCCTTGTAAGGGTCCTTACCAGCAAGATCCCTTGTAAGGGTCCTTACCAGCAAGATCCCTTGTAAGGGTCCTTACCAGCCAGACCACTGCAACGCCATCCGTCACCGGGGTTGGGTGACGCGATGGATGCGCAGCGATTCATCAGGCGCCGGACCCCAGCATGTGTCAGCGGCCGGCGAGGCTCTCGGCCGCTTTGACGACAGCGTCGGTGGTGATGCCGAGCTCCTTCATCACGGCGCCACCCGGGGCCGACAGCCCGAAGCGATCGATGCCGATGCTGACGCCGTCGAGGCCCACGTACGGGGCCCAGGTGGACGACACGCTGGCCTCGATCGCGACGCGCCGACGGCAGGCTTTGGGCAACACGCTCTCCTTATAGCTCGCCGGCTGCCGCTCGAAGCGCTCGAAGCACGGCACGCTGACGACGCGAGTCCCCGCACCCAGCCGCTGGGCGGCCTCGAGCGCGAGCTGGAGCTCGCTGCCCGCGGAGAGCAGGATCAGGTCCAGCGGCGCAGTCTCCCGCCTGGCCACGTACGCGCCGGCCAGCACGCCCTCGCGCCGCGTCTCGATCGGGATGTCGTTCAGGAGCGGCACGGCCTGGCGGGAGAGGGCGAGCAAGGTGGGGCCGTCGCTGCGCTCCAGGGCCGCGACGAACGCGCCCGCGGTCTCCTCCGGATCGGCAGGGCGGATCACGTCGAGGTTGGGGATCACGCGCAGGCCCGGGACCGTCTCCACGGGTTGATGGGTGGGGCCATCTTCACCGACGCCGACGCTATCGTGCGTGAAGACATAGATGACCGGCAGGTGACCGAGCGCCGCCAGCCGAATCGACGGGCGGCAATAGTCGGCGAACACGAGGAAGGTGGCTCCGCTCGGGCGGAAGATGCCGTGCGCGGCGATGCCGTTCAAGATCGAACACATGCCGTGCTCGCGGATGCCGAAGCGAATGTTTCGGCCCGCGCGGCGAGCGGGCGTAAAGTCGTCATTGCCCGTCTTGAGATCCCCGATGTAGTTCAGCGTCGAGCCGTACAGGTCGGCGCTGCCGCCGATCAGGAGCGGGGTGCCTTGCGCGAGGGGCTGCAGGACATCCTGGCCCGCCTTGCGCGTGGCGATCTTGGTGTCCGCAGGGAAGGGGGGAATGAGCTTGGACAGCGTGCGAACGTCGGCTGTCTTCTGGCGCGTGTCCTCCGGCAAGGTCTGCGCGTACGCGCGCGACACGCCGAGCTCTTCGGCGAGCTTGGGATTTTTGGCTTTCCAGGCCGCGAACGTCTTGCTCCAGGCGCCGTACTCGCCGAGCAGCTGCTGGCGGCGCGCGGCGAAGAACGCGCTGACCTCGGGAGCGACGAAGTAGGCGGTGTCGGGCAAGCCCAGCCCCTTGCGCGCCGCGGCGGCGAACTTGGCGCCGCCTTCCCCGTGGGCCTTTTGCGTCCCCTCGACCTCGGGGATGCCCCTGCCGATCAGCGTCTTGGCGATGATCGCCTGCGCCTTGCCGCTGCCGGCACGCCGGGCGCGCGTCAGCGCGGCGGCAAAGACCTCGAGATCGTGCCCATCCACGGTCTGCACGTCGAAGCCCATCGCCTCTAGGCGCTTCTCGGTGTCCTCGCTCTGGGTCTCCTTGGCCATCGCGTCGAGGGTGACGGCGTTCGAGTCGTACACGAGGATCAGGTTATCGAGCTGCTGGTGGCCCGCGAAACTGAGCGCCTCGAGTGCCACGCCTTCTTGCATGCAGCCGTCACCGGCCAGGCAGATCACGTGGTGGCTGAAAATCTGGTGCTCGGGCGTGTTGAAGCGAGCCTGCGCCATCTTGCCGGCGACGGCCATGCCCACGGCGTTGCCCACACCCTGCCCGAGCGGCCCCGTCGTCGTCTCCACGCCGCTCGGCGCGTGCGTGATCTCTGGATGGCCCGGGGTCTTGGAGTGCAGCTGGCGGAAGCGCTGGATCTCCTGGAGGGTCATGTCCGCGTACCCCGCCAGATGCAGCCAGGCGTAGAGGAACATGGAGCCGTGCCCCGCAGACAGCACGAAGCGATCGCGATCGAGCCATTCGGGGTGCTCCGGGCAGTGCCGGAGGTCGTGCCCAAACAGTACGGCACCGATCTCGGCGCAGCCCAGCGGTAGCCCGAGGTGGCCGCTCTGACAGGCGGCTACGGCATCGATGGCGAGCCCACGGGCGTTCGAGGCGGCTTGGGCGAGGACTTCTTTGGGTAGGCCGGACATGGCCCGTGTGATGTCACTAAATGCGCCGGGGCGTCCAGCGCCGGATGCAGCCCGAGCGCTCCGGCGCCGTTCGGGCCGTCGCCCCGACCGCCCATTCGGGGCGTCGGGGTCGTTTCGGGGCCCGACTATCGGTCAGCGCGGGCCAACCCGGGGCGGCGACGGCGGGGGCGGTGCACTGGTCACCGTCCCGGGCGGGCAGACCAGGCCCCGGCGCTCACGCAGCAACCACAAACGACAAGGACCGGGCTCCTCTATCGAGGTGCCCGGTCCGAGTCGCAGAGCGCCGGCTAGCCGCCGGCACGACGTGCGGACTCAGCTGGCGCGGCGAACGCGCAGCGCCAGTGAGTGTGCGCGGCAGCACCTGGCGCACCTCGGCCGCTGAGGTCGCGGCGAGGGGTGAACGCGAGGTCGAACGCTGCTCCTCGTTACCGGGCAGAAGCAGCTCAGGCGTGCAAACGCCCGGTGAACCACAGGAGCACGAGGACCAGCACGATGATGCCTGCGGGTGTCCAGCTGCCGTAGCCCCAGCGCGAGTGGCCCCAGCTACCTCCGCCCAGGGCCAGAACGAGCAGCACAATCAGAAGGATGGTCAACATTTGGGTTTCGTCTCCAAGTTTTCAGAGCACGGCACTCACGGCTGCGCCGTGCATTGCGTTTGCCGTTGCCGTTGCCATCCCAATGCAGCATCCGTTCCAATGCGGCACTCCCCACATCGAGAGGGGAAGAGGCGGGCGTACTGCCTGGGCGCAGCGGCACGCAAGAGCGTGAAGGGCGCCGCCCGGGCGGTCCCGGAGCGAACTCACCCCAGACAAGAACGCCCCGCTCGAGCATTCCTTGCGGCAGGGGCAACCGTGCAGCCCTCTGCGGGGTGTTTCTCTCCCCGCAGCACGAACAGGGTTACTTCGAGGTCGCGCTCAACTCGGCGAAGGCGGCCGCGTAGCGCCGGCCAAACTCCCGCAGCGCCGCCGCGTCGAAGTGCAGGTTGTCCGGCTTGGCGGCGAGCCCGTGTGACGGCACGAACGCGGTCAGCGGCACGCTGGACGCGACCTGACGCTGTGCCCGGTCGATGCTGATGGCGTACTCGTCCCATGGCGCGCCCGCAAATTGGCCGAGCTGCCCGATCA
>Ga0315912_10003331_pt1 | contig 16064 bp, 15 predicted proteins | sample VfabasoilMG_FD_204469 | JGI IMG/M metagenome (GOLD analysis project Ga0315912, IMG submission 204469) | Garden soil microbial communities collected in Santa Monica, California, United States - V. faba soil | ecosystem: Environmental > Terrestrial > Soil > Garden | place: USA: California... | reverse complement strand
AGATGCCGATGAGCCCGAGCGCGAGCGCCATCGACCCCGCGATCGCGAGCATCACGAGCGCGAACGACGTGCGTGCCAGCGAGCCCGCGTACAAGCTCTGCATCGTGCGCTCGAGCGCGAACGGCGCGTCCTTGCTGACCGTCCACACCGTGTTGCGGACCTCGGTCAGAAAGCTCGGCGTGCCCGTGCGATCGCTGCGAATCACGTACGCCATGGCCGGGTACCCGGCCGCCGGCCCGCCGAACGCGTTCCCCATGAGCGCCGGCCAGTACGCGATGCTCGGCGATTGCGCGTACAGCCCGTCCTCCTTGACGTTCTGCACGACGCCGATGACCTCACGCCACGCGTCGCCGTCGACCTGTGTTCGTATGCGTTTTCCCAAAGCGTCCGTCGGCGAAGCCGCGAGCTCGCGTGCGAAATTCTCCGAGACCAGCGCGACGCGGCCGCCCGCGTCGATGTCGGCCCACGTAACGTCGCGGCCCGCGATGATGCGCGTTCCCATCGTCTCCAAGTATCCCGGCGAGACGAACCTCATCCTGCGCGGCGGCGGGGCGTCGCCGGCCTCGGCCGGCCGGCCTTCGATGACGACCGGCGCATTGAAGACGAACGGCCCGCCTTCGATCGGCAGCGCGTTCGTGAAGCCCACGGACTCGACGCCGGGCAAGGCCGCGATCGCGTCGAGGATCTCGCGCTGCACGGGCACGTAGCGCGTCGCGTCTCGAATGATGTCGTTCGGCGCCCACGTGCGCACGGTTTGGATCGTCTCTGCGTCCGTGAAGCCCGGATCGACATCGCGCAGCGCCTGAAACGTGCGGATCATCAGCACCGCGCTGACGACGAGCACGAGGGCGAGCGCCACTTGCACGACGACGAGCGCATTGCGCGTCGCGGTGCGCTGGCGGCTCGCGCTTGCGCCGCGCACGCCGCCGAATGCGGTGATGTCGAGGGAGAACGCGTGCTTGAGCGCCGTGACGCCGCCGAAAGCGAGCGTCGACACGAGCGATACGGCCACGGTGAACGCGAGCACGGCCGGATGCACGGCGATCTCTTCGAGCCGCGGTATGTTGCTCGGACCCGCGGCGACGAGCGCCTGCAATCCGCCATAGGCGAGCAGCAAGCCGAGCACGCCGCCGATGGCGCCGATCACGAGGCTCTCGACGAGCAGCTCGCGCGCGATGCGTGCCGGCACGGCTCCGAGCGCGGCCCGCATCGCGAGCTCGGGGCGCCGAGCGTCGGCTCGCACGAGCATGAGGTTCGCGATGTTCGCGCACGCGACGAGCAGCACGGCGCCGATCGCGCCCATGAGCACCCACAGCGCGCTCGCGATGCCGCTGACCAAGTCGTCCTTGAGAGGCCGCGCGATGGGCGTGATGCGCCAACCCTCGAGCGACTCGCGCGTGATGCTCGCGCCTTGCGCGATCGGCCACGTGTCGAGCCAGATCGGCAGCATGCGGCGCAGATCGGCGCTCGCCTCGTCGGGCGTGACGCCGGGCTTTAGCCTCGCCAGCCCGTGAAACGCGCCGAAGTTGCCGATCACGTTGCGCGCAGGATCGAGGCGCAGCGTGATCATGATCTCGAACGGAGGCTGCATGTCGAGGAACCGGAAATCGCGCGGCATGATGCCGACGACTTGCGCCGGCCGCCCGTTCACGACGAGGTCGCGGCCGAGCGCTTCCGCATCGCCGCCGAATCGGCTCTGCGCGAACGCGTACGAAATGATGATCGGGTCCGGCCCTTGCGCCGCGGGGCTCAGTTCTTCTTCCGTGAACCAACGCCCGCGCATCGGCTGCACGCCTAGCGCCTGAAGCAGGCCGTGCGTGATTCGCAGCGAGCGCACGCGATCCGTTCCGTCCGTGCGCGTGACGGTCTCTCCGCCCTCCGACCAGAAGCCGACCTCGGCGAGTGTTCTGTTCTCGTCGCGGTACGTGAAGTACAGCGACGGTTGCGACTGGAGATCGGCGCTGCCGAGCGCGGCGGCCGGGTGCCGGATCCGCACGAGCTCGTCCGAATTCGGATACGGCAGCGGCTTCAAGAGCACCGAATAGACGACGCTGAAAATCGCCGTCGTCGCACCGATGCCGAGCGCGAGCGTGACGACAGCGGCCGCCGTGAAGCTCGGCTTGCGCGGCAACGTGCGCAAGGCGTGGCGGAAGTCGCGTGCGACGGAATCGACGAAGCTCAGGATGCTCATGCGGTCACTGGAGCAATCGGCGTGCCAACGGGGCGGTTCGGTCTAACTCGTTGATCTGGGTGGCCGGGCCGTCATATGCCCCGGCTGCGAGGCTAAAGCGCGTCCCGGATTCGCGCCGCGCGTCCCGCGCGCGGAACGCCGCCCGGGGACAGCTCCGACCTAGATCCAGCCGAACCCACGCGCCATTGCGCCAAGAATCGTGGTGCCGAACCCGATCATGATAAGCAGCGTCCAAGTCTTCGCTGACGCGATCGAGCTCTCGAAGCTCCCCTTCATCTCGACGAGCTTCTCGGTGTTCTCGGAGAGTTTAGTGCCCAGGAGATCCACCTTGTCTCGCAGGCTGCGGACGTCCAACTTGATGTCCGCCACGTCGGTGCACAGATGCGCGACGTCGGATTCGAGTCGCGCGATTCGAGCCTCCATGGGCCTCTCCGGTGATGCCGAGCCTACGGCCAATTCTATGCCCCGCACTCAAGTGCATGTCCAGGCTCGCTCAGTTGCCCGGCTGCGTGAACTCGAACGTGGGCTCCGAGCACCGCTGCTTCTCGAACGGCAGGATTGTGCACTGAAATGTCCGTTGGTTGACAGATCCGGCCTTGGAACCGTGTTAGGTTTTGCACGAACGGGAGGCCACCATGCGTAAACCGTTGATGATCCTGCTCGCTGCGATCGTCATCGCGGCGGCGTTGCAAGTCGGCAATCAATTCGTAGTGCATCGCACGCTCTGCGTGAGCCCGCTCGAATGCAGCTCCGTCTTGCGGCCTGCGGCCATCGATGCGTGGTGGCGCGACACTGCGTCGTTACCGGCGGCGTTGCGCTCGGACGGTCTGCACGCGGTTGCGACGACCGCGCTGATTCGGAGGGCGTGCGATCCGAAGCAATGGACCGTGGGCTTCGGCGTGCGAATCGAGCTCGAGCCGTTCGCGTTCGGCGATGCGGTCAGCAGCGACGGCGGCTGTCTCGAGGCGGGCTTCGATGCGGTGCTGCGCGGCGAGCTCGTGAACACGCGCGTGCGTCAGGGCGACTGCAGTTTGATTCTCAGCCCGTTGACCGTGGAGCACGGTGCCGCGGAAAAAGTGAACGCAGTCTCCGCGCTCGACGCGAACGCCGCTGCTGCGTGCGGCAAGCTTCTTTCGGCCGACCCCGCCGTGGCGGAGCTGCTGAACGGGTCGAGCTTCGAGCTCGGCGTCGAGTACGCGGCGGTTTCCGCTGTCGCATCCGCTCGCGGGAGCGATTCTCCCGAGCGAACGGCCGGCAGTTTCGTGCGCTCGGTGCTCGAGTCGGCCAACATCGAATTGAACCTCGCGCTCCATGCTCGGCAACGCGATACGTCGATAGGGTTCAGCACGGCGCCGGCCTCCGCAGGCGCGGGCTCGCCGCAGCTCACGCTCAGCGTGCGCGACAACGGCTTGCTCGCGAACGTCGCGGATGTCGGCACGTACCTCGGCACATCCGGGCAGCTCGAGGTCAGTTGGAACCTGGATCACGAGCCCGCCGCCGTCGTCTTGAACGGCGCGAGCTTGGAACGCGCGCCGCAGCGCTATCGCGGCGCCGGCCGCACGGACCTCGCCGCCGACGGCTGCGCTTCCGGATCGCCGGCCAGCTTGTTCTTCGTCGAGGCCGACGACGAAGGGAAAGCGAACGACGACCAGCTGAACGCCGTGTTCGAAGCCGTCGAGGCGGGCGCCGCGCGCGGCGTGATCGTCGCCGTGTTCGTGCATGGCTGGCAGCACTCTGCGAAACCTGCGGACCCAAACGTCTGCGAGTTCGCTGCGCTGATCGGGTCCGTCGAGCAGATGGAAGGCTTGAAGCCCTTGGCACAGCGCCGCGCCGTGCTCGGCGTCTACGTCGGCTGGCCGGGCGCGCTGTACCCCGAAGAAGTCGCGAACGCGGTGTCGACGTTCTGGAACAGGCTCGACGTAGCCGACAGGCTCGGAGGCGAGGGTGCGGTGCTGCCGCGCCTGATGAGCGGGATCGTCGAGCGGCTGCCTGCGAATGCGAACGCCGGCGCGGGGCGCAGCAGCGCGTTCGTCGTGGCCGGGCACAGTCTCGGTGGGCGCGCCGTCTTCGCCGCCGTGCGCGGCGACATCGTCGACGACACGGACGCACCGCGAAAACCGGATCTCGTCCTGCTCCTGAATCCAGCGTTCTCGGCGGATATCTACGCGCAAGTCAACGCGCGGCGTTGCACGCCCGGCGTGCCGCTGCTCTCGTTCTCGTCGCGCACCGACGGCGTGACGCGGCAGGTGTATCCGGCCGGGCGGTCGTTGACGTATCCGTTCGCGAACGAGAGTGCGCCGCCGTTCATCGAGTACATCTACACGGCGGCGAACTACGAGAGCTACGTGACGCACACGTTACGCATCGAGCCCGCTGCGGGCATGCCTGCGCCGCCCAAGCCCGGCGACGAGCAGACGATCTTGCGTGGCCCGCAGCGCGTGCCGCTGGCCGTGCGTCTTCAGCAGCTCTATGACGACGAAGACGTCAAAGTGTACGGCGCGCCGGGACGTGCGCCCGATGAAGTCTGGTACACGATGCATCTCGAGCCTGTCGGTGCGTCGGCCGATTGCACGCCGGAAGCGAGAGTCATCGAGGTCGATCCGCTGATCGTCCCGAGCCACGGCGAGATCTTCAGCCCGTCGTTCATGGAATACCTCGTGCGGGCGCTGAACAAGTCGCTCGGTCCGCGCCGGTAACGCACCAGGCTCAGGCGCGGAGCGGCGGAGGCCGCGTGTGTGAGTACCCTCCCGGCGATCGTCAGGGCATAGGACGATCTGTGAACAGAGCTGTTCCAGCAACCCCTTGAATCTTAGCTATCGATCGTCAGTCGAGCTGACGATCGGCGGGGGATTGTCCGCCAGCTTGACGATTGCGCGCCGGGGGTGTCATCACAGGGGGGCGCGTGGCTGCATGCGCGGCGACATAATTTGGCGCTATATCGGGACCCTCTTCGTTCCGGTGGTGTTACCCCCGGAGACGCCGTATCGTGATCCGAAAACGATGTCCAAATCCTTTTCAGATCTGGTCACCGAATTCTGGGGCTCCCGCGACGGAGTGCTGCCTAGCATTCAGGCGTTTCCGCCGCTCGACTACGAGCAGATCGCGCGCGAGCTGAAGCTCGACGAGCGCGCCAAAGAAGCCGCGCTGAAGAACTTGCCGCCCGCCGACGGCGATCACGAAGACACGGCCGAGCTCGACGTCCGCGCCGAGATCGAGCGCCGCGCGCGCAAGGCCGGCGAGGATTACTCGTCCGCCAAGGATCTGTACGAAGCGCGCATCCGCCGCGCGTTGGTGTCGGTCAACCAGCGCATCGCGATCGAAGCGGCCGGTGAGAACGCGCTCGCCGATTTCGGCGTGCAGGTCACCGACGAGCTGAACTATCTGCAGGCGCCGCGCAACGAGTTTCGCGAGCGCGAAGCGGAGTTCGAGCGGTTTCGCCGCATCAACAGCTTGTACCGGCTGCCGATCGACGTGCCGCGCGCGCGCCGCGTCATCGGCTACTTGCTGCTCGTGCTGTTCGTGCTCGTCGAGTCGATCTTGAACGGCGTGTTCTTCGCCGTGGGCAGCGAAGGCGGCCTGATCGGCGGCGTCGTGCAAGCGCTCGGGCTGTCGCTCGTGAACATCGCGCCCGCGGTGCTGTACGCGATCTTCGGCTTCCCGCTGCTGCACCACCGTTTGTTGCTCGTGAAGCTCACGGGCATTCTCGCGACGGCCGCGTACATCGCGTGGGCGCTCGGCGTGAACCTCGTGATCGCGCACTTCCGCGATCTCTACGTCGTCTCGGCCGGGCGCATCGACATGGTCGAGCTGTGGGCGAACTTGAGCCTCGCGCCGTTCCGCTTGCAGGATCCGAACTCGTGGCTGCTTGCGCTGCTGGGCGTGGGCTTGAGCGTCGTCGCGGCCATCGACACGGCCGGGCTCGCCGAGCCGTATCCGCGCTTCGGCGCGATCGGCCGGCGGCGCGACCTCGCGGGCCAAGCGTACGTCCACGCGAAGAACGCGTGCCTGACGGGGCTGCAAACGACGCGCGACGGCGCCGTCGCCGACATGACGACGGTTCTGAACGCGATGAACAACGCCGAGTACGAGCTCACGCTCGCGGTCTCCGGGCGCACGAACTTGCACCGCAACTTCCGCGCGTACGTCGATCACCTCGCCGACGCGCATGCGCGGCTCGTGCGCCAGTATCGCGAGACGAACACGAAAGCGAGAACGGAGCCGGCTCCGCCGCGTTTCGCGAGCGCGCCGCAACGCCCCGAGTACTTGAACATCGGCGCGCTCGAGGAGATGCCGGAGCTCGCGCGCGACGAGCGCGCGAAGGTGCTCGAGCGCATGGAGTTCTTCATCAAAGCCGTCAACGCGAAGTACGAGGAAGCCGTGCAACGCTTCCAGGACATGAGCGAGGTATCGGGACCGCGGGAGCCGCTGCGTGCCGTTGCGTGACCGCGCAGGCGGCGGTACGAGTCACCGCGGCGCGAGCGGCAGCGGCGGCGCAGGCGCGGGCGGCTCGGCCGGCTGGCTGATCGGCGGCATCGGGCTCGCGATCGCCGCGCTGCTCGGCGCCGGCGGCTGGCTCTACGTGAAGAGCAACGAGCTGCGCGTGGCGGCGGACGCCGAAACGCTGTGCCGCACGGACGGCGCGCTGCCCGAGGTCACGGCCGTGCTGCTCGATCTCTCGAGCACGCTCTCGGAGGTCCAGAAGCTCGACCTCAAGAACGAGCTCACGCGCGTTCGAGATACCGTCCCGCGCTTCGGCCGCATCGAGATCTTCGCCGTCGACGACCAGGCGCCGCGCGTGCTCGAGCCGATCTTGAAGCTCTGCAACCCGGGGCGCGGCGAGGACATGAACGAGATCTACCAGAACCCGCGGCTCGCGCTCGAGCGGTGGGAGCGCGACTTCGCGAGCACGTTGAGCGCCGCGATCGACGAGCTGCTCGGCGCGCCGGAGGCGGCGACGAGCCCGATCTTCGAAGGCATCCAGGCCGTGGCGCTGCGCACGTTCGATGATCCGAAGCTCGACGAAGTGCGCGCGCGGCGGCTCGTGCTCGTTTCGGACTTGATGCAGAACGTGCCCGGGCACTTGAGCATGTACCGCGAGGTACCCGCGTTCGACGCGTTCAAGGCCACGCCGTACTGGCTCGACGTGAAGGCCGATCTCGAAGACGTCGACGTCACGATCTTCTATCTGCAGCGGCCGACTTCGCAGCAGCTGTGGCAGTCGCAGATCGAGTTCTGGTCGCGCTACTTCGAGGCGCAGGGCGCTAGCGTCGCGCGCGTGCTGCCCCTGAGCGGCGCCGGAGAGCAGTGATGGACCGCGTCGCCGCCGAGCGCGCCGAGGCGCTGCGCGAAACGCGCGGCGACCTGATCGCGTTCGTCGGCGCGTTCGGCGCCGGCGTCACTCTATACGTCGTGCTGCACGTGTTGCTCGACGTGCGCCAGGCGTACGTGACGTTCGCGATTCTCCTCGTGATGGGCGCGTATGCGTTCATGGCCGCGAAGACCGCGCGCTTTCGCGTGCGGCTCGATCAGGCCGGCGACAACGCGTACTACTTGGGTTTGCTCTTCACGCTGACGAGCATGGCGTTCGCGCTCTACGAGTTCGGCGTGCGCACGGGCGAGGGTGCGAGCGGCGTCGACCAGATCATCTCGAACTTCGGCATCGCGCTCGCGAGCACCGTGGCCGGAATTTTCCTGCGCGTGTTCCTGCACCAGATGCGCGTGGACCCTGCGGACGTCGAGAACATGACGCGCATCGAGCTCTCGGACGCGTCGAAGCGCGTGCGCGCGAGCCTCGACACCGTGTATCTCGACTTCGGCCGCTTCCACGACGAAGTGCGGCAGCGCACCGGCGACATCGTCGGGCGATTGCTGACCGATTCGGCTACGGCGATGAGCAACGTCGCGGCCGAGCTCGCGGCCGCGACCAAGACCATGGTTGACGCGACGGCGGCGAATCAAAAGGAAATCCTGCACCGCACCGAGCAGATGACGCTCGTGCTCGAGAACGGCGCCGCGGCCGCGGCCGACGCGATCGCGAAGCTCAAGGAAGTCGGCGCGCCGCCGACGGAGCTTGCTTCGCAGCTCAAGGAGCTGTCGAACGCGGTCGGCAAGCTCAACGCCGAGCTCGACGCGGCGAACCTCAAGCTCGCCGGCTCGGCCGGCAGGCTCGAACGAGTGGGGACCGCTTTGGAGCGCGATCACGAGCTGTTCGAGTCCGTCGCGCGCAGCGTGCGCACGACGACCGAGGAAGCGGCGCTCGCGCAGAGCGCAGCGACCGAAGTCTTGAGCCGGTTGTCCGCGATGACGCGCGCGCTCGCGGACACCGTGCGTGCCGCGGGTGCGCCGGGGTCGAATGGCGATGCCCCCCGGCCGTAGCGACAGCCGCATCGGCGAGCAGAACACCGCGTATCGGCGCGGCCTCGTGCTCGGGCTCACGATGGCCGAGGTCGGCATCCTCGTGATCTTCGTGCTGTTGCTGCTGCTCGCGCTCGGCGCGTTCGAGCGCGAGCGCTACGCGAAGGTGATGTCCGTGCCGCCGGATCGGCTCGAGACGCTCGTCGCGGCAGAGGAGGCGCTGCGCTCGCTTCAGGACGCGATCGGCGCCGAGCCCGCCGATACGCCGGAGGAAATCCAAGAGCTCGTGCGCGCGCTCGCGGAAAGCGCGCACTCGCCGGAGGGCCAGACGTCGCTGAAGGCCATGCGCAGCGCGCTCGCGGAAATCAAGCGCGCGGAAGCGGAGATCCGCCGCACGGCGGAGCGGCTCGAGGGCGAATCGGGCAGCATGGCCGAGACCGTGGCGCAGCAGAGCCGCGACCTCGCGATCAAGGAAGGCCAGCTCCAATACGCGGAGCAGCGCTTGCGCGCTTTGGGCAGCGGCGGTTCGGGCGCGCGGCCGTGCTGGGTCGAGCCGAACGGCAGCGTCGTGTTCTTGTACGACGTGATCCTCGCGAGCGCGGGGATTCGAATGAAGCTGCGCGACGGCGTGCTCGGGAGCCCGCGGCTCGCCGACCTGCCGGTCGCGGTGATCGACCCGCTGCGCGTCATGAGCGAGGACGAGTTCCGCTCGCGCACGCGCGCGCTGTACGACTACGGCCGGCGCGACGAGAACCGCTGCCGGTTTCACGTGTACGTGTGGGATGGGACGGCGTCGGCGGAGAAAGAGCGGTACAAGGATTTGCTGCGGACCGTCGAGGGGCATTTCTACAAACAGACGATGGTGCCGAGTGGAATCCCGTTCTGAGCGTCTCGCGGAGTTGCGCGCGGCGTTGAGCGAGCTCGATGCGTGCGTCGTGAAGTTCTGCGCGGGGCGCGCGGGGCGTGGCGTGGTGGTGGCGGCGAGCCCGCAGAAGCGCGGGCGCGGTCGTCTGCGCGCCGTCCCCCGCGGCGCGGTGCCGCGCGCCGTGCCCGAGGCCGTGCCCGACGGGACGGACGTCGCGCGGCCAACGATCGTGCAGCGCATCCTGCGCCGGCCGATTCGAGCGTTGCTCGCCTGGTGGCATCGTCCGCGCACCTGACGATCGACGAGAGATCGTCGCGCAGCCTGACGATCGCGCGGAGGCCATACCCACGCAAGCACCCGACGCGGTGAATAGCTCGACATAACGCGGTGTCACGTTTTGCGACCGCCTCCTGTTCGAATCCGCCTGCGATAGGCAAGAACAGGAGAAAAAGCCATGCAGATCAGCCACCACGCCGAGCAGCGCCTGAGCCAACGCGGCATATCGAGACGCCTCGTCGATTTCGCGCTGCGCCACGGCCGCATCGAAGGCAACAAGCGCGTGCTCGACCGCAACGAGTCGCGCCGCATCATCGACCAACTCAATGAAGAGCTGCGCCTCGCGAAGCGCGTCATGGACAAGGGCGGCATCACGATCGTCGACGGTGGCGACACGCTGATCACCGCGTACAACCTCGGCGCCAAGCGTCACGCGACCGCCGGAGGCCACCGCCATGTTTGAAGCACTACTGCTCGTCACGGGCCTCTCCGCCGGCTGCGCGATCGGATTCGCGGTCGCGTGGGCGCGCAGCGCCCCCGCGCGCGAGGAGCTCGCCGCCTCGGAAGCGCGCGCCGAGGAGCAAGAACGCGCCGCCGCCGACAAGCTCGCGTACGCCACGAACATGCGCCGCGAGCTCGCCGATGCGTTCAAGGCGCTGTCGGCGCAAGCGCTCGACAGCACGAGCGCCACGTTCCTGAAGCTCGCGAAGGCCGAGCTCGGGCAGTTCCAAGAGCGCGCGCAAGGCGATCTCAACGAACGCAAACGCGAAGTCGACGCGCTCGTGCAGCCGATCAAAGAGTCGCTGACGAAGGTCGACGGCAAGATCGAGCAGCTCGAGCGCACGCACGCGCGCGCCGACGCGGCGCTGCAAGAACAGCTGCGCAACTTGAACGAAACGCAGCTGCCGCAAGTCGCGAAGGCGACCGCGAGCCTCGCGAACGCGATGCGCCAGCCGACGGTCCGCGGCCGCTGGGGCGAGCTGCAACTCAAAAGAGTCGTGCAGCTCGCGGGCATGCTCGAGCATTGCGATTTCGTGGAGCAGCCGACGGCCACGACCGAGGACGCGCGCCAGCGCCCCGACGCCGTCGTCACGCTGCCGGGCGGAGCGCGCGTCGTCATCGACGCGAAGGTGCCGTTCGCCGCGTACCTGGACGCGCACGAAGCGGCCGACGACGACACGCGCGCGAAGCACCTGCAGCGCCACGCGCTGCTCGTGCGTTCGCACGCCGCCGCGCTCGGGCGCAAAGCCTATTGGGATGCGTTCGAGCCGAGCCCCGACTTCGTCGTGATGTTCCTGCCCGGCGAGATGCTCTACACCGCGGCGCTGCAGCAAGATCCCGAGCTCATCGAGGCCGTCACGAGCGAGAGGGTCGTGCTCGCGACGCCGAGCTCGCTGATCGCATTGCTCCGCACGATCGCGCTCGGCTGGCGCGAGCAGGCGCTCGCGCTGAATGCGCAAGAAGTCGCGCAGCTCGGCCGGCAGCTCTACGAGCGCGCGGGCTCGCTCGCCGCGCACTGGAGCGACGTCGGCGACAAGCTCGAGAAGGCGGTCGGCGCGTACAACCGCTCGGTCGGCGCGCTCGAGAGCCGCGTGCTCGTGACGGCGCGCAAGTTCGTCGAGCTCAAGGCGGCTCTGCCGGAGGACGGCGAGATCGAAACGCCGCAGGCGGTCGATGTGCTGCCACGGCCGTTGGTCATTAGTACCGCAAGTCACTGAATCAACAGGGGTAAAATACACGGAACCCCCCGGACCGTTCCGTGTAGACTGCAGGGAGCCGGATCTCGCCGGCGGCTCCCCCACCACAAGGACACACGATGAGCACGAAGCTCTACGTGAGCAACCTGCCGCTTTCCGTTACGGCAGAGGCGCTCATCACTCGATTCTGCAAATTCGGCTGCGTCCTGTCCGTCGTGCTCGAGCCGAACGCGCGCGCCCAGCGCCGCGGAGCGTTCGTCGAGATGGATAGCCGCACGTCTGCGATCAAAGCGATCGCCGCGCTGAACCTGTCGGATTACGACGGCCGGCTCGTTTCGGTGTTCCTCGCGCTGAGCCCCGTGCCCGTCCCCGTGCCCGTGCCGCAAAGCTTGTCATGAAGCCGGGCGCCGGCGCCGTGCTGATTGCGACGGTGGCGCTGGCCGTTCTCGTCACCGCTCCCGCCGCGTACGCGCAGACCGCGCCGACCGCGCAGGCGCGGCCGCAGACCGCAGCGGTCGTGCCCGTCAACGCCACGGCGCGCCGCTACGGCGGCTGGGCGTGCAATCGCGGCTATCGGCGCACGGGCGAAAGCTGCGTCGCCGTCGAGGTGCCGCCGAACGCGTACTTGAACTCCGGCGGCGACACCTGGGAGTGCGAGCGGTTGTTTCGCAAGCAAGAGAGCGGCTGCGAAGCCTTGCGGGTACCCGCGAACGCGTTCGCCGACGACACTTCGTACGGGCGCGGCTGGCGCTGCGATCAGGGGTACGTCGAGAGCGGCGGAGCCTGCGTCGCGGTGCAAGTCCCTGCCAACGCGTTCGCCGTCGATTCCTCGTTCGGCACCGGCTGGAAATGCGAGCGCGGCTTTCGCGAGATCGGCGGCGCGTGCGAAGCCGTGGTCGTGCCACCGAACGCCGTGCTCGATCCCTCGGGACAACGCTGGTCGTGCAATCGCGGCTTCGTGCCCGACGGTTCGTCGTGCGCTGCCGTAGTCGTGCCCGCGAACGCGTACTTGAATACCGCAGGCACCGGGTGGCGGTGCGAGCGCGCCTTCCGCGCCGACGGTGCGAGCTGCGTCGTGCTGAAAGTCCCGAGCAATGCGCACATCGACTATTCCGGCAACGGCTGGGAGTGCGACGTGCACTTCCGAAGAAACGCGGAGAGCTGCCTCGCGGAGCCGCAGCTGTGAAGATCGCCATGGACCGGCGAGCGCACGCGCGCAGCGACGACCCGGTCGAGCTCGCGATGGTGCGATACAAGGCGGCCTTCGAAGTGTACGAAGGCGTCGTCGATCAAAATTCCGAGCTGCAACTAAACGGCGACTGGCCTTCGAAGAGCGCGCGGCTCGAAGAAGAGCGAGCGTTCGAAGAGCTCGACTGCGCGCGCCATGCGCTGTTCACCGCGGCCGCGGTGGCGTTTCCGACGATTCAATAGCGGCGCGTTAAACAATTCGTTCACATCACCCGCGTACGCTCTGCGGTCCGCACTCATCCTGACGAGGACGACCCGCATGGCGATTCGGCGCGCGCTGTTCACGGCTCTAGCTCTGGCTGCTTCTGCAGCGTCCGCCCAGCCCGCGGGCGTCACGCTGATCGGCAAGGGCGTCATTCCGGGCTCGGCGCTCGACAAGTCGGGCCTCACCGGCAACATCTGCCAGGCCGGCGTGCCCGCGAACTGCATTCCGAACGCGACGCTCGGCGGGCTCGGCTCGGCCGTCGCGTACACGGGGCAGGACAACGTCTTCGTCGCGGCGCCGGACCGCGGCCCGTTCGACGGCCTCACCGATATCCCGTACCTGAATCGCGTGCACTTCCTGCACATCAAGACCGACGTCGGCAAGCCGTTCCCGAACATCACGACCACGCTGCTCGACACGCGCCTCTTGAGGAACGAGCGCAATCAGACGTTCGTCGGCACGACGTCGGCGTTCAACTTGAACAATCCCCGCGCGACGCTGCGCCTCGATCCCGAAGGCATTCGCGTCGGCATCCTCGGCACGCTGCTGATCTCCGACGAGTACGGGCCGTACATGTTCGAGTTCGCGGCGAACGGCCGCTTGCTGCGGCGGCTCGATGTGCCGGCCTCGTACGCGATCTTGAACCCGAGCGCCGATCCCACCGCCGAGTTGCTCGGCAACGCCTCCGGCCGCCAAGCCAACCGCGGCATGGAAGGCCTCGCGATCACGCCCGACGACCGCTACCTCTTCGGCCAGATGCAGAACGCGCTGATTCAAGACGGCGGGCTGAACCCGGGCACGACGACGCGCGTCGGCGTGAACGGCCGCATCCTCAAGCTCGATCTTCTGACCGGCAAGACACGCGAGTACGTGTATCGCATCGACAAGATCGGCGCGGGACAGGGCGTCAGCGAGATCGTGGCCGTGAACCAGCACGAATTTCTCGTCGTCGAGCGCGACAACCTCTCGTGGCTCGCGGCCGCGCCGGCGCAACCGGTCAGCAAGAAGATCTACAAGATCGACGTGAACGGAGCGAGCGACGTGTCGAACGAGGCCGCGCTGCCGGCCGGTGCACTGCCGGCGGGCGTGACGCCCGTTGCCAAAACGCTGCTCATCGATCTACTCGATCCCGCGTTCGGCTTGAACGTGCGCGACGCGAACGCGATCTCCGAGAAGATCGAGGGGCTCGCGTGGGGTCCGGATTTGCCGGACGGTCGGCATGTGCTCTACGTGTTCAGCGACAACGACCTGAACCGCAATCTCGACACGCAGGTCTTTGCGTTCGCGATCGATGACGCGCTGATCGACTTCGTGCCGCAGTTTCAGTTCTTGCCGCTGTACCCGAGAGGGAAGTTGCCGCGCTGAGGATCGACGTCGAAAACGCTGGACTTCGCCTTAAGTCGAGGGAATAGAATCAGGCGAAGGCCCTGTGCTCGTGGAGCGTTCAATGGAAGCGCGTATCGCGTGGCTCGAGACGGAGAACTACCGGTTGCGGTCTGACCTCGAGCGTTTGAAAAACGCTGTGTGGCGGTTGGAACAGAGTACGCGGATAGACCCCTTCGTCAGAACGTGTCAGGTTCTGACCGTCATCACGGCCGTCGCGGCCGGCGTCGTTTGGTTCGGCTAACGGCCGCTCCTGCGCTACGCCGACGCGCCGACCTGTTCGTACGTCAGCTCAGGGGCTCCCGCGCGCTGCGAGGCGTGCTCGATGGTGATGGCGCAGATGCGCCCTTGCAGGTCGAGATCGAGCGTCGTGTCTTCGTCGAGCTCGCGCGTTTCGGCGACGGGTGAGTCGCGGAGCTCCATCAGCAACGTGTCGGTATCCGTGAAATATCGGACCTTCATGATGCGAACCGCCTATCGAAGAACGCGTTGTGAACCGTCTCACCGTCTGGCAGAAGGATAACGCGCAGGTAACGGTTGTCCATCTCGGGAACGCGGGTCCAACGCCTGATTCGGCCATCGGCTTGAGTGATCTCATGCACCGGCGATGTGATGGCGCGTTCGATCCATGCATCTTTGATGACTGCACGGTCCGGGCGCCGACGAATGAGCTCGAAGTACGCCGTAGTCTTCATGCCGCATCGACGTGAGGGATGTGACGGCATGCTGGCCCGAAAGCGAAACTCCTGCGCGATCTGAAACTGGCCGCATTGCGTGGATTTCCGACGCGAAGGGGCGCTATAACTGAGCACCCATGGAGCGCCGCCCATGAAGACTCGGTACGTACTCATCGACCACGAGAACGTCCAGCCGAAGGACCTGGCGCTGCTCGACGGCCAGCCCGTTCATGTCATTGTGTTCTTGGGTGCCAATCAAAAATGGATTTCGGCGGAGTTGGCCATTGCGCTGCAGGCCCGCGGCCAAAACGGCCGATACGAGCGAATCACCGCCAGCGCTAGCAACGCTCTCGACTTCCATATCGCCTTCTACCTCGGTGAGCTCGCGACGAAAGAGCCATCGGCATCGTTCCATGTCATCTCGAAGGACGGCGGCTATGACCCGCTACTCGAGCACCTGCGTTCGAGGAACATCGACGCGAAGCGATCGGCAACGCTGGCCTCACTGTTGCTGCCGCCGGCCGACGATACTGTGGCGGATGCAATTGCCTATCTCGATGCCGCGGGGACCGCTCGACCTCGGCGCACGACAACGCTTGGCAACGCCATCAACAACCGCCACGGCAAGAAGCTCCAACCGGGCGAGATTGAGCGAGTGATCGCCGAGCTCGTCCGCCGCCGCGTCATCACGGTGACGGACGGCAAGGTCGCGTATACATAGCGGCCGCCCCGGCGGGCGGTGTCACCGTTTGCGACCGCGCTCCGCTCCAATGGCCGCCACGTGTTGACGAGGCCGCTGCCGAGGGCGTATGTATGCGCGACGCAACCAAAAATGGGAATAAGTGGACAAGTTCGACAGAATCTTTCAGCTCCACGTCATTCTCTCGCAGAGGCGCACACCCATCCCGCTCGAAGAGCTGATGGCGAAGCTCGAATGCTCGAAGAGCACCGTGCTGCGCACGATCAACACGCTGAAAAACCACTTGAACGCGCCCGTCGTCTTCGACGCGAACGCCGGCGGCTACAAATACGGCAAGCCCGAGACCGGCGAAGCGTTCGAGCTGCCGGGCCTCTGGTTCACGGCGCACGAGCTGCAAGCGCTCGCGCTCATGCAGCGACTCATTAAAGATGCGGGCGGCGGCTTGCTCGAGGAGCACTTCGGCGCGCT
>Ga0315912_10003329_pt1 | contig 16070 bp, 12 predicted proteins | sample VfabasoilMG_FD_204469 | JGI IMG/M metagenome (GOLD analysis project Ga0315912, IMG submission 204469) | Garden soil microbial communities collected in Santa Monica, California, United States - V. faba soil | ecosystem: Environmental > Terrestrial > Soil > Garden | place: USA: California... | reverse complement strand
CCCTCCACCTGCATCGCCACGAACGCGACGCCGAGGCTGTCGCGGCCGAATTCTAGCGTGTATTGCACCGAACCCCGATCGTGCGCCAGGCCACCCGCCAGGCGTGGCAGCGCCGAGAGCGCGATTGCGCCCTGGTATTGGCGTCGCGCGCCAACCGCGCGCGCCGCATCGATCACATCGGGCAGCCCGGTCGACATCGGCGCGCGATGGTAGGTGGCAACCCCCCTGCTGTCAATCACTTGCGCGATCTTCCTGCCCCGGGCGTGCGGGCCCGGGGCGTGCCCGGTCGGCACGCACGGCAGTGGACGGTACAGGTTTGCACGCCCGCGGACGTTGGCGCAAACTCCGGCCGATGCCTGATGTCTCCCCGTACGATCTCGCGATCCTGGGCGCCGTGCTGGTGATCCTCGCCGTCGTGGGCGCCCTGTGGCGCAACTGGTGGCGCAGCAATCGGCGCGAGCGCAGCCTGCGCGACCTGCTCGACGGCGTGGATTCCCTGGAGCGCCAGCTGCACGACTGCCGCGAGCGCATGAAGCGCCTGCAAAGCCTGCTCGGGCAGCTGCCGAGCGACATGACGCGGCCGGCCATGGGTGCGCTCGATCCGGACAGCCAGGTGAAGATCGCGCTGCGCGACGTGCTGGCGCACCGGTTGTGGATCCAGCAGTACGGCGCGAACGCGACCCAGGGCCAGCTCGACGACGCGCGCAAGGCGATCCAGAAGTCGAGCGAGCAGCTCACCCACCAGCTGTCGCGACTCGACGACGTGGGTCGAGAACTGCAGGAAGCCGGCGAGGGCCTGCGTGCCGCCTACCAGCGCTCGGCACCCCGGGTTCCCACCCCGGTACGACGCAAGGCGAACGGCCACGCGGCTCCGGACGCCTGAACGGGAAGCCATTCCGGCGCGAGCCTGCTGCTTTGGCCGTTGCTGAGGGCAGGCGCGCCGTGACCAGCCGGTATCACGGGACACGCTCGATGATTCGCCGCGCCACGACGCGGGATCTGCCTTCGCGATCCCGTGCCACGATGGCGAGCGCATGCTGGCCGAGGCCGATGGCGTCCAGCGGAACCGTCGCCTCGTATCCCACGTTCGGGTGCCCGGGATCGTTCGAGTCCGGCCATTGGCCCCGCACCTGGGGCGCCGCAAGGCCGTAGCGGGCGGTGGCCATGGGCACGCCGTCGATCAGCACCTCGACGGCTCCGATGCCGATGAACTCCACGCTGGCCCAGCCCGCGACGTCCTGGCTCGCGCCGCGCCAGGGCTGCGTCGGGGCGGGATGGTCGAGATAGCCGATCGGGGGCAGTCGACAGCGGCCCGCGCGCTCCGCGTCCCGTCCCCGGGTTACGGCGAACGCGAGGAACCGGTCGCGCGTGCCGGACACGGCCAGGTCTCCCCGGTAGGAAACCGTCGCGAAGCGGCCGCATAGCGACCTGAAATGCGGGAGCACCTCGACCGCGCGCACGGCGCTCTCCTCGACCACGAGCAACCCGCGCTCCCAGGTCCCCGACTGCATCGCCGGTTCGTCGCGCGCCCACAGCGCGAGCTGTGCGGCGCGTCCGTGCTTGGCGTTGAGCGGATGCTCGAGCACGTAAGGCTCGAGCCCGGCGGGCATCGCGACCAGCCATTCCGCGGCGAGCAGGAAATTGTCCGCGATCGGCACGGCGTCCGCGCCGATGGCGAGCCGTTCGCGCTCGGCCCAGGACGACACCTCGCGCCAGCCGACGAGGTTGTCCGGCATCAGTCGGCGCCCGTCCACCGGTCGCCAGTCGGGGCCGGCCGCGGCCACGGCCAGCCAGCCGAAGGCAAGGACGCTGCCGAGCCAACCGATCGGCGCCGCCACGCGCGCGCACGACCGCCGCCACCGGCCACGCTCGCGCCAGGTCGCAAGCGCCGCAGGCAGCAACGGCAAGGCGAACAGGTAGGCCGGGACGAACCAGTGCAGCCTCAACCGCGTGTCGTCGGCGAAACAGACCAGCGCCAGCGTGCCGACGAGCATGCCCAGCGCGGCAAGCGCGAACACCCTGCGCAGCGCATGGCGGGGATCCTCCCCCTGCCCTTCCGCACGCAGGTGCCGCGCGGGAACGAGCAGCAGCAGCGCGAACATCACCGGCGTGGTCACCACGGCCTGCACCAGCGGTTCCAGCAGTCCGTCGGCATGGAACCGCCACGGATGCCGGTCGACGAACTGGAACTTCATCGCGGCGAATTGCGTGGCGAACTCGTGCCAGAGCGCGGGCATGAGGCCAGCCAGGCCGATGGCCAGCGCCGCCCAGGCCTTCGGCGTGCGCAACAGGCGGCGTCCTGGAACGCTCGCGAGCACGATCGCGAATCCCGACAGGTACAGCAGCACGACGCGGTAGTGGCTCAGCCACCCGATCGCCAGCCAAATTCCCAGCAGCAGCGCGTCGCGCCAGCGATCACGGCGCAGCAGCCGCGCCAGCGCGTGCATCGCACCGAGCATCGCCACCGTGAGCGGCACGTCCGGCAGGGCGAGCACGCCGCCGACCGCGGCGAGCGGGATCGCGAACGACAGCAGCGCCGCGCGCTCGGCCTCGGCCCGGCCGGCGACGGTACGCGCGAGCCGGTAAACCAGCACGGGAACCAGCGCCGAAAGCAGTACGAACGGCACGCGTCCGGATAGGATGTGCGGACCGAAGATGGCGTTGCCCAGGCCGATCAGCCACGGCGTCAGTGGCGGGACGTCGCTGTACCCGGGCGCGGGATGCAGGCTTTCCCAGCGGTAGAACGCCTCGTCCCCGAACAGGTCCAGCCGGCCCGCAAGCGCCAGCTTGAGCGCGAGGACGGCGACGGTCAGGCTCAACCAAGCCGCAGGTCGTCGCAACCGGAATCCGGCAGCCTCGGTCATCCGTATGGTTCTCGCTACACTCGACCTTGACGTGCCGTGCGGCAGATTCGCGCGGTCGGAGACGCGAATGATGACGCAAGTCGGTACCGCAGTACGAACCGTCGCCCTGCTCGACCACGCCGACGCGCTGATCCGCGCCGAGGCGCAGGTGAACCGGGTCCTGCTGGGCAAGCAGGAGGCCGTGCGCCTCGCCTTCACCTGCATGCTCGCCGGTGGACACCTGCTGATCGAGGACTTGCCCGGCATGGGCAAGACCACGCTCGCGCATGCGCTCGCGGTCACCCTCGGGCTCGCCATCCAGCGCGTGCAGTTCACCTCCGACCTGCTGCCCAGCGACATCATCGGCGTCTCGATCTACGACCGCGACGCCGCACGCTTCACCTTCCATCCCGGCCCCGTTTTCAGCCAGGTGCTGCTCGCCGACGAGATCAACCGCGCCACGCCCAAGACGCAGAGCGCGCTGCTCGAGGCCATGGCCGAACAGCAGGTGACCGTGGACGGCACCACCCATCCGCTGCCCTCCCCGTTCTTCGTGGTCGCGACGCAGAATCCGGTCGACCTCGCCGGCACCTTCCCGCTGCCCGATTCGCAGCTCGACCGGTTCCTGCTGCGCATCGGCATCGGCTACCCCGATCCGGCCGCCGAGCGCGAGATGCTGGGCGCGCAGGACCGGCGCGACCTCGTGCGCCAGCTGCTCCCCATGCTGGATTCCGAGCGCGTGCTGGCGCTGCGCGGCCAGGTGGGCGCGATCCACGTGAGTCCTGCGCTCGTGGAGTACGTGCAGGCCCTGCTCGTGGCGAGCCGGCGCCATCCGAGGATCACCGTCGGCCTGTCCCCGCGCGCGGGGCTGGCGCTGCTCTCCGCCGCGCGTGCCGCCGCCCTGCTGAACCGCCGGGAGTTCGCGCTCCCCGAGGACGTCCAGTACGCGTTTCCCGCCGTGGCCGGCCACCGCCTCGTGCCCAGCCACGACGCGGGTCGCTCGCGCGAGGAACTCGCGCGCGAACTGCTGGCTTCCGTCCCGGTCGACTGAGCGCCCCGTGCAGAACCCGCTGCGCCTGCTGGCGAGCACGTTCCGCGTGCAGTGGGAGCACCTGGTCGAGCGCGCGGAACGGCGACTGCCGTCGCTGACGCGCTATCGCGCCACCGAATCCCTGCCCATCCGACTGCACCAGCGACGCATCTACGTGGTGCCGTCGGGCTTCGGGTTCTTCTTCACGCTGGTCGGCGCGGTGATGCTGCTGGGCGCCCTGAACTTCAACAACAACGCGGCCATGCTGTTCACCTTCGCGATCGCCGGGGTGATGTTGATCAGCCTCCCGCGTACCGTCGCGCACCTCGATGCGGTGAGCCTGTCCGCGGTGCGCGCCGAACCGGTGTTCGCCGGCGAGACGCTTGCGGCGCACCTGCGCCTGGGCGTCGACGACCAGCGGCCGCGCCCCCGGCTGCGCATACGCCACGACAGCCAGGAGCGCGTGTTCGACCTGGCGGCCACGCTCGGCCAGGACCTCGAGCTGGCGTTGCCCACGTCCAGGCGTGGCCTGCTCGACCCGGGTCGGTTCACGCTGTGGACCGACCATCCGTTCGGCGTGTTCCGCGCCTGGAGCGTATTGCATCCGCTCGCGCCGCTACTGGTCTACCCGCGCCCGGAAGTCGACGGCCCGCCGCTCCCCACCGCGGGGCGGATGACCGAGTCCCACCGCGTGATGACCTCGGGCGAGGACTGGCAGGGCCTGCGCGACTACCGGCCGGGTGACGCCCCCCGGCTGATCGCCTGGAAATCAAGCGCGCGCGAGGATCGCCTGCTGGTCAAGGAGTTCGCCGAGCCGCGCGGCGGCGAAGTGGTGCTGGATTGGCACGCCCTCGAGGGCATGGAAAGCGAATCGCGCATCTCGCGCCTGGCGCGGTGGGTGCTGCTGGCCGAATCGGCGCAGGTGCGCTACCGGCTGGTCCTGCCCGCGGAGAGCTTCGGGCCCGATCGCGGCCCGCAGCATCGCGCCGCCTGCCTCTCCGCGCTCGCCCTGCTGCCATGAGGAAGAGCGCGCCGCTGCGCTGGACCCAGTTGCTGGCCTGCGCCTACGGACTGCTCGGCGCGATCGCCTGCCACGCGCGCTGGATGCCCGCCGCGTTCATCGGCACGCTGCTGTTCACCGTCGCGTTGCGCGTCGTGCTCCGCCGCTATTCCACGCGCATCGTGCCCTGGCCGCTGAAGCTCGTGCTGCTGGTCGCCTTCGGCTACCTCGTGGTGCGCTACTTCCACAACTTCTTCGGGCGCGAAGCGGGATCGGGACTGCTCGCCGCCATGCTCGCGCTCAAGCTGGTGGAGACGGAGACGCGCCGCGACGGGCTCCTGCTGCTCGCGTTCAGCTGCTTCCTGGCGATGTCGGCGTTCCTGTTCGACCAGGGGCTGATCCAGTCCACCATCGCCGCGGTGACCGTGGCCCTGCTGGTGGCGAGCCTGAACGTGCTCCAGCCGTTCCCCGACGATGCGCCCAGCGATGCCACGCGCGCGCGCTGGTGGCCCTACTCCGACCTGGCGCTGGGCGGACTCGTGCGCCTGATGCTGCTCGCGCTTCCGTTCGCCGGTGCCTGCTTCCTGTTCTTCCCGCGCATCGACCAGCCGATGTGGGGCGCGCCCGAGGACGTGGTGGGGAACCGTTCGGGCATCGACGACGTGATGTCTCCCGGCTCGCTTTCACGCATCGCGCTGGACGACCGCACCGCGTTCCGCGTGCGCTTCGAGACCGCCACGCCGCCGCCGCAGGACCGCTACTTCCGCATGCTGGTGCTGAGCGAGTTCGACGGCGAGAGCTGGCGCGCGGATCGCTGGAATCCGTCCGGCGGCAGCTTCCGCGCCGAAGCCCTGGGGCCCGAGGTCGAGTACCAGATCCAGCTCGAACCCACGGACAAGCGCTGGCTGCCCCTGCTCGACATGCCGCTGGCCGCACCCGAAGGCGCGAGCGTGGACCTTGCGATGCAGGCCACGAGCGGCCAGGCACTGAGCTCGCCCACCGAGTACCGGGGGCGATCTGCCCCCCGGTACCGGCTCGAGACGCTGCCACCGATCGGGCGCAACTGGCTCAGGCTCCCCTCGCGCACGAATCCGGCCGCGCGCGCGCTGGGACAACGCTGGCGCGACGAGATCGGCGACCAGGCGAAGATCGTCGAGACCGCGCTCGCGCTGTATCGCGACAGCTTCATCTACACGCTCGATCCGCCGCCCATGGGCGCGAACCCGATCGACGACTTCCTGTTCAACTGGAAGGCGGGCTACTGCGAGCATTTCGCCGGCAGCTTCGTCTTCCTCATGCGCAGCGCCGACATCCCCGCGCGCGTGGTGATCGGATACCAGGGCGGGTACTACAACCCGGTCGGCAACTTCTTCAACGTGCGCTACTCCGAGGCGCATGCCTGGGCCGAGATCTGGATCAGCGGCCGCGGCTGGGTGCGCGTGGACCCCACCGCGGCCGTCTCCCCCGACCGCGTCGAGCGGGGTTCGCTGGCGCAGTTGGCGGCGAGCCAGACCTTCTTCGGCAAGTCGGGCGGCTTCTGGTCGTCGGTACGCGACCGTTTCGACATGGTCGGCTACTGGTGGAACAACGCCGTCGTGCAGTTCTCGGCCTTGCGCCAGCGGGATTTCGTCGAGGCGCTGGGGCTGGGTCGCGCGACCGAGTACGCGCTCACCATCCTGTTCGTGCTCGGTGCGCTGGTCACCCTCGCGATCGCGGGCGGCCTGGTCGCGCGCCGACGGCGCGTGGCGCCCGATCCCTTGCTGGACGAGTACCGGCGCTACTGCGCGCGGCTGGCGGGCGCGGGCATGCCGAGGGCGGCGAACGAGGGACCCCGCGCGTTCGGTGCGCGGGCGATGGCGGAATTCCCCGAGGCAGCGGCCGAGATCGAGGCGTTGACGTCCGGTTACGTGAGGCTGCGCTACGATGCGGCGGTGTCGCAGGGTTCCACCCAACGCGACGCCTGGATCCGGCGTGCGCGCCGGTTTCGAGTTGCGACGCGACGGCGTGCCCGTCCGTCCTGACGGTCAGCGAACCAGGAGTACCGATCGCCATGCGTCCAAACAGAACGATGCTCGCCGGGGCCGTCGTCGCCCTGCTCGCGGGCTGCGCGACCGTTCCCAAGCCGCTGCAGGGCGAGTTCACCTCCGCGACGCCCGCGACCACCGGCCAGGCCGACGGCGCCCGCGTGCGCTGGGGCGGCATCATCGTCGCGGTCGAGCCCAAGCGGGACGTGACCTGCTTCCAGATCCTCAGCCGCGAGCTGGGCAACACGGGCCGACCCCGCTTCAAGGACGAGAGCGGTGGCCGCTTCCTCGCTTGCCGGCAGGGCTTCTACGACCCCGCGCAGTTCCCCAACGGTCGCGAACTGACCGTGACGGGCACGCTGTCCGGCACCGAGGCGCGCACGATTGGCGAATACAACGCCGAACTGCCGCGCGTGGCGGCAGAATCGGTGTACCTGTGGCCGGACCGCCAGCTCGACTATTCCGGTCCCACCCCGGGCACGCTGTTCTTCCACGACCCGTTCTGGTGGGGCTATACGCCGCGCGTGTACTACTACCGCGGTAGCGGGCATCGCGATCGGCACTGACGGGCCGCGGAATCGGCATCGAACCCGCCGGCCGTGCCGTGACGCCTGAACCCGGGGAATGTCGGGATCATGGGCCGGCGTGCGTTCTGGACGAGGATTTTCCCCGCTGACCGCTAGTGCCGCGCGCGTGACCTCGCGCGGTCGCGATGCAATACGAGACCGATTGTAGGAGCGCGCTTCAGCTCGCGACCTTTTCGGCGCGCCCCCACGCCAGGCTGGATCGAAAAGATCGCGCGCTGAAGCGCGCTCCTACAGTTCCTTTGCGGCACGCTGCGAGTCGATGGTTCCAATTCCGCATGCATGGGGAATGCGCGGTTCTCGGATGTCCCGGTTGCAGCCGCCCCCAAAGGGCCCGGCACGGATCCCCGCACCGGGCCCACGCATGTCGCACCTGGCGGTCGCTCAGTCGAATTCCATCTGGCGAACCCTTTCCAGCGCCTTCAGTTGCGCATTCTCGGCGAACTTCTGCTTGCGACCGCCGGCCTTGGCCGGGGTCGCGCCGCCGGAGTCGCCCGAGGCCGCGTTCGGCAGCACGATCGGCGGCAACCCCTTGGCCTTGAGCGCGTCGTTCGTCGCGCCGAGTTCCTTGCCCACGAGCGCATCGAGATTGCCGGCGACCTCGTTCAACTTGGCCTCCAGCACGTCGGCCCGCTCGAGCAGGTACAGCGCCGGGCGACCCTCGTAGAAACCGAGCGCGCCGTAGAGGTTGTCCATGTGCTCGCGCAGGCGCTCCTCGCCGGTGATCGCACCACCTTCCTTCGTGGCGACGATCTCCTTGCGGATGCCGTCGGCGGATTCGGCGAGCGCGGACAGTCGCGGCTTGAGGTCACCGGCATTCGCATCCGCCGCCAGCGCCAGGGACTGGTCGCGCAGGGCGGAGACCCGCGCGGCGACGTCGCTCATGCGTCCGAACATGGCATGCACGCGCATCACCGCGTCGAACTGCGCCTTGCGATCGGACACGCTGAACCCTGCGCGGCGATCCAGCCCGATCTCGAGCTTGCTCTCGTAGACGTCCTTGCCCTTGGTCAGGCGGACGGTGTACGTCCCCGGCACCACGCGCGGACCCTGGGTCGCGTTGCCCGCGATGCCCGCCGCCGGTGGCACGCGCGGCGCGCGTACCGACATGCCCCAACTCATGCGGTTGAGGCCGCGGTGCTTGGACGCGGGCAGCGTCTCGATCACCTTGCCCTGGGGATCGAGGATCTCGAGCTTGAGCTTGCCGAACAGGTGCCGCGTGCGCTGGTAATAGGTGATCTGCGCCGCACCTGGCGCGGGATCGCCGGTGAAGTTGCCGTCGCCGTCGAGCCCGCTCGCGAACGCCTGCAGGCGCTGTTGGGTCGGTCGCGCGCTGACGAACGTCGCATCCTTCGCCAGCGTCTCCGGGGTCAATGCGCGCAGCGGCGTGACGTCGTCGATGATCCAGATGCCGCGGCCGTGCGTCGCCAGCACCAGGTCGGAGTCCCGGTTGTGCAGCGCGATGTCGCGCACCGCCACGCTCGGGAAGTTGCCGCCCTTGAACTCGGCCCACTGCCTGCCCGCGTCGTTGGAGATCCACAGGCCGAATTCCGTTCCCAGGAACAGCAGGTTCGGATTCACTGCATCGTCCTTGATCACGTGCGCGTAGCCGCGGATGCCCTGCTCGGCCGACGCGATGCGGCTCCAGGTCTTGCCGTAGTCGCGGGTCACGAACGCGTGCGGGTCCATGTCGCCGTAGGTGTGGCGGTCGAAGGTCGCGTAGGCCGTGGCCGAGTCATGCCGGCTCGCCTCGATCGTGCTCACCCACGAGTTCTTCGGCAGGCCCTTGATGTTGCCGACCACATTGGTCCAGGACTTGGCGCCGTCGCGCGTCACCTGGACGTTGCCGTCGTCGGTGCCGACCCAGATCACCGCGGCGTCGCGCGGCGACTCGCTGATCGAGTAGATCGTGGTGTGCATCTCGGCGGCCGAGTTGTCGACGGTGATGCCGCCGGACTCCTCCTGGCGCTGCTTCTGCTTGTCGTTCGTGGTCAGATCGGGCGAGAGCCGGTCCCAGGTCACGCCGTGGTCGCGCGAGCGGAACAGGTACTGCGCGCCCATGTAGATCGTGCCCTTCTCGTTCGGGCTCATGTGGATGGGCGTGTTCCAGTTCCAGCGCAGCTTCTCCTTGTAGCCCTCCTCCTTGATGCCGTAGGTGGGCTGGATCAGGCGGATCTCGTGCGTATGCCGGTTGATGCGGCCGATGATGCCGCCCTGCGCCTCGGCGTACACGTAGTCGGGGTCGGCGGGATCGGAGAAGGTCCAGAAGCCGTCGCCGAAGAACATGCCTTCCCAGCGGTTAAGGCCCACGCCGCCGGGGTAGGAGGAATCGCCCACCCAGGAACCGTTGTCCTGCATGCCGCCATAGACCTGGTACGGATCCTTGTCGTCCACGCTCGCGTGGTAGAACTGGGAGATCGGCAGGTTCATCGCCATGTTCCAGCGCGTGCCGCCGTCGTAGGAGATGCCGATGCCGCCGTCGGTGCCGCCGACGACCATGTTCGGGTTCTCGGGGTTGATCCAGACGTCGTGCCAGTCCGGATGCATGCCGCCGCCGGAGTTCGCGAAGGTCTTGCCGCCATCCGTCGACACGATGGAGTTGAAGTTCATCTTGAACAGCTTGTCGGCGTTCTTCGGATCGACGGTGAGGTGCGAGAAGTAGAACGGGCGCCAGACCATGTTCTGGCTCTTGTCGCGCTTCTCCCAGGTCTTGCCGCCGTCCGCGGAGCGGTACAGGGCGGAATCGACGGATTCGACCGCCGCGTACACGACCTGGCTGTTGGACGGCGCGATCTCCACCGCGATGCGCCCGTAGGGCTTGGCCGGGAATCCGGCGTTCGCCTCGGGCGTCACCTCGCTCCAGGTCCTGCCGCCGTCGCGCGAGCTGAACATTCCGCTGCCGCTCTTCGCGGTCGGGCCCTCGCCGCCGGAGCGGAAGGTCCAGCCCTTGCGCCGGAAGTCCCATAGCGAGGCGAACAGGTGCGCGGGATCGGCGGGATCCATGCTGATCGAGGCGCAGCCGGTGGACAGGTTCCCGCCCTTCAGCACCAGCGCCCAGTTCGCGCCGCCGTCGGTGGTCTTGTACAGGCCGCGGTCGGGAGAATCGCTCCAGAGCTTGCCCGGTACGCAGGCGTACACGATGTTGCCGTCCTTCGGGTCGACCAGGATCCTCGACACGCGCTCGGAATTCGGCAGGCCCTGGAAGCTCCAGGTCTCGCCTCCGTCGACGGACTTGTAGATGCCGTTGCCCACGCCGACCGAGTTGCGCGTCCACGATTCGCCGGTGCCGACCCAGATCGTCTTCGCGTTGCCCGGATCGACCGCGATCGCGCCGATGGACTGCACCGGCTGGCGATCGAATACCGGCTTGAACGTGGTGCCTCCGTTCTCGGACTTCCACACGCCACCGCCGGCGGCGCCGACATAGAGCGTGACCTTGCCGTCCTTGACGGTGCCCGTGAGCGCCGACACGCGACCGCTCATGGTCGAGGGACCGATGTTGCGCGAGCCGAGGCCCGAGATGGTGGCGGAATCGAACTTGGGGGCGGCGGGCGTGGCGGGCGCGGTCGCGGCGATGCTGCTGCCGGCTGCGAGCGCGAGCGTCGTCGCGATCACCCGGGTGATGGTCGTTTGCATGGGCATGCTCCGGGTGGTCTTACTTGGCCGGGGCCGCGGGCGCGGCGGTGGCCGGGAACTTGAACTGGGCGTCGTCCATGGGCACGTTGATCTCGATCCTGTTGACCGTGATCTTCTGCTCCTTGTCGGTCGAACCCTTGCTGCCGGACTCGATCGAGAACGGGAAGTACACGCCCTCCACCAGTTCGTAGTCGCCGAAATCGGTTTCCGACTCGACCTCGGTGCCGCGGACGCGATGCTGCTCCAGGCTGCGGATCTGGAGGAAGTAGTCGGGGTCGAGGTAGATCGTGTCGACGTCGCCGTTCTTGTACGTCACCTTCAGCTTGTGCGCGTCGGTGCCGTCCACGTCCTCCGTGCCCAGGTACTGCACGGTCGAGCCCTTGGCCTTGTAGTCGACCAGCGGACCGTCGATGTCGGCCTGGTAGGCCTGCTCCTTGGTCTGGTCCTCGGACAGGCGGTCGGGATCCTTGCGGCCACGGAACGGATTGATGGCCCAGGCCTCCTTGCCGTCGTAGGCCTGCACGATGGTGAGGCCCTGCAGGGTCGCCTCGAAACGGCGCGCGCCCGGACGCTTGGTGTTCGACACCACCGCCATCTCGAATCCGCCGCCGGCGGAACCCAGCGTCGCGTGCAGCCGTACCGACTGCACGGCCTTGAGCTTCTCCAGGCCGCCGCGAGCCTCGATGTTCTTCGCGATCAGTTCGTCCGCGGTCAGTGCGTGGCTCGCCTGCGACGCGAGCGCGAGCGTCGCGGCCAGGGCCAGTGTGATGCGCTGCATGATGTGCCTCCCGGTGGCGTGCGCGATGGGTAACGGTTGGGACCATCGCGGGCAGCGCAGCGTACCCCTTGCACCCTGCTCCGCTATAGGTCGGAAGTCACGATAGGGCCACAGACGGAGGATCCGGCAACGCGCGGTTGGCGAATCGATCGGAACATGACGTTTGGCGCAGCGCGAGCGGTGCCAGATCCGCATGTCGCGGACTAGACGGGGCAAGGCCGGTCGCGCCAGCTCGCGGAAGAACGACGGTTGGAGGCGGTGAGCCGGGCAAGCTCGTCTCCACCGGGCGCGAGCGCGCGCGGCTGTGGAGCGGAGTTCGCCCCGCTCCACGACGCCCGATGACTTATCCGGGCGGCCACGACAGCGGGCGCCCGGCGAGCAGGTGCAGGTGCAGGTGGAACACCGTCTGGCCGCCGTCGCGATTGCAGTTCATCACCAGGCGGTAGCCGTCTTCCGCACAGCCCCGGGCCTTCGCGTACGCGGCTGCCGCGAGCACGAGCCGGCCGACCAGTTCGGCGTCGCCGGGGACGAGGTCGTTCGCCGTGGGGATCGCGCGACGCGGCACGAACAGCACATGCAGCGGGGCCTGGGGGTTGATGTCGGCGAAGCCCACGACATGCTCGTCCTCGTGCACCAGCGTCGCGGGAATTTCCCGGCGGATGATCTTGCTGAACAGGGTGTCGGACATGCACATGCTCTCCGAGGGCGGTGCGGGTCGCGCACCGGGATGGTCGGGCGCGATGCGCGCCGTCGGGACCTACAGCACCTGTCGCTGGCCGAACGCGTGCGCGATCGTGCCGCGGTCGATGTATTCCAGTTCGCCGCCCAGAGGCACGCCGTGCGCGAGCCGCGTCGCGCGTACGCCGGCAGCCTGAGCGATCTGGCCCAGGTAGTGCGCCGTCGCCTCGCCCTCGACCGTGGGATTGGTCGCGACGATGAGCTCGCGCACCTCGCCCTCGGCGAGGCGGTTCGCGAGCTGGTCCAGGCCCAGCTCCCGCGGTCCCAGGCCATCGATCGGGGAGAGGCGGCCGAGCAGCACGAAGTAGCGGCCCCGGTAGCCGGTCGCGAGTTCGATCGCGCTCTGGTCGGCCGGGGATTCCACCACGCACAGCAGTTCAGGATCCCGTTGCGGGTTCGCGCACACCGCGCACAGGCTCTGTTCGCTGAAGCCGCGGCAGCGCGTGCAGTTGCCGATGCGCTCGACCGCATCCACCAGCTTCCCGGCCAGCCGACGCGCTCCGGGGCGATCCCGCTCGAGCAGGTGGTAGGCCATGCGCTGCGCCGATTTCGCGCCCACGCCGGGCAGGCAGCGCAACGCTTCCATCAGTTCGGAGAGCAGCGGCGAGGAGGACATCGGGGCGCCTGCGGATCGGGCGCTAGAGCGGCAGGTTGAAACCGGGCGGCAGTCCCATCCCGCCGGCGACCTGCGCCATGCGCTCCTGGGCGAGCTGGTTCGCCTTGTTGAGGGCGTCGTTGCAGGCCGCGGTGATGAGGTCCTCGAGCATCTCGGGATCCGCCAGCGCCTGCGGCTCGATCCGCACGCGGCGTATCGCGTGCTTGCCGTTCATGGTGACGCGCACCATGCCACCGCCGGCAGCGCCCTCCACTTCCAGCTGGGCGAGCTCATCCTGCGTGCGCTTGAGTTGTTCCTGCATCTTCTGGGCCTGCTGCATCAGGCCGGCGAGGGGTCCACGCATGATCGCTACTCCAGGGGTCGGACGCTGCCCGGCACGACCCGGGCGTCGAATTCGCGGATGAGGCCATTGAGCACGGGATCGTCCCTGACCTCGACTTCGGCGGCGGCCCGGCGCGCCTCGCTGGCCTGCGCCTGGCGCTCGGCGAGCGTGCCGCGGACGCTATCGCCGACCCGCAGCTCCAGCCGCACCTCGCCCAGGTGCGGCACCAGTGCGGCGCGCAGCTGCGATTCCGCGAGCGGCGTGCGCAGGTGTTCGAGTCGCGTGTGCACGCCGAGCCTGAGCGCCGATCCCTCGAGCGCGACCAGGACCAGATTGTTCGCGAGTTCGCGGGCGGGGCCACGGAGGCTCAAGCGCTCCACCAGCGCGATCCAGGCATCCGCGTCCAGCGACGACGCCGGAAATGGCGCCGAGACGTCGGGTGCGGGATCCGGCGCCGTCGGCTCGCGCGCGGGCACGGCGCGGATCGCCGTAACCGGGGGCGGCGCGCGACGATCGGGAATGGCGTCCAGTACCGGCATGGGTGGCGCGCGACGCGTTGACGCGGGCGCGGGGACCCCAGGGGCGGCCGGAAGCTGCGGTGGCTGTGCGGACACGCCGGCAGGACCGTTCGCGGGCAGCGTCGCGAGCGGTGCCACGCGGGGCGAAGGGCCGGCATCGCGCGCCGCCAGGCGGAATGCGAGCATGCGCAGCAGCGTCATCTCGAAGCCCGCGCGCGGGCTCGGCGCGAGCGCGAGGTCGCGGCGACCGGTGATGGCGAGCTGGTAAAGAAGTTGTCCGTCCTCCGGAACGAGGGCTCGCGCGAACTCGCGCACGGCCTCGTCCTCGGGCGTCCGTGGCGCCGCATCCCCGAGGGCCTGGCGCAGCGCGATCCGATGCAGCAGCCGTCCCAGTTCGTCAAGAACAAGGGCGAAGTCCGGCGCGAACGCGGCGCTGGCCTCGACAGCCGCGAGCAGCGCGGGGGCGTCGTCGGCGATGATCGCCCGCAGCAGCGCGCTCACGTCCGCGCGCGCCACCGTGCCCAGCATCGCGCGCACGTCGGATGACCGCACGGCGCCGCCGCCGTAGGCGATCGACTGGTCGAGCAGCGACAACGCATCGCGCAGGGATCCATTGCCGGCTTCGGCCAGGTCCGCCAGCGCGTCGGGCTCGGATTCGACCGCCTCGGCCGCGAGGATGCGCTCGAGCTGGGCGCGGATCTGCTCCTCGCTCAGCCGCTTGAGGTTGAACTGCAGGCAGCGCGAGAGCACAGTCACCGGCAGCTTCTGCGGGTCGGTGGTGGCGAGCAGGAACTTCACGTGCCCCGGCGGTTCCTCCAGGGTCTTGAGCAGCGCATTGAACGCGTTCTTGGACAGCATGTGCACTTCGTCGACGAGGTACACCTTGTAGCGTCCGCGCGCGGGCGTGTACTGCGCGCTCTCGATCAGCACGCGCACGTCGTCGACGCCGGTGTTGCTCGCGGCGTCGATCTCCAGCAGGTCCAGGAAACGCCCGGCATCCACGTCCAGGCAGGTCGAGCATTCCCCGCACGGTTCGGCGCTGACGCCCCGCTCGCAGTTCAGCGACTTGGCGAAGATGCGCGCGATCGTGGTCTTGCCGACGCCGCGCGTACCGGTGAACAGGAAGGCATGATGCACGCGACCCGATTCGAGCGCATGGCTGAGCGCACGCACGACGTGCTCCTGGCCGACGAGCTCGGCGAAGCGCCGGGGGCGCCACTTGCGGGCGAGGACGAGGTAGGACATCAGAAGTCCAGCGGGCAAACAGGGATTGTGCCAAGGCTGGTGGTCCATGACCACACAACTTGTGATTCGGGGGGTGGATTCGATACAGTGCGCGGCTCGCCGACGTCCGGCAGGTCCATCCAGGCCTGGCACGAGTCCATCGCCGGCGATGCGATCCTGAATCTGTATACGGAGAGGTGTCCGAGCGGTTGAAGGAGCACGCCTGGAAAGTGTGTAAACGGCTTATACCCGTTTCGAGGGTTCGACTGATTCGTCGGGAACGAATCAGGACAGCCGGAGGCTGGCCCCGCAGGCGCAACGCGCCGGAGGGGTGAGGCTCAGGATGAGCCGAACATATCCCTCGCGGGGTATGTGGGTTCGAAAACGTTCAAATGGAGAGGTGTCCGAGCGGTTGAAGGAGCACGCCTGGAAAGTGTGTAAACGGCTTATACCCGTTTCGAGGGTTCGAATCCCTCCCTCTCCGCCAGGCTTCAAGCAGTGTCTATGGTGGCCTCCGTCGGTTCCTCACGACGATAGGTGGCGAATTCCGCCAGGCCCGGAAGGGAGCAACGGTAGTCACCGATTCGGGTGCTGAGGGTCAGCCGGCGGAGGTCGCCACCCTTTCGTAACGCACGTGAACGCTCGCCAGAGCCGTCCCTGGCGCACAACTCCTGTTCGCCATCCATGGCTCACCGTCGCAGTTCGCAGCCCATGCCATTCAAGGCATGGGCTAAGCGCGAACTGCTCCACCCGGAAG
>Ga0315912_10003328_pt1 | contig 16072 bp, 15 predicted proteins | sample VfabasoilMG_FD_204469 | JGI IMG/M metagenome (GOLD analysis project Ga0315912, IMG submission 204469) | Garden soil microbial communities collected in Santa Monica, California, United States - V. faba soil | ecosystem: Environmental > Terrestrial > Soil > Garden | place: USA: California... | reverse complement strand
GAACCAGAGGTTGCCGTCCGGGCCGGGCACGATGGTGAAGGGCTCGCTGTTCGGATGGGGCAGGGGGAAGCGCGTCACCACGCCCGCGGGGGTGATGCGCGAGACCGCGTTCCCGATCCATTCCGTGAACCAGAGGTTGCCGTCGGGCCCGGCCGTGATGCCCCGCGGGTAGCACTCGGACACGGGCAGCGCGAACTCGGTGACGACACCCCCGAGGGTGATCCGGCCGATGCCGTGGCCCCACACCTGCGCGAACCAGAGGTTGCCGTCCGGGCCTACCGCGATGCCGAGCGGTCCGGTCCCGCGAGAGACCGGGAACTCCGTGATCTCCCCTCCGGGCGTGATGCGCCCGATGCGATCGCCCGAGAGCTCCGTGAACCAGAGGTTGCGGTCGGGGCCGGTGACGATGGAGTAGGGTTCGCGGTTGAAGCCGGGAAGGGGGAACTCCGCGATCACGCCCGCGGGCGTAATGCGCCCGACGCGGTTCCGCCCGAACAGGGCGAACCACAGGTTCCCGTCGGGGCCGGCGGTGATGCCGGACGGGCGCGCCTCCGGCGTGGGGATGTCCCATTCGAACACCGCGCCGGTGCGAGGGTCGAGGCGCCCCACCTTGTGGGCGTGGTGCTCGGTGAACCAGATGTTGCCGTCGGGGCCCTCCGCGACGCCGGAGGGCCAGCTCTCGGGCGTGGGGATGGCGAACTCGGTGATCACGCCCGCGGTCGTGATGCGGCCGATCTTGTTGCCTTCGAGCTCACCGAACCACAGGGTTCCGTCGCGGGCCGCGATCAGCCGGTAGGGATAGCTGCCGGGCGTCGGGATCGCGTACTCGACGATCGTGCCCGTGGGCGGACGGGGAGTCGGCGTCGGCGTGGGGCTCGGGCTGCCGCCCGCAGCGGGCGCGCCGCCGCTCCCGCAGCCGCTCGAGAGCAGCGCGGCCACCGCCAGGGAGGCCGAAGGAGCTCGCATGTCGCTTCCGGAAGGCCCGACTCTAGCACGCGCGCAAGTTGGACTTCGTGACGCCATTGGGACCAGAATCCCCCGCCATGCTGACCCGCCTGGCTGCCGTCGTCCTCCTGGCCGCCGCGGGCCTCAAGGGCTGCGTCACCTACGAATACGAGCACGAGATCTGGCTGCGCGTGGACGGCGGCGGGACGGTCGTGGTCTCGGGCCGGCCCGAGCTGTGGGCGGCCTTCAAAGGCGTGCCCGCGGTGGCGCCCGAAGCCGCGCGCGCCCTCCTCGAGCGATCGGGGCTCACGGTTCGGCGGACCCGGGTCACGACGAGGAGCGGCGTGCCCTACGTCTACGTGTCGGCCGACTTCGACGACGTGAACCGCCTGGCCGGATCGCCGGCGTTTCCCGACCTGCGCCTCGCCCTCACCCGCGAGGGCAACCGGCTGCGCCTCGAAGGCGATTGGCGACGCCCGGACGGACCCAGGGACGTCTCGCCCGCGGTCGAGGGCAACGTCGCCGTGCGCTTCCACATCCCCAGCAAGATCTACGCGCACGACAACGCGTCGGAGGGCGTCGAGCGGGGCAACATCCTGAGCTGGCGCGACGACGTCGCCGCCGGGCTCGCCGGCAAGCCCATCGCGTTCGGGGCGACCATCGACGACCGCAGCATCCTGCTCTCGACCGTGTTCCTCTTCGGTGGCGCCATCGCCATCGCCGCGCTCATCCTCGTGGCCGCCGTGCTCGCCGTGCAGAGGCGGGGACGTCGGCAGCGAGCCCGGGAGGGCGAGGCAGAGAAAGGCGCTCGGGTATAATCCCGTCGCGATGAACGAGCCCGCATGAACATCCGCCTCGCCTTCGGCCCCGTTTCCCAGAGCCCCGTCGACCTCCTGATCGCGGTCCTCGACGACGAGAAGGTCCTCCACGAGACGGACGACGCAGCGGTCGCCCCCCACCTCGCCCGCGCCGCCGCCGGCTTCAAGGACAAGACGCTGAAGCGGGAGTACTTCGCGACCCTCCCCGAGGGCTCTTCCGCGCGGGCGGTCGTCGTCTACTGGAGCCCGAGCCTCAAGAACTGGAACCTCTGGGAGAACGTGAAGACGTTCGTGGCCCGCGGCCTGCGGCTCGCCCGTGACTACCGTATGGTCCGTGTGGGCGTCCTCGTGAACGCGCGGGACGCCGCCCCCCTCGTGGGCAAGGTCGTGGAAGGCGCCCTGGTCGGCGCCTACACCTTCGACAAGTACAAGCAGGAGAAGGACGAGTTCCTGGCCAAGGAAGCCCAGCTCACGGTGTTCGTCCATGCCGACCACCAGGCCGACGCCGAGGCGCGCAAGGCCCGCTACTCCTGGGTGTCCGAGAACGTGAACCGCTGCCGCGACCTCATCAACGAGCCGGGCGCGGTGGTGACTCCCGAGGTCATCGCGGACACCGCGGGCGAGATCGCGAAGGAGCTTGGCCTCGAGATCGAGATCCTCGACCCCGCCGGGCTCAAGGCCCGCGGCTACCAGGGCCTCTTGCAGGTGGGCCAGGGCAGCATCAACCCGCCGCGCATGGTGATCCTGCGCCACGTCCCCCGCCAGCCCTCGAAGGAGACGATCGCCCTCGTGGGCAAGGGCATCACCTTCGACTCGGGCGGGATCAGCCTGAAGCCCGGCGACCACATGTGGGAGATGAAGGGCGACATGGCGGGCGCGGCCGCGGTGCTGTACGCGATGCGCTCGCTCGGCCGCCTGAAGCCGGACGTGCGAGTCATCGGCATTCTGTGCTGCGCGGAGAACCTGCCCGACGCCGCCGCCCAGCGGCCGGGGGACATCTTCACCGCGAAGAACGGCAAGTCGATCATGGTCGACAACACCGACGCCGAGGGCCGCCTGGTCCTCACCGACGGCCTCCACCGCGCCGGCGAGGAGGGGGCGACGCACGTCGTGGACATCGCCACCCTCACCGGCGCCGTGATCCGCGCCCTCGGCCCCAGCGTGGCCGGCGTCATGGGCTCGGACAAGGGCTTCATCGCGCGCATCGTGCGCTCCGGCGAGAACCACGGCGAGTCCTACTGGGAGCTGCCCCTCGTCGAGGAGTACAAGGAGTCGCTCAAGACCCCCTTCGCCGACCTCAACAACATCGCGGCGGGCGGCGTGGCCGGGGCCATCACCGCCGGCCTCTTCCTGCGCGAGTTCGTGCCCGAGAACGTGGCCTGGGCCCACCTGGACATCGCGGGCCCCATGTTCCGCGAGAAGGACTGGAAGTACTACGAGGCGGGCGCCATCGGGTTCGGGGTCAAGACCCTCGTCGACCTGTGTGAAAGGTTCCATGATCCTGTCGCCTGAGCGCACCAGCTTCGACCGCATCACCGACAACATCTTCCTGGGCTCGCGAGTGGCGTCGCTCGACGACTTCCATCGGCTGCGCGCCCAGGGCGTCCGCGCCTGCGTCGACATGAAGCAGGAGGGGCCCGACCCCTGGTCGTTCGAGGCCTTCTTGTGGCTGCCCACCGCCGACCACGACGCCCCCACGCAACGGCACCTCCATCTCGGCATCGCCTTCCTGCGCCAGTGCGAGCACTTCGAGATGCCGGTGTTCGTGGCCTGCCTGGCCGGCGTGGGGCGCTCCTCGACCCTCGTCCTGTCCTACCTGCTGGCCGGCCGTTTCCGCGACGCGTCCCTCGACGACGCGCTCGGCTTCCTGTCCGCCCGCCGGCCCGTGGTGCGGCCCAACCCGCGCCAGATCACCGCCGCCCAGGACGCCGCCCGCAGCTTCGCCGGGTAGCGCCGGCCCCGGCCGGCGCCGCTACTCGTTCCGGAGCGCTTCCATGGGCTGGAGCTGCGCCGCCCGGTAGGCGGGGTAGAAGCCGAAGCCGACGCCGACCAGGACGGCCATCACGAGGGCCAGGACCAGCATCAGCGGGGAGAGTGCCGTCGGCCATTCGGCCAGGCGCTGGATGAGCGCGGCGCCAAAGACGCCGAGGAGGGCCCCGAGGAGCCCGCCCGCGGAGGTGAGGAGCGAGGACTCGACGAGGAACTGGGCGGCGATGTCCTTGCGGGTGGCGCCCAAGGCGCGGCGCACGCCCACCTCGCGCGTCCGCTCCGCGACGCTCGCGAGCATGATGTTCAGGATGCCGATCCCGCCGACGAGCAGGCTGATCGCGGCCACCGCCCCGATGACGGCGTTGAAGATGCGCTGCGTACGCTCGCTCTGCCGCAGGATCTCCCGGGGCACCAGCACGTCGTAGGTACCCTTGTCGCTGGTGCGGGCCACCAGGGACTTCACGACCTCGGCCACCGCCGTCACCTGGTCGGCGGAGGCCACGCGGATGGCCAGCTCGTCGACACCGTCGGCCCGGCGGTCCACGCCGTGGTCGAGGCTCGGCAGGGGGACGAACACCACGCGGTTGACGTCGCGGGCGCGGATGGGGCCGCCCCGGCCGCGGCGCGAGCCGCGCTCCTCGAGCACGCCGACCACCTGATACGCATCGCCGCCGACGGTCAAAGCCCCCCCCACCGCGTCGCCGAAGGGAAACATCTCGCGGGCGAGGCTCGCCCCGAGCACGGCCACGCGCTTCCTGTCGTCGAGGTCGAGCGGGGCCAGGAAGCGGCCGGAGGCGAGCGCGAGCTGCGCCGCGTCGCGATAGGAAGGCGTCGTGCCCACCGTCGCGGCTTCGAGCGACCGGCCACCGCCGGAGACGGGCAGGGCGGCCTCGCGGACGGGGGCCACCGCCGCGATCCCGGGGACGACCGCCTGCACCGATTCGGCGTCGCGAAGCCGCAGGCTGGGGCGCGGCCCGCCCGCGGCGACGCGGCCCTTCACGGTGATGCTGTCGATGCCGAGGGCGCCGATCTGGGCGACCGCTTCCCGCCGCGCGCCCTCCCCCACCGAGGCCATGGCCACGACCGCGGACACGCCGAAGACCACGCCGAGGATGGACAGGCCCGAGCGCAGCTTGTGCAGGAGCAGGCTGCGCAGGCCGTAGCGCACCAGCATCCGGGGCGCCATCATGGGCGGTCGGCCCCCTCATCCGCGGCGATGCGGCCGTCGTGGAGACGGATGCGGCGCTCGGCCCGCCGGCCCAGGGCTTCGTTGTGGGTCACGAGAACCACCGTGCGGCCCTCCGCGTGAAGCTCGTCGAGGAGGGCGGCGATCTCCTCCCCCGTCGTGGAGTCGAGGTTTCCCGTGGGCTCGTCGGCGAGGAGCAGGCTCGGCTTCGTGACCAGGGCCCGCGCCACCGCCGCGCGCTGCGCCTCGCCGCCTGAGAGCTCGGCCGGCCGGTGGTCGGCGCGAGCGGCGAGACCGACCCGCTCGAGGCAGGCGAGCGCGCGCGGCCGCCACTCCGCGAGCGGGACGGCGCCGTAGAGGAACGGCGTCTCGACGTTCTCCGCCACCGTCAGCTCGGGGATCAGGTGGAAGGACTGGAAGACGAAGCCGATCTGCCGGTTTCGGATGTGGGACAGGCGGTCGTCGTCCAGGCCGGCCACCGCCTCGCCCCCCAGGAAGTACTCGCCGGTCGTGGGCCGGTCGAGGCAGCCGAGCAGGGAGAGCAGGGTCGACTTGCCCGAGCCCGAGGCGCCCATGATCGCGACCTTCTCGCCTTCGTGGATGTCGAGGCTGACCCCGGCGAGGGCCACGACCTCGCGGCTCCCTCGCGGGTAGCGTTTGGTGGCGTCACGCAACGAGGCGAGGGGCGAGGCCATGCGAGCGCGCCCTATGCGGGGCTCAACGGGCTTCCGTGCCGCCGAAGTCCGAAGGGGCCGCGGAGGGGTCGCGCAAGCACACGCGATCGCCCGCGGACAGGCCCTTGTCCACCACCACGAAGTCCTGGTTGGACGGCCCGAGGACGAGCGGCCGCGGGCGGACACGGCCGGTCTCCACCGCGTAGGCCACGTAGGCTCCGTCCCGCTCGAAGACCGCCTCCAGGGGAACGAAGAGCGCGCTCTTGCGGGCTTCGACCTGGATCTCCACGCGTGCCGTCATTCCGGGCCGCAGCCGCGGCTCGGACTCGCCAACCTGGATGGTCACCCCGAAGAACTTGGCCCCGCGACGGTCCTTCTCCTCCTGGGCCAGCGTGCCCACGAGGGTGACGGCGCCCGTGAGCTGGAGGTCGGGATAGGCCTCGACCTTCACCCGCACCTTCTGGTTCTTCTCGACCTTGTGGATGTCCGTCTCCCGGACCCGCGTCTCCACGACCATCTTCGTGATGTCGGGCAGGATGAGCAGCGGCTGGTTGGCCCAGACCTGGTCGCCCACCTGCGGCTTCCTCTGGTCGGAGCCGAAGAAGACGTCCTTGTAGACGACGATGCCGGGCACGTCCGCCCGCACCTCGGTGCGCGAGAGCTGGGCCTTGGCGAGGTCCAGCTTGCTCGCGACCTCCTCGATGCGGCTCTGCGCGGCGGACACGGCGGCGCGCCGCTGGGCGCTTCTAAACCCCGACGCGGACTCGAGCTGGCGCAGCGACTCCTTGCTCTGCTGGGCGTCGGAGCGGGCCTGCGTCATCTCGAGCGGCCGGCCGAACTGGAAGAGCGAGTCGCGCCGGCGCTTGGCCAGGCTCAGGTCTTCCTGGGCGCGGCTGACCTGCTGCTCCGCCCGCTCCAGCTCGGCCTTGGTGATGAACCCCTCGGCGAGCAGTGGCTGCAGGTCCTTCAGCGCGGCCTGGGCCTTTTGGAGGTCGCGCTCGGCGTTTCCCACGGCCGCCGTGGCCTCCTCTTCCTTCAGCCGGCCCTTCCCTTCCTGCACGTCCTTGAGCTCGAGGTCGCTCCGCTCGACCTTGAGCCGGGCGGCGGCCAGCTCCTCGCGGTTTTGCACCTGCTGCAGGTTCTCGTCCTGCCGGGTCTTCACGAGCTCGGCCTGGGCCTGGGCGAGGAGGGCCTGGTTGCGGCGGATCTCCTCCTCGAAGGGCGCGGCGTCGAAGAGCAGGAGCAGGTCGCCCTTCTGGACGAGCTTGCCCTCGGGGGCCATGGCCACGATCTTGGCCTGGTTGCTCTGGATCAGCGACGCGTAGGTCACCGAGCGCAGGGCCTGGAGGGTGCCGCCTTCCACGATCGTCACCACGAACGGGCCCTCCTGGACGCGCGCGGTGGCGATGCCGCGCGCGGGGTCGGCCCGCAGGATCAGGAAGACGAGCAGCAGGGGCCCGCCCAGGATCGCGGTGATGAGGGCGGCGGCCCGGGCCGGGTGCCGGCTGGCGGCCGAGCCGAGCTTCCCGAAGCCCTCGCGGGTCCAGGCGTCCCGACGGAGCCAGGGCCGGGCCGCCTCGGTGCCGCGGCGGGCCGCGGCGATGAGGCGTTCCGCCTGGAGCCCGAGACCGTTCACGGCGACCACTCCTTCGCGACGTCGAGCTCGCCCGTGACCCGCTTCAGCTCCACCTCCGCGACCTTGTAGCTCGCGAGCAGGCTCACGAGGGCGCTGCGAGCGAGGACGAGGCTGCCCTCGGCGTCGACCACGTCGAAGTTCGAGGCGAGCCCGCGCTCGTAGCGCAGCGTGGCCAGCCGCCGCTGCTGCGCGGCCACGTCCACGGCTTGCCGCTGCAGGTCGACGCTCTTGCGGATGCGCAGCAGCTCCCGGACGGCCTGGCGCACCTCGGCCTCCACGTCCTGCTCCCGCTGCTCCAGGGCCCGTTGGCGGGCGGCGAGGTCCAGCTCGGCCACCGCCTTGTTGGCCCGATCGGCCGAGCGCTCCAGAGGGTAGGACGTGGTAAAGGCGAACGTGCTCTGCGTGTCCCCAGCGCTCCAGGCGCCCCCGAAGGAAGGCCCGCTGCCCAGCCGGGTCAGGCCGAAGACGGCGTCGAGCTGGGGGAGCAGGTTCTGCTTCGTGAGCGACAGCGTGCGGCGGGCGTCGTCCACCTGGTCCCTGGCCTCCTGGATCTCCAGCCGGTTCTCGCGGGCCTTCGCGACCAGGATCTCCAGGGGCTCGATCTCCCCCGTAGGGCTCCCCTCGAGGGCGATGGCCTGGGGCTCGACCGGCTCGTGGGGCGGCATGGCGAGAAGGGAGCGCATCTGCTCGAGCGCCGTCTCGAGCGCCGCCTGCGAGCGCACCATCGCGTCCTCGGTCTGCGCGGCTTGAAGCTCCGCCCGGAAGACGTCGAGCTTGCTGGCGAGGCCGACCTTGAGGCGCGCGTCCGAGGCCTTCCGGAGGCTCTCGCTCCGCTTGAGGCTGGAGCGGGCCACGTTCAGGAGCTCCCGCTGCGCGATCACGTTGTAGAAAGCGGCGATGGCCTGCACGGCCAGCCGCTGCCGGCCCAGCTCGAAGTTGCGCTCCTGGGCCTGGCGCGCCCGCCGGCTGTTCGTGAGGTCGTAGAAGGTGGCGTTCGGCCCCGCGCCCCGCAGGAGCGGCTGGCGGAGGACGAGCTGGCCGCCCGCGCTGCGCGTCACGGGGGTGCCGCTGTCCGGGTTGGTGAGGAAGTTGCCGGTGGCTTCCAGGGAGCCGCCCGTCCAGGGAAGCCGCTGGGCGGCCTCGAAGCCGAAGGCCGCGCCCTCGGTGCCCTGCGTGTAGCGGGGGGTGAGCCGGGGGTAGAACTGGGACCGGGCCACGCCCACGCGGTAGCCGGCGGCGGCCACGCTGTCCGCCTGCTCGAGGATCGCGTAGTTCCGCTCGAGGGCCAGCGTCACCACCTGCTCCAGGGTCAGCACCGTGGCTCCGGGCGCGGGCCCGGGCGCCTCGTCGTCAGGGACGTCCGCCTCTCCCGCCGTCGGCTCGCCAGGGGCGCCGGGAGGCAGCGGCGGCTCCTGGGCGGAAACGCCGGGGGCGGCCGCGAGGAGGAAGAGTGCCATGGTCAGCCAACGGTGCCGGTCGCGTTTCACTCGCGGATCGAGATTAGCGGTCGGGCCCCCTTTATTCAAACCCCCGCCCTTGCCCCCGGTCCCCGCCCGCTGCTAGTCTCGCTGCTCTCGCACGAGGATGTCCAGATCCATGAAGAAACTGATCGCCTTGCTGGCCGCGGCCATTCTGGCCCCGCCTCTCCCCGCCGCCGAGAAGCCCTCCATCGACGTGACCGAGATCGTCCTCGGCAACGGGATGCGATGGCTGCTCTTCGAGCGCCACGAGTCCCCCACCATCTCCGCGGGCTGGCTGGCCCGGGTCGGCTCGGCCAACGAGCGGCCGGGGATCACCGGTCTCAGCCACTTCTTCGAGCACATGATGTTCAAGGGCACGAAGGCGATCGGCACCAAAGACCCCGCGGCGGACGAGAAGCTGATCCTCGACCAGGAGAAGGTCCAGGAGCAGATGCGGGCGGAGATGGAGGTGATGCGCGAGAAGCTGCGCCGGGGCGAGATCGACGACCTCCGGAGCCCCGAGAACCGGACCCCCCGCTACGTCGAGCTCGAGAAGCAGTTCGAGGGCCTCGTCCAGAAGCAGCGGGAGATCATGGTGAAGGACGAGCTCGACCGGATCTACACGAGCAACGGCGGCGAGTTCATGAACGCCAGCACCAACGAGGACTTCACCCAGTACTTCGTGCGGGTGCCCTCGAACCGGCTCGAGCTGTGGGCCTGGCTCGAGTCCGATCGCCTCCTGAACCCGGTCTTCCGCGAGTTCTACTCCGAGCGGGACGTGGTCTTCGAGGAGCGGCGCATGCGGACGGAGTCGACGCCCCTCGGCAAGTACGACGAGGCCTTCAACGCCCTCTTCTGGGAGGCGCACCCCTACAAGTGGCCGGTGGTGGGCTGGGCCTCCGACATCCCGGCCTACTCGAAGGCGCAGGCCGACTCGTACTTCGCGACCTACTACGCGCCCAACAACCTGACCGGCGTGCTCGCCGGCGACTTCAAGACCGCCGAGGTGAAGCCGCTGCTCGAGCGCTACTTCGGCCGCATCCCCGCGGGGAAGGCCGCTCCCCCGCCCGTGGTCACCGAGGAGCCGAAGCAGATCGGCGAGAAGAGGTACCTGGCCGAGGCCGAGACCTCGCCCACCGTGCGCGTCTGGTGGCACGCCGTGCCCTTCGCCCATAAGGACGTGGCCGCGCTCGACCTGCTCTCCGACGTGCTCACCGGCCGCACCGGCCGCCTCTACAAGGGACTGGTGCAGGGCCGGCAGATCGCGAACGAGGTGAGCGCCAGCATCGGGGCTCGCAAGTACGCCGGGTTCTTCGAGGTCGAGTGCGTGGTGAAGGACGACAAGGACCCGGCGGCGGTGGAGGCGGCGATCTACGAGGAGATCGCCGCCCTCCAGAAGGAGCCGGTGCCCGCGGACGAGCTGCTGAAGGTCAAGAACCAGTACAAGGCCAATGCCTTCCGCCGCCTGTCCCAGCCCGTCTTCATCATGGTCCAGCTCCTCGCCTACGAGGGGCTCGGGGACTGGAAGTACATCAACACGTCCGCGGAGAAGGCGGACGCGGTCACCGCCGCGGACCTGCAGCGCGTGGCCGCGAAGTACCTCGTCCGGGAGAACCGGACCGTTGGCGTCTTCCTGCGCAAGGAGGGCGCCCCCGCCGAGCCCGAAGACGCCGAGGTCGCCGCCCTTTCCCCGCAGCTCCAGACCATGGTGAAGCCAGGCCTCCAGCAGATCGAGGCCGAGACCGACGCCGCGAAGCTGCGCCAGGGTGTCGATCAGCTGCGGGCCATGCTCGGCCAGGCTCCGCCGGACGTGAAGCCGGCCGCGGAGCTGCTCCTGAAACGCGCCGAGAAGAAGCTGGCCGAGCTGGAAGGCGGGAAGAAGTGACCATGAAGCCCACGACTCTTGCCACCGTCGTCCTCGCCGTCTCCGCGCTCGCCCCGTCCCTCCGCGCCCAGATCCCCGAGCGCCCCGATCAGCTCGCCTTCAAGCCCATCGCCTTCAACCCGCCCGTGGCCAAGGACCACCGCGTGGTCCTGAAGAACGGGATGGTGGTCTTCATCGCCGAGGACAAGACGCTTCCCCTCGTGAACGTCGCCATCACCCTCCGCAGCGGGAGCTGGCTCGATCCCGCGGGCAAGGAGGGCCTCGCCGCCTTCACCGGCTCGCAGATCCGGCGCGGGGGCACGAAGAACCTGACCGCCGAGCAGCTCGACGAGCGCTTCGACTTCCTGGCCGCGCAGGCGAGCACGGGGATCGGCGCGACCGCGGGCTCGGCCGGCCTCAACTGCCTGGCCGACAACCTCGACGAGTCGCTGAAGCTCTTCGTGGAGATGCTCAAGGAGCCGCGCTTCCAGGAGGACCGCCTGGCCCTGGCCAAGGAGCAGTCCCTCCAGGCCATGAAGAAGCGCAACGACGATTCAGCGGACATCGAGTCGACGGAGTGGAACGCGCTCACCTACGGCGAGGGCCACTTCACGAACCGGTTCACCACCGAGGCCTCGATCAAGGCGATCACCCGCGACGACCTCGTGGCCTTTCACAAGAGGACCGTCCATCCGTCGGCCATGGTGGCCGCGGTGTCCGGTGCTTTCGACCGGGCGCAGATGATCCGCAAGCTGGAAGCGGCGTTCGCGGGCTGGCCGGGAGCGGCCCCGACCCTGCCCGCTATCCCCGAGACCGTGGAGAGCGTCGCCCCCGGCGTGTACCGGCTGCCCAAGGACGTGAACCAGGGCCGGGTCTCGATCGGCGAGGTTACGGTGAAGCGCAACCACCCCGACGTCTACGCCCTCGAGGTCATGAACGAGATCCTGGGCGGCGCCGGGTTCACGTCCCGCATCACCACCACCGTCCGCTCGAACGAGGGCCTCGCCTACTCCGCGGGCTCGGGCATCGGCTTCGGCACCTATTACCCGGGGCGATTCCGCGCGGGCTTCCAGTCGAAGAGCGAGACCGTGATCCTGGCCACGAAGCTGGTGCTGGGCGAGATCCAGAAGATGCGCGACACCCTCGTGACCGCGCAGGAGCTCGACACGATCAAGAAGAGCCTGACCGAGACGTTCCCCAGCAACTTCGCTTCGAAGGCCGCTGCCGTCGGAATCTTCGCCGCCGACGAGTACACGAAACAGGACCCGACGTACTGGCAGACCTACCGCGACCGAATCAAGGCCGTGACCGCCGCCGACGTCCAGCGCGTGGCCCGCCAGCACCTCGTCCCGGAGAAGCTCATCGTCCTCGTGGTCGGCAACCAGGCCGCGATCGACAAGGGCGACGGCAAGAACGCCCTCGATCTGGCCTCGCTGGCCCCCGGGGGCAAGGTGACGACCCTGTCCCTCCGCGACCCGATGACGATGAAGAGGAAGTAGCCGTCCGGGCTCCGCGGTATCCTGGTACTCGCGTGCCCGCCCGCCGAGTCCTGGTCCTCCCTGCTCTCCTTCTCCTCGCGGCCTGCGGTGGAGGCGGCGCCGATTCCCCGGCGGCGCCGTCGTCACCCGGGCCAGCGGCCCGGGTGCGCGTCACCGTCGACGCGGCGCGGATACGCCGGGCCGTGGACAGCGGGCGCGTCCTCGGCGGCAACCTGGCCGCGTGGGTCGCGCCGGCGAGGCTCGAAGGGCCGACCGGCGGGTATGTGGTGGAGAGGGGCGCACGGCTCCTCCGCTTCCCCGGGGGAAACCTCTCGAACTCGTTCTGCTGGGAGACGATGCGGGCCTCCAACAAGGACATGGTCGTGTGGGACGACTGGAGCTGGGGAACCGGCGTCGCGTCCTTCCTGGCCTTCACGGGAGCGGTCGGGGGCGAGCCCCTGTACTCCCTGAACCCGTTCGACCACGTGATCGACGGCCGCCGGCACGACGCCCTGGCCGAGGCGCGGTCCCTGACCCGGCTCGTGGCGGGGAGCGGGTTCCCGGGAGCGTTCTACGAAGTGGGGAACGAGAACGACGGCTCGTGGAATCCGATGCTCTCGCCGGCCGAGTACGTCGATCGTTTCGTCACCTTCGCCGAGGCCGTGAGGCGGGAGGATCCGTCGGCTCGGCTCCTGGGGCCGGTGGGCTCGGGCACCGAGCCCGCGTGGCGGGACGGCTTCATCGACGGGCTCGCAGCCCGCGGCAAGCTGTCCCTCCTCGACTACTTCTCGTTCCACTACTACGGCGGATGGATCGCGAACAACAACTCGGCAGGGATCGACCTTTCCTCTCCCCAGCAGATCCCGGGATACGTTCGGGCGATCAGGACCCGGCTTGCCGCCGCCGGAGGGACGGGGATCGGCGTGGCCCTGACGGAATGGAACGCGGCGATCTGGGACACCGGCACGACCCGCGGTCAGTTCTCGATCGAGCAGGCCTTGTGGCTGGCCGACGCCGCCGGCGAGGCCTTCGAGTCGGTCGACCTCGCCAACGTCTGGATCGACCTCACCGCCAACGGGGATCCCCACGGGCTCCTGGCCGATGCCACCAGCCCGCCGCAGCGCACGAGGAACTACTGGCCGCTGTACGTGGCCGGCCGCACCCTCGGCCTGGGTCGCCGGGAGACGGTAGACGTGGTGGAGTCCGCGGCCGACCTGCCGGCCTCGCGCCTGAGCGTACACGCGGTCCGCGGCCGGGACAGCAGCCTGGGCGTGCTGCTCGTCAACAAGGGGGACGCGCTGGCCGCGGACGTCGCGCTCTCGGGCCGCGGATGCTCGGCGGTGGCGGGGCTTCGGATCGATGGGTCGACCCACGCCGGCGGCAGCGGAGCGGTGGCCCATCCCGCCACCTGCACTTCCAGCTCGCTGAGCACCGAGCTGCCCAGACAGTCGGTCGTCGGCCTAGTGCTCGCGCCGTAGGCGATCGCTGGGCACGGGCTGCGAGCGAAGCGGGATTCACTCCCGCGAAGCGAGCGGGGGGTCAGGGGGGTGCGGCGCAGCACCCCCCTGCTCGATGACGACGCGAGCGGGGGGTTCAGGGGGGCGCGACGCAGCGCCCCCCTGCTCACTTCTTAAACGCCTTGACGAATTCCTTGAGCAACAGGGGGTTGTTGCTCTTGATGGCGCCGGTCAGGAAGTCCTTCGCCCCGGGAACGTGCTTGCCGTTCCACACGTCGAGAAACATCTGCTCGGACGCCTTGAAGAAGCAGTCGGCGTCCTCGGCCTTGCCCGCCTTCACCTCGCACTTGTCCTTGGTGAGGGAGACCGTCCATTTCTCCTTCTCGCCGAGCGAGAAGTAGAACAGGCGGGGCTTGTCCACGTTGCCCTTGACGAACAGCTTGGGCAGCCCCTTCATGACCTTGGAGATCTCGGACATCCAGACCTACTGGATGCGGGGCAGGGACGAGATGTAGTCGTTCACGAGCTGCTTCTGGGCCTCGGGGGTCAGGGACGACTTCACGATCTTGCCCGCGGCCTCGATCGCGATGTCCGCCACCTGGGCGCGAAGCTCCAGGATGGCCTGGCTCTTCTCGCGCTCGATCTGCTCCTTGGCCCGGGCCACGATCTGGTCGGCCTCGGTGCGCGCCTTGGCCGTCAGGTCGTTCTTGATGGCCTCGGCTTCCTTCTGGGCGCGGGCGAACATCTCCTCGCGCTTCTGGCCCGCCTCGCGCATCAGCTCCTTGTGCTGGGCGAGGAGGGCCTGGGCCTCCGCGTTGGCCTTGTGGGCGCCTTCCACGTGGTCGCGGACGGACTTCTCGCGCCCCTCGATGGCCTCGAGCAGGGGCCCCCACGCGAACTTGCCCAGCACGAAGGCGAAGAGCGCGAAGAGGACGAAGGTCGCGTAGAAGAGCGTCGCGTTGACGTCGGTCAACCCGCCGGCCGCGAAGAGAACGGTGACCATCGCCGCCGCCTACTTGATGGCGAGGAGGATGGCGACGATGAGCGAGAAGAAGGTGACGCCCTCGATGAGGCCGGCGGCCACGATCATCGCCCCGCGGATGTCGCCGGCCGCGTTGGGCTGGCGGGCGATGCCCTCCATGGCCGCGGCGGCGAGGCGGCCGATGCCGGCGGCGCCGCCGATGATGGTGAGGCCCGCTCCGATGCCGGCGGCGAAGTAGGCGATGGCTTTGGGATCCATGTTCAAGACTCCTTAGAGAGATCTAGTGGGCGGGGTGGGCGTACATCCCGATGAAGATGGCGGTGAGCAGCGTGAAGATGTAGGCCTGGATGAAGGCCACGAGCAGCTCGAGCAGCATGATGAAGAGGGCGAGGCCGAAGGAGACGGGCATGACCGCGACCCCGAAGCCGGTGCTGATCTTGGCCATGAGGGGAATCAGCAGCAGCAGGGCGGTGATGACCATGTGACCGGCCAGCATGTTCGCGAAGAGACGGACCATGAGCGCAAAGGGCTTCGTGAACATGCTCAGGATCTCGACCGGGATCATGATCGGCAAGAGCCACGTGGGGAGCCCCGAGGGTACGAGCGCCTGGAAGTGGTGGACGAGCCCGTGCTTCGAGATGCCCGCGTACTGCTGGGCCAGGAAGGACATGGTCGCGAGGGCCAGGGTGACGGCCAGGTTTCCGGTCGAGGTTGCGGAGAAGGGCATGAGCCCGAGGAGCGCTGCGATCAGGATGAAGAAGAAGAAGCTGCATAGGAGGGGCGTGAACTTCCGCCCGTCCCCGTGGCCGATGTTGGCCTCCGCAATCTCGTCGCGGATGAAGACCATGATCGTCTCCACCGCCGTGCCCAGGCCCTTCGGCTGACCCGACTTGTAGCTGCGCAGGGCGAGGCGCGCCACGACGATCACGAGCAGCGCCGCGAGCACGAAGAAGACGAGGTGCTTCGAAGGGAAGCCGAGGAAGGGCTGGTCCAGCACGTGGTGCATCAGCACCGACGCGGGGTCGTCGGCGTGGGCTTCCGCCGCGGCCGCCCCGTGCTCGGCGGCTTCCTTCACCTCGGTGGCCGCGGCCAGCAGGAGCGCCAGGAACGCGCTCACCGCGAGGCCTCGCGGGCGGGGACGTGCTTGTGCAGGACCGTGAGCTCCATGACCAGGAAGAGGACGAAGAACGAGAGCAGGGAGAGGGCGAGCGGAACCTTGGGCAGGTCGAGGGCGAGCACCCCCACGATCACGGCGAGGAGCATGAGCCCCATGCGCCCCACCATTCCCCCGAGCACGGCCGAGAGGAACGTCGTGGTGGAGCGGCCCGTGCTCCACAGCACGAGGCCGTAGGCGGCGACGGTGTTGACGGCGGCGAGCGCCGCGCCGAAGGCGGCGGCCCAGCGTGCCTTCGGTTCGAGGTTCCGAAGACCCAGGAGCCAGGCGAGGGCCAGGCCTGCGCCCACGATGGCCAGCACGGTCGCGGTGTATCTCCCGAGGCTCACCGTTCAGTCTTTCCGCTTCAGCGTGGAGACGGTCTTCATGAAATGGTACATCGCCGCGGCCAACCCCAGGACGCCCCCGA
>Ga0315912_10003327_pt1 | contig 16073 bp, 17 predicted proteins | sample VfabasoilMG_FD_204469 | JGI IMG/M metagenome (GOLD analysis project Ga0315912, IMG submission 204469) | Garden soil microbial communities collected in Santa Monica, California, United States - V. faba soil | ecosystem: Environmental > Terrestrial > Soil > Garden | place: USA: California... | reverse complement strand
GCCGAGGAGTGGAATCGGTTCATCCCCACTCGCGCGGGGAACACGTTATTCATCGCAATGCAGTTGATCGCCGTGACGGTTCATCCCCACTCGCGCGGGGAACACATCGCCGGGGCCGTGCCCGCCGTCCCGGAGCCCGGTTCATCCCCACTCGCGCGGGGAACACGATACCGATTGGTGGAAGGGACGCATTATCATCGGTTCATCCCCACTCGCGCGGGGAACACTTGATGGATTTCATCCAATGTTGGCAGATCCCCGGTTCATCCCCACTCGCGCGGGGAACACGTAGCCCCTCGTGCTTCCGTCACGGCCAGCAGCGGTTCATCCCCACTCGCGCGGGGAACACATTAGCAACCTGGATCAGCTGGCCGAAGAAGTCGGTTCATCCCCACTCGCGCGGGGAACACGGTCCGCCACATCCTCTAAAATCCGATCAAGGCGGTTCATCCCCACTCGCGCGGGGAACACCATCACCTCGTTGGCCATCTGTTCGGCTTTCTCGGTTCATCCCCACTCGCGCGGGGAACACGCAAGGCCGTCTCGAAACGGCTGGGAGAAGAATACGGTTCATCCCCACTCGCGCGGGGAACACACGAACCCCGCAGCGCAAACTCCTACGGATACCGGTTCATCCCCACTCGCGCGGGGAACACACTTCTTTCATCATATTGATCTACCAGGTAAATCCATTGCCCCTAGAATCTACCAACTGGTTTTGACGAAAAACGCCCCTTACGATGACCGCGCCTTTTGATTATCTGTGTCGTCTTGAGGAAGAAAACTGACCAGCTTTGCACCATCAATTTCAACGGGAATTCGTCGGTTTATTCCCAACGTGACAAAGTCGAATCCTGCCTCATTATTTGTGCGCCAGGCCATAACAGCATTCCCTTCTCCGATTCCGGTTTCAACCTGACCCCAAATATGATCCCGCACTTTTACCGAATAGTTGCCGACATAGACTCCGGCTCGGATCTCCAATAACCAGACCGCCAACCGCCCACGAAGTCGAGGTGGCGCATTTTCAAGCACGATGACCAGCATCGCCGATATTCTCCTGATTGGGAATGGCCGGAGGTACCTGCTCTTCGAAAGGAGCAGGTCGTGGAATTTCCCCTGCCGCCAACATCTCTTCTATGCCAGGGATGATGCGCTCCAAGAGTTTAGTCTCACGGAAACTATCACGACAAGCCAGCCGAACTTGCTGCTCCGGATTCGGGGGACTCTTAGCGGCAATGCGAAAAGCCAGAGGGACGACGGTTTCAAATTTGTAAATGTCCGCCACATCATAGACGAACGATAACGGCTTTCCCGTATGAATAAATCCAATTGCCGGAGCATAGCCAGCCGCCAACACCGCCGCTTCCGTCACACCATAGAGACAGGCCGTCGCAGCCGACAGACAACGATTGGCAATGTCGCCCTGATCCCAATCTTCAACATCGTAGTTCCTGGCTTTCCATTGCACGCCGACTTGGGCTGCAATGCGCTTGTACAGCTCCCGGACACGGGCTCCCTCAATGCCTCGCAATTGTTCAACAGAGCGGCGTTGGGGAGGTTCTTCGCCAAATCGTAGCGCATACATTTTGCGCACCACTTTCAACCGTAATTCATCGTCCAAAGCCAACTTTGCTTGATAAAGCAGCCGGTCGGCTCGTGCACCGCCAGGCTGTCCAGCCGAGTACAACCGCACCCCCGCTTCCCCGATCCATACCAACAGCGTTCCGACTCGGGCTGCCAATGCACAAGCCGCGTGAGACACCCGCGTGCCCGGCTCCAGCATCAAACACACCACACCCCCAACAGGGATATGAGTCCGCACTCCGAGTTTATCCACGACCACAAAGGCACCGTCCAAGACGTCAAGGTGACCGTACTCAATATAGAGCACGGACAGTCGTTCCTTGATGGGGATGGGTTTCAGCGGGGGCAGAATGTCAGCCATGCAATAGCCCCAACGATATGCGCATCATGCTATCGGCGCCACAGACAGAAGCCCAAGTCCAAGCGCTTTGCCATGGCCGATACCCGTCTGTAACACCTTCACAAACGCCGACGCGTCAGTCACTGTCATCACGCCATCGTATAACACCGAGTAGATGCGGATACTGTTCCCGTGATTTTGTCTTCCACTCAGCATCTGTTCTTGAGAGACTCGTATATCAACTCGCTGTTGCTCTGCCTCCGAAAGATCAAAGGAAGGTAGTTGTGGGAGTGCAAACCCGTGCAGGGTTCCTTTTCGCTTCAGCCACTGCTCTTGTTCGACAAGCTGAAGCAACCCTTGCCGCTTTCCATTTCTGGCGACACAAGGATTGGCCCGGAGCCGAAACCGAAACCGCTGGCCAACTGTGAGTGCGTCCAGCTTCAGGCGAGTCCTCAAATCAAGCGGCGCATCGGCCTGAGCCAACCAACCTTTCACGCCAATTCTACCCCAATCAGGGATCGTACCGCTCTGAACGAGGAGCCGTGGGCATCCATCGGAGCCGGTTTCCGGCTCAAGCCTCCACAGGATTTCTCCTTCCGGACATTTTTGCTCCGGTGGGCTGAATGCGCGACACAGTGTGGCGTGGAGTTGATACGGATCTGCCAAATCGCGCCTGGCCTCACGACAGCGTGGGGCAAGATGAATCCTATGCAGAAACATGCGTCACCCCCTGAGGGAAAGGAGTCCATTCCGAGTGTACAAACCTGGCACCGAAGCGCCGTTCAGCAAACGATGACAAAGGCTGGTCCATCTTGAGCACACCGGAACCGTCCTCGGACTCCAGGGAGATCAGTAGTTTTTCAGGAAGCGTTTCCCATTTCCGCAGTGTGCCCAGCCATGGCCACTGAGCCACGGCCTCTCGCAATGGCGCGTCCTGTAGTGCGTTCTCCATCCAGATCGGTTCAGATGGAACGTAGGACTTCCGGCCCAGTGCCAAAGGCCAGACAGGATCACGCAATGCGGCATGCAGTCTTTCCAGAAGCGCATCGTCTTCGGCCGCGACTCCAACGAGAAACGCCGCGTCTGCCAGATAATCTCGGATAGTTACAGCCGTCTCATGAATCTTCGACCTATCCGCCGAAATGATGTGCTGAGCTGTTTGGTAGTCCCGCTTGGGGACCCCGGCCCGATCATGACGAACTCCCATGGACAAGTGTGTAAGCGGCTCCAGATCTGGCCAATTCTCACGATCAATTCCTATTGCAGCGGCAAGCAAACCTACGACACCGGACTTGCTAGGTTCCTTTCCGGTATCGCGCTGGTCGAAACGGCTTGTCGTGCCCCACGATTGCATAGGACCTACTAGGCGAAGCAGCAGTGTGGGCATGATCTACTCCTTCACAACAGCGAGACTTTTCTCCAGCAGTTCCTTCAAGGTGCTCACCGGGATTCCAAATCCATCAAGCTTGGTCTCCGTAAGATTCAACACGAAAGTTTGTCCGTCACCGCCATATACAGCCCTTAGCTTCTTTGCTTTTTCGACAAGTGTCTCTGCCGACACCTTGGTAAGTGATTCATCTTTGCGGACACGAAGAGCTGTTTCAAATGCATTAGCAAGATTAGACGGCGCAGTATTGCGACGAACGGATACAGCCACAAATTCTGGTTGGTTGTGTGCCGCAAAGGTATTTTGCTTGCCGGTCGGCTCTGCAACAACAAAGCCCTCTAGAAACGCCCGCAGCCCCTTGGCCGCAAGGTCCGTATCCCTTTGGAGATTGCCCACCAGTTTCTCCCAATCGACCACGGCATAGCGGTAGAAACAGGCCGAGTTGAACTCCATAGTTCCCATCATGTCCGCACCAGCTGTATCCTCGGGCTTCAAGTCATCGACTGCAGTGTAGAAATCAAACTCGCGCTCAACCGCATGGGTCGAGATGGCGTGGGCCACCTGACATGCAGCGTGTTGATTCTTCTCCGGCATATCGGCCAGCATGCGTCCAAAGAGCGCCACATCCACAGCCTTGCCGCCATTGAAGATAGAATCAATGCGCTCTTGAATTTCTTTCGGCGCACTGCCAGCAGCAGCCTTTTTCCCTTTCACTTTCGACTTTTCACCCGCCTCCTTGGCCTCAGGAATAATCTGGTCCCAGAACTGATGAATCGCTTCGGCCAAAGCTGCTATTTCATTCTGGCCGAGAAAGAGCAGGTATTGAGTCTTGCCACCTTCAGCGGCTTTAAGTTTGACGTATGACAAGGCAATTTCTGCCTTGGCCAACGTTTCGGCATGTGGGCGCTTGCCATCCAGCCGATCGGCAAGGGCTTGATACACTCTCTTGGTCCGTACCGCGAGTTCATCTAGCCCGAAAAACCCGTCGTCCTTCTTTTCACCAAAATAACTGCGGACTGCCCGCTTGAGGCACTGGCTGGAGACGCGTGCACGGCGAGTGCCGCCGAACCAAGCATCTTTTGGAGCGCCAGTGTCGTCTCGATTCAGGTTCGAGGGAGCAAAATGTTGCAGGGCATGGATTTCGATTAAGGTCTTCATGCGGTTTTCTCCTCCTGGGAAATGGATTCTGTTTCCATGTCATCTGAGATGTTTCTGTAGAAATCTTGTGCCCACCCATTCTGAGTGCGCTTCCGATCGTCGTTCCAATACAGAAGGCCAGTTAGGAGCGCATCGAAATCTATGGGTTGCTCTTTGAGCAGGGCAACCATCTGACGCAGATGGTGAGGCAGCTGATCGCTGTCGGAATCAAGCAGTGTGATGAATCGACGTTCGGTGCTGGTGGAGCCACTTGCCACCTGATAAACCGCACATGCCTTTCCGATAGTCATCAGGCCACCTAGACGTTCCTCCCGCCAGTGAGCAGCCCAAAGCCCGGCCACCAGGTAGTGCATCTCCCGCCGCCATGAATTGCCCTCGTCCTTCACGAATGGTTCAACATACGGATACGCGGGCACAAAGACTCCCGGATCAAACGCCAAACTACGCCGCAGCACTGCGCGCACCTTGGTATCTTTCTGATTGAGGCCTTCCAACCATTCAATAAATCTCCTCATGCTTCCTCCATCGCCGGTGTGAGTCTTAGGATTTCCTCGTCGAGTTCTTTCAACTTGGCCCGCACAGGCTCTTCAGCTTTCACCAGCGCCCGGATGGCCCAGGCATCGCCCATTGAAACCGAATTGCGATGCTGTTCCCATGCCTGTTTGAGAGCAGCCCGGACTGAGATAAGCCACTGACAGCGAATGTCTTCCGAATCACGGTCAAGCGTATACGCGTGAAGAACTTCTTGGAATCGAGCCTCTAACGCAGACCAGTACCAGGAATGCACGGGCATTTGTTGCACCACGCTTCTGATATCTTTCTTGTCTGGTGGTCTCTCACCCCGGCTCAGTAGAGCGCGGGCAAAGGCGTTTGACGCCATCCACAGAGACTTCTGCGACTCTTCTGCACAAGTAAGCAATGTTGTGACTTCTGACCGGATACCGTCCTTGGTTGCCAAAGACACCGGGAATACAAATTGTTCCATTCGCCAGAAATCCACATTTGCACTTGGCGGGGAATACCGCAGACCAAGAACCAGCACCGACTTCGGAAGTAAGGTTGGGCTCCTCCCTGCCAGGCGAAGGGCGTGCTGAATTGTCTGGGGTGCCAAGCCTGTGTCATCGGGAAGTAACGAATCGAAGTCACGCCAGGTTCCGCGCTCCTCCCTGAATTGAACCGGTAACTTCCCATACGTCGGATCAACCTTATAGGGTTGCATCGGGTCAGGCTGTTTGGATGAGTTATCAAAGCCCAGTCCCGCAACGAACCTCACCGACGCCACCGCACCAGATGGCAGTTCTTCGAGGAGAATCATCCTAGGCTGCCATGAATAGAGATCTGCATACCCAGCAGCCATTCGTTTTGGTTCAGCCAGTGGCAGGATCTCTGGAATACGTTCCCAAAGCGCCAAATCCCCTTGCAGAACCTCTCGATTCGGATACGGAACAAGGACATAACAAAAGGTGTTGTGGAGGTTCGCTCCCAAAGGGAGGCACATTATGGCGTTTGGCGACGGTGATGGGTAGTACCCTCGGCCCCCGGCGATTGAAAAACTCATGGTGGCAATCAACCAGCGAGCGCATTCCATTGGTTCTCTTGTACCGGGACGCGTCGTGTCCGTGTGATCGAAAAGGACCTTATTGGATGTCGCATTGAATTCGGCTGTCAGCTTGGTCCAGGGCTCAATTTCATTCTTCGGCACATGCGGATTTTGCCCAAACGGAAACTTCTCGTGAAACAACCAGAATCGATCTCTCCACTTTTCGAGATAGGCTCTGACCTTTTCACTAGGCAGCCCATCCCTAAACAATTTCTTGGCTTGGTCGATGTCAGTCGGACCCTCCAGAGCGCGGTACAGGACGGCGAGTAAGAACCTGTGCAAGGAAGCCACGACCAATGGCGACGGGTCTTCGATTGCCGCGATCTCCTTGGCCCGCAACAGGGTGTCTTGGATCCCCAGTTCCTCTCGGCTTCCATTGAGGAATCGAACCGGAATCCACTTCTCATCAATCAGGTTGAATCGGCTCATTCGCTCTCCTTTGCCTCGTACACCAAACCCAGATCCTCATCAAGACGCACAGTGATATCTTCGACCCAGCGCCCATCCGCATCCAGTTGCAATGGGAAACAGTTGCGCAGGAGCGACGACTCTTTCCAACCTTCTGGCACTCCCAACTTTCGGACTTGCTGGACCACGCCCTTGCGCGTGAGACTGATGGCTCGCCGAAACCAACCCTTAGATTGAGCGAAATCTGGAGTACTCTTTGAGCCGAAGGTGTCTTCCGTCCATAAGGGAATCGCTACCACCGAATCTTCGCCCAGTCTGGTCTGGGCCATGAGGGTTCGATGCACGCCGGGCTCATCCTCATCGTAGAGCACAAATCTCGCTGGATCGTTCCAAGATGCGTCATCGGGGAAGCCTATGATGGCCTGATTTGCCTGCCCTGTATGAGCAATGGCCTTCCCATCACTAGCCATCAAGGATTTGTCTAATCGCTCCTGTACGAACTCAGGCACATCTACCGTCTCTTCGTACACCGCCTGCACGAGAGCATCGATCTCATCCGGTAGCGTTAGTTGCTGTTTCACTCGCAAAAGGCTCCATGTACGCAACAGAATGTCCTCACGATAGACCGAACCCCACCATAGCGGCTTCCCGAACGAGGGAGGCACGTCGTCGGTAAGTCCCGCGACCAGAAGCAGTGGTTCAGAAACGGGCCTAGACGCTCGTGCGTGTCTCCACAAACGCCCCGCACGTTGAAGGATGAGGTCGATGGGCGCAAGGTCGGTCGCAATCACATCGAAGTCCAAATCAAGGCTCTGTTCTGCTACTTGAGTGGCGATAAGGATCTTCCGACCAATCCGGGTGTTCTCTTTGCCGAACACCTCCAACGCCTGCTCCTCCCGTTTTTGTCGTCTGTCTGCTGGAAAACGAGCGTGAAAAAGGAACACTTCCGTTCCGTCAGACAGCCGCTTGCCGACGCGTTGACCATCGCGCTCCAGAGGCACGCCGTCAGAAAATAATCGGTATAAGTCCTGCGCCCGCTGCACCGTATTGAGCAACGCCAACCCTATTCCCCCCTGAGCGAGACTTGCCTCTAGGGCAGCACGCATATCGGATAAGTCTGGGGTAAGGGATTGCAATCGCGCGGTCTGACGACGCGCCGGATCGGCCTGAAAGTGTTTCTGGCGTACTTTCTCACCATACTGAAAGACGGACAGGCGCGGGTATTCCACCTCTTGTTCGGGCAATATATCGTTTACGACCGTTGCCAACTTACGCCGAATCGACAGAGGCAGGGTCGCAGAGAGAAGGACAACTGATGATCCAAGTGCAAGAAGCCAGCGCAGCAAGTGAATGAGAAGTGTGCCCGTATAGGCGTCATAGGCATGGATTTCATCGAAGACGACCACCCGATTCGCGAGGCCCCAGAGACGAACGAAATTATGTCTCACCGGCAATATGGGGAGCAGGGCCTGATCCACCGTCCCCACCCCATATTCAGAGAGCAGCGCCCGCTTCTTATGCGTGAACCACTCTCCGGCTCGAACCTCGCCACCAGCTCTAGAATCGTAAATATTGGAAATGTGCAGCTGCTGAAATGTATCGTTCAGTAACACACCGCCATGTACCAATTGTAGATCGAGCCTCCGATGTGCCCCCTGATTGCGCAGGAATTTCAGGGTTCGGTCGAACATGGCGTTGCCTGTCGCCTTGGTCGGCAATGCGATATACAAGCCGCGATGTCTGAACCGTCGCTGAAGTTCCAAATGGGCAAAGAAGGCTGCCTCCGTCTTGCCCTCCCCCATGGGAGCCTCCAGCAGCAAAATAGCGGGGCGGTTCAACTCGGCAAGAGCTTCGGCAACGGTCTGCTGCAATGGGCGCGGCGCAAAGCCAAACACATCCGTAAATGACTTTGATTGTGTAACAAGCGGCGCTCTGAATTCCCATCCGATAGCATCCAGAGCTTGTTCGGCCTGCGCTCTTCGTGCATGAAACCACGATTTCAAATCGCTACACTGTGCAGGCTTCCCAAACGTAAACCACTCTTCATTCGAGCCGATCCAATCAGCAAAACTCGTCAGGCCCGACAGCAACATGAAATCAGGGCCGGAAAGATTCTCTTTTGTGGGCGTGACACTCGGCTCAAGAACCTCCATGAGCGCTGCTGTAAGTCCACGGCGCACATCACTCCAATCAGGTTTTCCGATTGCTCGCCTGTCGCCCATCAGATGATTGAGAATGCTTGGAGCAGCTCGCTCTCCATGGTGGCACCCCACCGCATCGGCCACTAATTCCGCCAGTTCATCTGGCCACCCCTGTTCCTGTAGCCATGATGACAATGCAATCTGGCTAACAAAGGCATGATTGATGTCGGTATTTGGACTTCTTCCTGCATCGAGGCTGGATAAATTCCTCCACCTGCATTGAAAACCTGGACAAGCCTTCCCCAGGTCATGGCACGCCACCAGCAACAACAGCCACGGTCTGGCCTGCTCCCAGTCCAGCCCCAAAATCGCTGCCATTCTCGTACGAGTCGATTCCGGTTCGCGAGCCAGAATAGCCTCCGCACTTGCCGCTACGTCCAACATGTGGAGAATAAGCGGATGCCATCGGTCATCATTGTCCCGAGAAGTTTTCGCCCAAAGATTTACTAGAGCCTGAGTCATCACTTGTTCAAAATCTTCCGTCCACCCACCGCGCGCAGATGTTCTACGAGATCATGGATGGCGAACGAGCCGTCGTCGTTCCGGCGCACATGGGCCAGCGCGGGCTTGCGCTTTTCTTCCGCAAGACGGTTCATCATCTCAGGCTCCCTCGACGAGTTCTCCATCCACCGACCCACGGAGCACACTCCCCCGCCAACTTTGCCTTTCCATGCGCTTCCTGTACAATCCCTGCATGGATTTTGATCCCGATAATCCGCCGATTTGGCTGCGCAAACTACATGTGAGCGCGGCGCAAATTAATCCGACGGATTATCCCGCTTCCGAAGTCGATGGCCTCCTCGCCGTCTGTCGCCTGTCGAATGCCCAACATCGCTGGATGTCGGCTCTACGTGGCGCCGTAGAGGAATCCGATCGCACCGGTTCGACTGTTCCTTACGCCTAGTCTAGTTCGTATCATGGCCAACCTTGATTGTTTTCAAGACGACTACCTGACGGTGGTGGAGTTGGCCCATCGCGCATTGTCCTCTACGCAAGCCCCTTACTGTGTTATCGGAGCGTTAGCCCTCGGTGTCTGGGGGACTCCACGTGCCACCTACGATGTGGACTTTCTTGTTCTCGCTCAATGCACCGATCCCCAGCCGTTCCTCGGTCTGTTGCGTACAGCGGGATTTTTGATCAACGAGACCTGGCACGATGCCAATCCGATGGCTCGTGAAATGGTCCTGCGACTCGTGCATCCCACCGCTCCTCATTTTCCCGTGGACCTCGTCTTTTCACTCAGCCCATTTGATCGTGCTGTGCTCGATCGGCGCCACGCTATCGATTTTCATGGTTTGACGATCTGGATGAGCTCACCGGAAGACCTCGTTCTGATGAAATTACGAGCGAGCCGACCACGAGACTTCGACGATGTGATCAGCATCATCAAGAACCCTCGCCTGCATCTGGACCTTGCCTATCTCTGGGACTGGGCGGACAAGCTTGGGCTTCACGGCGAATTGCACTATGTCCTCGGGGCAGCCAGCACCGGCAGTTGATCCGTTGCTCCGGCGCGGTTCCCGCATCACCATGTTCCGGTCCTCCGACCGCTCCCCCATCCACCGGCCCAAACGGCGCGTCGGAATTAGCTATGCGCATGATACGCAAAGACCGTGACATCGGAGGTCATTCTCCGAAGAGAGTACTTTGGTCTATCTGGTCTATTTGGTCTGTCTCGTCAGTCTGACTTGTCTTGTGCCGGAAACGCGAGAAACCAGATAGACCGATTTGGACATCCAAGGTCACAACGTCTCCAATATTTTCGTAGCCTCCTGCTTCACCGCCGTGCGCAATGAGTCCGGCCCGATCACCTTCACCCCTCCGCCGAAGCTGAGCACCCACCCTACGACTTCACGACTATCTGCTACTGAAAGCGTCATCTTCATGCGTCCATGTGGCAACCGTTTGAGCTGCTGACTTGGATGCCAGATACGGTCTTTCACCCAGGCGGCCGTCGCCTTGTCGAACTCCAACTCCACGGTCATGCGAGGCCCGCGCATGACCGTGAGCGAGTCTTCGACGAAGGCGTCGAAATCAAAATGCAGCGGAATTTGATAGGGAAAGTCGGTCGGCGTCACGGACTTGATCCGTTCCACCGCGAAGAGGCGTGGTTCCTTCCGGACGTGACAGTAGCCGACGAGATACAGCCCGCCGGAGGCGTACCAGAGCCGATAGGGATCGACCTCTCGACGAGTCATCCGTCCACGGGACGCGGATTCGTAGCGCATTTGGATGCGGGTTTTCTGGGCAATTGCCTGGGTGACCCGTTCGACGACCTCGCGATGATGCTTATAGCGTTTGTGCGGGCCGAGTCCGACCGAAAAGGTATGCTCAAGTTGCTGCGCCAACTCCAATGCCTGCGGAGATAATGCGGCAGAGGCTTTGCCCAGAGCCGATTGCAGCGACGCGTGCAGTTCCGTCCCTTCCAGCGGCGCAATGAGTCGGCGGCTGACCGTCAAGGCCATGAGTTCGGTGGGCGAAAGACGCAGCGCCGGGATGTTGCGAAACCCTTCGAGGAGTTTCCATCTCACCTGTCCGTCGATCCGTTCGGTCAGTACCGGCCAGCCGACCGCTTCAATGGCTGCAAGATCCCGGCGGAGCGTGCGTGGATGGCGTGTGGCGGCGGCATCTATCGAGTCGGCGAGTTGATGGAGTGTGAGTCCCTGTCGTGAGGCTTCAAGTTTGTTGAGGATGACGAGTTGGCGGATGGCCTGGTCGTTGCGCGGCATCGATGATGTTCCGACAGTCCGATAGGGTTGGGCCGTTCCATCGAGAGCATTGCGAATCGTTTGATGTTTACCGCCGAAGCCTACTCCTTTCCGCCGCCAAATTCATCCCCCCCATTAGGAAGGGGAAGGGGGCGCAGTGCGGGACGGCGAGGATGGTCTGTCTGGTCTGTTTGGTCTATCTGGTTTGTCTGGTACGAGTGGAGTGAGAATGGCACGGCTGGAGGAAACGCTGGAAGAAACGCGATCCGAGGCTAGTTATGTCGCTTTGAATTCCACGAGCGCAAATTTTCTTTTCCCGACCTTCAATCGGCGCGCCTGATTGGGATCGAAGGCAATGAGCTTGTCCGGATTGGATTCTTTCTCGCCATCCACTACGACTCCGCCTTGAATGATCAGGCGCCTCGCTTCCGCGTTGCTTGAGACCAATCCTGTCTGGGCAATGAGCTTGATCAGCTTGATACTGCCTGTTCCCGACTCTCCCGTCTCCTGCATATCGCCGGCCGTCAAGATCAGATGTTTGTCCGGCTGATCGGGGAATTCCTGTCTCTGGAACTTCTGTTGAAACTCGGCTCGTGCCTGTCTGCCCGCCTCCCCGCCGTGATACCGTCCGACGAGCAACTCGGCCAATGCCTGCTTGGCTTCCATCGGGTGCAGCATCTTCACACGGCCGAGATCTTCCGTAGTGAGCAACTCATAGTAGCGATGCATGAGCAGGTCGCTGATCGACATTACTTTGCCGAACATATCGCCGGGCTTGTCTTCCAACGCGATGTAGTTGCCCACGCTCTTGCTCATCTTCTTGACACCGTCGGTTCCCTCCAGCAACGGCATCGTGATCACAACCTGAGGTTCCTGCCCGTAGTCGCGCTGAAGTTCCCGCCCGACTAACAGGTTGAACTTCTGATCGGTCCCGCCCAATTCGACATCCGCCTTCAGGGCCACGGAATCGTACCCCTGCACCAGCGGGTAGAGAAACTCGTGTACGCTGATCGGTTTCTGTTCATGGTACCGCTTCTGAAAATCGTCCCGTTCCATCATCCTGGCCACGCGATAATGCGCGGCCAGTTCGATCAATCCACCCGCCGTCATCGGCCCCATCCAGCGGCTATTGAATTCGATGAGCGTCTTCTCCGGATCCAGGATTTTAAAGATCTGCCGCTGATAGGTCTTGGCATTCTCCCGCACCTGTTCGGTTGTGAGCGACTTGCGCGTTTCGGACACACCCGTCGGATCGCCGATCATGCCGGTAAAGTCGCCGATCAAGAAGAGGGCCTGATGGCCGAGATCCTGGAAATGTTTCAGCTTGTGGATCAGCACGGTATGTCCCAGATGAAGATCAGGCGCCGTCGGGTCGAAGCCCGCCTTGATCCGCAGGGGACGATTTTCCTTCATGGCGCGCGTCAGCTTGGCTTCCAGCTCGATCGGATGAATCACTTCAACCGCGCCGCGCAGAATGAGATCCAGCTGCTGTTTCACATCGATCATAACGGTCGCTTCTCCGCATTGTTCTCCGTCTCTGCCGCAGCCACAGTCACCAGCGGCTTGAGACGGTCAAATTTCTTTGCGCCGATTCCGGCTACCTCACGCAAGTCTTCCACCGTCCGAAATCGCCCTACTGACTTTCGATAGGCAATCACCCGTTCAGCGAGCACCGCTCCGATGCCCGGCAACAATTCTAATTCTTGTGCGGTGGCTCTATTGAGATCCAGGACATGGCGCGGCGCCGCCACATTGGCGTGACTCGCAACCCGCGGTACAACTAGTTGCCCGGTGGTCGTCTTCTGCTGAGACCGATCAGGCAGACCCGGTTCAGATTTGAATGTGCCGGAAGCCTGCATGGGAACGGCCTTCGAGTCGTCCAGAGCCGCCACATGCTCCAGGGACGTATCGGGAGTTTGCCACCCGATCCAGAACAGGATGCCTATCGTCGCCGCGAACATTGCGAGCTTCATGAAAAGAGAGTAGAGCATCGTCATCATGTCACAAGCCGAATGTCCCAAGTCAAAAGTCCAAGGACGTGATGACTTTCAGACTTAAGACTTTACGACATCTTTTCTTCTGACTTGATGAATCGCGGCGCCTTCGACATCTTCCAGCGCTTCCAACATGCCCTCGGCCAACGTGGGATGGGCATGAATCATACCGGCGGCTTGTGAGGCTGTCATCCCCATCTGCATCGCCAGCGCCGCTTCATGAATCAGATCAGCCGCATGAGCCCCGACAATATGCGCGCCCAGAATCTTGTCGGTTGTCGTATCGGCGATTACTTTGAAAAATCCTGTGATATCCCCCGTCGCTTGCGCCTTTCCAAGCGCGGCGTATCGGAACCGGCCGACTTTCACGCCGTGATCGGGGTTCGCCCCTGTGGCCTGAACACGATCCCGAGCCTGCTGTTCAGTCAACCCGACCCGGCCGACTTCGGGCAGCGTGAAGATGCCGGCGGGAATTACATCGTAGTTGATACGTATCGTATGGCCAAGGATATTCTCGACCGCGACCTTTCCCTGAGCCGACGCCACATGCGCCAGCATACCCTTGCCGACAACATCACCGATGGCATAGACGCCTGGAACATTCGTCTCCATTCGCTCATCGACGAGCACTTCGCCGCGTCTGCCCAGCGCCACACTCACACGATCCAGGCCGATACCCTGCGACTGAAAACCCCGTCCGATGGAAATGAGCAAGACATCGGCTTCAACCGTGGTCTCGTCCGCCAACGATATAACCAGCGCATCAACGGTGTGATCGACCCGCTTGATCGTAGTGCCGGTCTTCACCTCAACCGACCGCTTTTTTAGTTCTCGCTCCATGAGCGCTGACACATCCCCGTCTTCCAACGGAAGGACCTTCGGTTGCAACTCAACCATGGTCACGACGGTCCCCAGTCCACTGAAATAGGTCGCACATTCGCAGCCTTCGACGCCGCCACCCAGAATCACCATCCGTTTGGGAATGACCTCCAGATCCAACGCTTCTTTGCTGGTGATGATCCGCTTCCCGTCGATCGGAAACTGCGCCGGCTGCGGCCAGGATGAGCCGGTCGCAATAATGAGGGCATCAGCCTCCACGTTCTGTTGCTTACCCTCCGGTCCTACCACCGTGATCGTCCTGGCACCCGATAACTCTCCTCTGCCTTCCACGACATCAATGTTCCAGGCCTTGAGCAATGTGGCAATCCCCTTGACTAATCCAGCCACAACTTTGTTCTTCCGGGCCACCATTCGGGCCAAGTCATATCGAGCAGGCCCCGCCAGCACCAAGCCGAGGTCTTCCGCTTTCTTCAGCTTCTCACCGAGTTCGATGACGGAGAGGAGCGTTTTGCTGGGAATACAGCCCCAGTTGAGACACACCCCGCCGAGTGCCTGCCGCTCGACGACCGTCACACGGGCGCCAAGTTGTGCCGCACGGATCGCGGCGACATAGCCGCCCGGTCCGGCGCCGAGGATTGCAATGTGTGTTGGGACTGACATCTTGGATGGCGGATTAGACTGACGTCATGCACGCGTGCGATGGCTCACCCCTCGACCGTGGCCTCGGCTGACACCAGCACTCTTCATCAATGCTTCTGGCTGGCAAGGAACGCGTCGTACTGGGCCGCAGTCATCAGTTGCTCAACTTCTGAGGGAACGGTAAGGTCGATGACAGCAATCCATCCCTTTCCGTAGGGATCTGAATTCACGATTTCAGGATGGTCTTTGAGATCGGCATTGATCTTGGCCACGGTTCCACTGACCGGCGTGTAGATGGTCGATGTGGTCTTGGTCGATTCCACTTCGCCGATCTGCTGCCCGACCTTGACCGAAGCCCCGACCTTGGGAAGATCCAGGAACACAATGTCGCCCAAGGCGTCCTGCGCAAAGTGGCTGATGCCCACCGTCGCCTGATTGCCGTTGAGGCGAACCCATTCATGTTCCTTGTGATACCGCAAATCTGATGGAGTCATGCGCCTGCCCCTTATGAAATAATCCGATGGAACTGATGACCAGGCACGAGCCGCGAGCGCTCGCACCGTTTCAGCCGGCCCCTCAGCTCTTCACCTGGCACGTCAATGTTTCCGGGATCGTAGTGGGGCTCGCGGGGTTTTGTCAAGGAATGGTCTGACCTGATCCGGTGTGAATAAGTCTATTCCAGCGACCAAATACGGCACGATCGGCGATCGACTGATTGAACTCCTCCATCGCAAGAGGACGGGTTGACGTCTTTACGGAAAGTCCGATCCAAACCCGATCCGGTCCTCCCAACTGACGGCTAAGTTTTTCCAAAGCCGCCTCCCCTTCGATCCCCTCATGACGCACAACCAACGAACCGCCGGTATTCAACGACAGCTCGGCCACATCTTCCCCAAACTGCTGAAGCCCCTGAAGTGGCATCGTCAGCGAGGATTGACGCACTTCTATCGACAGAGTCGCGGCCGGGTTCCGCTCTCGCAGCACTTTGTGAAGACGCACGGTCCATTGCGCATAGCTCCTCGCCTTCCAGCCGACCCATCGCCAGTAGGTTGCGGACTGTCCTTGCTCCGTGATGTCAGTCGAAACCATGCTCCCGAATATCTCCTCCAGCGTACCATTGAGTCCAAACGATGCGGCAAACAATCGGCGGGATTCGTCGGAGAACTCTTCCGCAAATCCTGCCGTCGATCGCGCCGCGAGCACCACCCCGT
>Ga0315912_10003326_pt1 | contig 16073 bp, 7 predicted proteins | sample VfabasoilMG_FD_204469 | JGI IMG/M metagenome (GOLD analysis project Ga0315912, IMG submission 204469) | Garden soil microbial communities collected in Santa Monica, California, United States - V. faba soil | ecosystem: Environmental > Terrestrial > Soil > Garden | place: USA: California... | reverse complement strand
TCATCCCCGGCATGCGCTGGTCCACGAGGAACAGGGCGATGGTGCCGGCGCGCTTGCCGAGCTGCGCCACGGTGTCGAGCGCTTCGCGCCCCGAGGTCGCGGTCAGGATGCGGTAGCGGTCGGCGTAACGGCGCCGCAGGTCACGCTCGATCGCGCCCAGCACCTCACGATCGTCATCCACCGCCAGGACGACCGGCTTAGCCGCCACTGGCACCCTCATGTCGCGGGTGATCGCGCAGGAACGCCTCGATCTTCTGCAGCGAGAACCGGTTCAGTCCGACGATGCGCGTGCCGGTGCGGAACGCCGGCGGCACGATGCCGAGCGCTTCCGTCTTGTTCTCCACCTCGACGATCATCCACGCGCTGTGAACGCCATCCTTGCAGCCCCACTCGGCATTGCTCAGGAAGTGGGACCCGGTGGACAGGAACACCTGCACCGCCCGCGAGCACCCGACCACATCCGTCTCGTGAGGCACCTCGATCAGGAACTTCGGCACGTACGTCCTCCTTGGGTGTCCGTGAAGCGCTTCACGACCGTGGCAGGGTCACGCGGAACTCGGTGCGACCCGGCCGTGAATCCAGCTCGATCTGGCCGTCGTGCTCTTGCACGAGCCGGCGGGCGATGTCGAGGCCCAAACCCGTGCCCTGGCCCTGCGGCTTGGTGGTGAAGAATGGATCGAAGATGCGTTCCGCGAGCTCGTCAGGCACGCCCGGTCCGTCGTCCACCACGCGCACCATGACCTTGTCGTCGCGGCGGCACGCATGCACCTCGACCCGGCCGGATTCCGGCGCGGCGTCGATCGCATTGTCGATCAGGTTGGTCCATACCTGGTTCAGCTCGCCGCCGAAACCCTCGACCTTCGGAAGGCCGTCTTCAACCTTCATCGTGACGGTCACCGACTTGCGGCGCGCCTTCGCCGCCAGCAGCGTCGTCGTGTCGACCAGTCCCTGCGCGACGTCCACCGGGCGGCGCACGTTGGACTGGTCCATGTAGGTGAAGCCCTTGATGGCCGCCACCAGGTGGTGGATGCGGGCGGCCGCGGTCTCGATCTCCGCCGCCAGGAGTCGCGTGCGGCAGCTGGCACCCATCGAGCGGAGCGCGAAACCGAGCGTGTCAGGCCCGAGTGCCTCGGAGAGCTTGTCGAGGTGCGCGACCGTGAGCGTCGTCTCGGCCAGCGCCTCCGCGACGTCATCGCCCACGTGGTGAAGGGTGAGCCAGTCGGCGACGGCCTCCGAGCGTTCGGCGCGCTCGAGCGGGGCGAGCGCGGCGCGAGCGCCGGGTTCGCCGCACTCGTTCCGGATGCGGCCGAGGATCGACAGCTGGTCCGGCGTGAGCCGCGCTGAACCCAGGGCCAAGGCCGAGGCCTCCATCTCGAACATGCGGGCCGAGAGTTCCTTGGCGCTGCGCGCCAGGGCCGAGGCGGGGTTGTTCAGCTCGTGCGCGAGGCCGGCCGAGAGCCGGCCCAGCGAAACCATCTTCTCGTCGTGGAGGTCGCTTTTCGTGAACCGGCGCGCCCGGTCGAGCATGACGTGAACGCAGATCGCCGTGAGCTCGTGGCATTTGTTGATCATCTCGGGGAAATGGTCCCGATCCACCATCAGCAGTTCGGTGGGTTCCTCGACAGTCACCTGCCCCGGTGCGGTCCCGAGCCGCGAGTAGGGCAACAACCCCGAGACATCGCCTCCGTGCCACTCCATGACCTTGCGCGGGCCGGCTCCGCGGTCCACTCGGATGACGGCGTGGCCCGAGAGGATGACGAACAGCGCGCGCAGCGGCATGCCGACCGGCGAGATCACCTCGCCGACCTCGAAGCGGTGGAGTTCGGCGCGAGCCGCGAGCCACTCGAGCTGCTCGCGCGGTGCGGAGCCGACCGTGCGGTGTGCGGCGAGGACATCGACCAGTTCGGCGACGGTCACGGGGAGGCTCCGGTTCGGCGAGTCGTGGGGATGGAGCAATCGAGTGCGCATTCTATGCCCGACCGCCGAGCCCGGTCTAGAACCCGCGGCCGCCCACTCCCCCGCGTGCCCGCGCGTTCCCATGAAGCGGTTCGCTCGGGTACTCTCCCGACGACCACCCGTGGTACCGGCCTTGCGGCTGAACCCGAGATTCCCGCGAACGACATCCACGCGCGTGACGAAGCGATGCTTCCGCGTGCGATTCCATGGGGGGCGGTGCTCCGCCTCCGGGAGGTTCTCCATGACGAGTCAGACCGTGCCCCCGGTGCAGGCGGCCGCCACGCTCCAGTACGAAGGCAAGGCCGTGACCCTGCCGGTCATCCGCGGCACCGAGAACGAGACCGCCGTCGACATCGAGAAGCTGCGCGCGCAGACCGGGCTCATCACCATGGACCCGGGCTACGGGAACACCGGGGCGTGCCGCAGCGCGATCACGTTCATCGATGGCGAGAACGGGATCCTGCGCTACCGCGGCTACGACATCGCGGAGCTGGCCGAGAAGAGCACGTTCCTCGAGGTGTCGTGGTTGCTGCTGCATGGCGAGCTGCCCACCCGTGAGGAACTGGCCGGGTTCACCCAGGACATCACGCACCACACGCTGCTCCACGAGAACTTCCGCCGCTTCTTCGAAGCACTGCCCAAGGATGCGCACCCGATGCCGGTGTGCGCGGCCGCTGTCGCCGCACTGGCGACGTTCTACCAGGAGCCGGGCGTGGACGAGCGCATGCTCAAGGAGACCGCGGTGCGGCTGATCGCGAAGATGCCGACCATCGCCGCATACTCCTACAAGCAGTCGATCGGGCAGCCGTTCATGTACCCCGACAACCGGCTCGACTACTGCTCCAACTTCCTGCACCTGATGTTCGCCACGCCGGCCGAGGACTACACCGCCGACCCGCTCTTGGCGCGCACGCTCGACCTGCTGTTCATCCTGCATGCCGACCACGAGCAGAACTGCTCGACCAGCACGGTGCGTATGGTGGGTAGTTCACAGGCCAACCTGTTCGCCAGCGTCTCCGCGGGGATCAGCGCGCTGTGGGGACCGCTGCATGGCGGGGCCAACCAGCAGGTCATCGAGATGCTCGAGAAGATCGAGGCCGAGGGCATCGACGCGCAGAAATTCGTGGACCGGGCCAAGGACAAGAAGGACAACAGCCGGCTCATGGGCTTCGGCCACCGCGTCTACAAGAACTACGACCCCCGCGCGGCGGTGATCAAGAAGGCCTGCACCGAGGTGCTGAAGCGGCTGGGCGTGAAGAGCCGGCAGCTCGAGATCGCGATGAAGCTCGAGGAGATCGCGCTGCGCGACGACTACTTCATCAGCCACAAGCTCTACCCGAACGTGGACTTCTACTCGGGCATCATCTACAAGGCGCTCGGCATCCCGGTGAACATGTTCACGGTGCTGTTCGCGATCGGGCGCATGCCGGGCTGGATCGCTCAGTGGCTCGAGATGCGGCGCGATCCCGCGAATCGCATCGGGCGCCCGCGGCAGATCTACACAGGCGCGACGCAGCGCGCATACGCGGGGATCGAGAAGCGGTAGCCCTGCCCGGCTTTGAGGGTTGCGGCTTCAGGTGATCTCGTGAGTGGCGGCCGGTCGCGGGACTAGAACGTGAACGAGATCGCGTAGGCGGCCCTCAGCGAGTTCACCGTGAGGCGCGTCTCGGACGTGAGGCCGGTGGCGGCATCCGTGATGCGCAGCTTCTCGGACTTGCCCGAGGAGTAGCCGAGCCCGAGCGAGCCCGAGAACTTCTCGCCCTGCCACGAGGCCCCACCTGTCCAGCCCGTCAGGTCGATCTGCCGGAAGAAGGACGCCGCGGGATCGGCGACCGGTGAGGCATCCGTGTAGAACCCGGCATGCAGTCGGGTGTGCTCGTTGAGCCGGTAGTTGCCGCCCACGGCCCAGTTCGTGACGCTCCGCCACTCATTCTCTCTCGCGCTCATGGACGGGGTGGTCACGGTCGGGACGCCGGCGACCAGCATGGTGCGCACGCCGGTAACGGTGCTCTCGTAGAGTGCGTACGGGTCCGAAGGGCCGTGATAGTTGACGTCGGCCTCGATCTCGCCGCGGGCGAACTTGTACGCCAGCCCGGCCCCGGCGCTGACCGGGATGCGGTACTCGAAGTCCGCCTTGGGGTCGCGCAGCACCACGTCGTCGTAGCGGTCGGCCTGGTAGAGCCCCGCCTCGAACGTGAGCTTCGAGCTGCCCATGATGTGCAGGCCCGGGGAGGCGGCGCGCACGCCCACGACGACGTTGGAGCCGAGATCCCACTGCATGCCGGCGTGCAACAGCGCCTCATACGAGCTGCCCTCACTCGTCGAGGTGCGGGTGGCGGTGAGCACGGAGTCCACGGACACCTGCCGGATGGTGAGCGCCTGTCGCTGCGACAGGCCGGTGACCGCGACGCCGAGTCCTGCTCCGAGCCGCACCGCGCTCCCGGCACGGAAGCCGGCGGCGATGCCCGGGATCATCTGGGACAGCTCGACCTCGGTGGTGACGCCGTAGTCGTTCGACTTTCCGCCGGAGACGAACTGGGAGGCGCCGGTGATCGTGCCCGGCCGCCATTGGATCGGCGTGGTGACGGAGAAGCCGAGGCGCAGGTTGTCACCGTCGATGATCGGGGATCCGAGCACGCCGCCGAAGAACGACCCGATCGAGGCCAGTCGCGAACCCTTGGCGCCGACGGTCAGGCCCTCGAGCTTGAGGCTCGACTGCTCATAGGCGGTGGCACTGGCGTTGAGTTGTGCGGTGGCGACCTTCACGAGTCCGGCCGGGTTGTACCAGTTGGCCAGTGCATTGCCGGTACGGGCGATGAACGCTCCGCCCTCGAGTGCTTCTTCCTGGCCGACGCCCACGCGGGCGTAGTTCGGGAGGATCAGGTTGCCCGGGACGGTCACATCCACGCGCTGGGCCTGGGCGACGGCGGGGGCCACGGCGAGCACGAGGACGGCCCAGAGTGGCGAGCGCATGATGACCTCCGAAGGTCCGAAGTGAGAGCGCTGCGTTCGCGGTGAGGCTCGAACGCCTCCTCCTTGAAGCCACTTCCTTCAGGTGACGAGTCGCGGGCGAATCTAGCCCAAGCCGCCAAGGACGACCAATCCGGCCACGACTCGTGCCGAATGGCCGTCTCGGCGACGTGATCGGGTCGGTTCGCCCGACCACCTCCAACACTCGGCTCGACGCGAGCGGGCGAGTCGTTCGCTGCGGTCGAACGGAGTTCGGCTCGCTCCGTCTCGCATGACGAAGTGTCGTGGATCCCGACGGTCGATCAACGACTCGGGCCGTGGCTCACGCACGCAGCGGGCCGAATCGCTGCTCACGTGACAAAAAGCGTTCAGCCCGCGTGATTCGCACTTGTGACGGGGGCGCACGCGGGCGGAGAATCATGTGCGACTTGTGGTGGTTCCTCCCCATGGGCGGCCACAGGTCTCTCCCCTTCCCACTCTCCTCTCTCTCCGGGTGAGTCATGATTCGCCGCCTGACGACGTTCGGCATCGTCGTGTCGCTTGCCATGCTGGCGAGCGTGCTCGGGTTCAGCACGGCCTCGGCCCAGCCGGGCACGGTGCTCTCCTACCCGCTGATCAACAGCCTCACGCTGGGGCCGCTCGGCGCGCAGATCGATGACGGCGACGAGTTCGGCGACGCGGTCGCCTATCTCGGGGACCTGGACGGAGCGGGACCCAGCGTGGCCGCGATGGCCGTGGGTGCGATCGCCGACGATGACGGCGGCAATCACCGGGGAGCGGTCTGGATCCTGTTCCTGAACAGCGCCGGTGCGGTCATCAGCCACCAGAAGATCAGTTCGACGGCCGGCGGCTTCACCGGTGCACTCGATTCCCAGGACGAGTTCGGCAGCAGTGTGGCCTGGCTCGGCGACCTCGATGGCGCCGGCCCGAGTGTGGGCGCCCTGGCGGTCGGGGCGATTGGCGATGACGACGAAGGGTTCGACCGCGGCGCCGTGTACATCCTGTTCCTGAACGCCGCCGGTCAGGTGCTGACCACGAAGAAGATCATCACGTCCCAGGTCGGACTGCCGTTCGAGACGCTCGCCGACGAGGAACAGTTCGGCGGTGCGGTGGCGGGCCTCGGGGATCTCGATGGCGCCGGCCCCAGCGCGATGGCCCTGGCCGTGGGCGCGATCGCCGACGATGACGGGGGCGTGAATCGCGGCGCGGTCTTCATTGTCTACCTGAGCAGCGCCGGCAATGTGCTCTCGTACTCCAAGATCAGCAGCACCGCCGGCGGATTCACCGCCGCTCTCGACGACAACGACAATTTCGCGGAGGACCTCGCGAACCTGGGAGATCTCGATGGCGGGCCGGGCGTGCGCACACTCGCCGTGACCGCGGTGGACGACGACGATGGCGGCACGGACAGTGGCGCGGTCTACCTGATCCACCTCACCGCTGCAGGCACGGTGAGCTCCTGGAAGAAGATCAGCCGGACCACGGGCGGATTCAGCGGGCCCGTCGTGGACACGGATAACTTCGGGACCGCCGTCACCGGGTTGGGCGACCTCGATGGCGCCGGGCCCAGCACGACGGCCATCGCCGTCGCGGCCGGCAGCGACGATGGCCTGGGGTTCAATCGCGGTGCCATCTACATCCTGTTCCTGAACTCGTCCCTGAACGTGATCTCGTACAAGGAGATCAGCAGCACTGCGGGCGGCTCCATCAGCTCCGTGCTCCTGGACGACGACGAGTTCGGTTCGGCGCTCACCGCATTGGGCGACATCAATGGCGCCGCGGCCGGTGCGCAGACCCTGGTCTCGGGCGTGGGCTACGACGATGACGGCGGGCTCCAGCGAGGCGCCGCGTACGTGATCCAGCTCGAGGGCGGAACCGCTTCGGGCGCCCCCGTCGTGACCGCGCCGGCGACCGCGTCGGGACCGGAGAACGCGCCACTCACGGTGAACGTCACGGCGTCGGATCCCAACGGTGACGCGATCACTTCGCTCACGGCCACCGGCTTGCCGTCGGGTGCGACGTTCACGCCGGGCGCCGGCAATACGACGGGCACGCTCAACTGGACGCCGACCTTCAGCCAGTCGGGCAGCTACACGGTGACATTCACCGCGAGCAACGCGCTCTCGGGTTCGTCGAGCACGGCGATCACGATCACCAACGTGGATCGCGCCCCGGTCGTGACCTCGCCCGCGACCGCGACGGTGGCGGAGAATGCGCCCCTGACCGTGAACGTGACCGTCTCCGATCCCGACGGGCAGGCGATCACCACGCTCACGGCCTCGGGTCTTCCCGCGGGCGCGACGTTCACGCCGGTCGCCAACAAGACCAGCGGTACGCTGAGTTGGACGCCGAGCTTCAGTCAATCGGGCAGCTACACGGTCACGTTCACCGCGACCAACGCGCTCTCAGGGTCGTCCAGCACCGCGATCACCGTGACCAACGTGGACCGCGCACCCACCCTCTCCGCTCCTGCGACGGCGTCCGGCCCCGAGAACGCGCCGCTGACCGTGAACGTGAGCGCGTCGGACCCCGATGGCCAGGCCATCTCCTCACTGACCGCCACGGGCGTGCCGAGCGGGGCCACGTTCACGCCGGGCGCGGGCAATACGACGGGCACACTCAGCTGGACGCCCACGTTCAGCCAGTCGGGCAGCTACACGGTGACATTCACCGCCACCAACGCGCTCTCGGGCTCGTCGAGCACGGCGATCACCATCACGAATGTGGACCGCGCGCCCGTGGTGTCCGCACCCGCCACGGCGTCAGGGCCCGAGAACGCCCCGCTGACGGTGAACGTGAGTGCGTCGGATGCCGATGGCCAGGCCATCACCTCACTCACCGCCACGGGTGTGCCGAGCGGGGCCACGTTCACGCCCGGGCCGGGCAATACAACCGGCACGCTCAGTTGGACGCCCGGCTTCGGCCAGTCGGGCAGCCACACGGTGACGTTCACGGCCACGAACTCGAGCAGTGGATCGTCGAGCACGGAGATCACCGTGACCAATGTGGATCGTTCTCCCACCGTGTCGGCGCCGGCCACGGAGTCAGGGCCCGAGAACTCGGCCCTCACCGTGCACGTCACCGCCGCGGACCCTGACGGCGAAGCCATCACCACGCTGACCGCCACCGGCCTTCCCACAGGGGCCACGTTCACGCCGGGCGCCGGCAACACGACGGGCACGCTGGATTGGACACCGGGTTTCGACCAGTCCGGCAGCCACACGGTGACGTTCACCGCGACCAACGCGCTCAGCGGTTCGTCCACGACGGTGATCACCGTGTCGAACCTGGACCGGGCGCCGACGGTGAGCGCTCCCCCGACCGCCTCAGGACCGGAAGGCTCTCCCATCTCGGTGAACGTGACCGCCGCCGATGCCGACGGGGAGGCCATCACGTCGCTCGTCGCGACCGGGATGCCGACCGGGGCGACGTTCACGCCGGGCGCCGGAAATACAAGCGGGACATTCGATTGGTCGCCGGACTTCGACCAATCTGGCACCTACACCGTTACGTTCACCGCGACCAGCTCCCAGTCCGGCTCGTCGAGCACGACCCTCACCATCGGCGAGCTGGACCGTTCGCCGGTCGTGAGCGTGGCGCCGACCGCCTCGGGACCCGAGGACGCGCCCATCGTGATCAACCTCACGGTGAGCGATCCCGACGGCCAGCCGATCACGTCACTCACCGTCCAGGACAAGCCCACCGGTGCGATCTTCTCTCCCGGTGCCGGCAACACCACCGGCACGCTCGTGTGGACCCCGACCTACGGTCAGGCCGGCACGTACACGGTGACGTTTACCGCAAGTAACGCCCTCTCGGGTTCTTCGAGCACCGAGATCACGATCGGCAACGTGGACCGAGCCCCCGTCATCTCCGCGCTGCCCACGGCCTACTCCGTCCCCGGTGCACCCGTCGCCGTGGTGGTGACGATCACGGACCCGGATGGGGATCCGATCACGACGCTGGAGGCGACGGGCCTGCCGGACGGCGCGACGTTCGTTCCCGGCGCGGAGAATCACTCGGGCCAGATCGACTGGACGCCGGCGCTCGGCCAGGAAGGCAGTTACACGGTGACGTTCACCGCGACGAACGCGCTCACGAGCTCGTGCAGCACGGTCATCACGATCGGTACGGCCTCCACCGGTGTGGGGCCGTTGGAGCCTGCGCTGCTCCGCCCCGCGCTCTCTCCCAGTCCGCTGCGCACGCGCGCGACGCTCAGCTTCCGGACGTCGCAGGCGGGGGCCGTCCAGGTGGAGCTGCTCGACCTGAGCGGACGTCGCGTGCGTGAACTGCTCCACGAGCGGGATGCGGCCGCGGGAGTGCACCACATCCAGATCGACGGCCGCAGCGACCGCGGCGACCCGTTGCCATCGGGTGTGTACCTGTACCGGATCCGTGCACCGCGGAACGCCTGGACAGGCCGGCTCATCATCACGCGGTAGCGATCGAGTCCTCACCGTGGAGAGGTGCTCCTGGCGGACTCTCAGTTCGAGCCCGTCGCTCGGCTCGTCGCGAGGGTCTGAATCGTTTGCCCTTGCCGAACGGAGTTCAGCACGCGTGTGTTGCGCGCGACGACGGCATGCACCCCCCCGACTCGCACGTCCGATCCGGCGCGCCAAGATCGACCGGAATGTCGCTCCGGTGTCGAAAAAGACGACACTTCGTACGATTGATACTTGAGACGCGTCCGTGCGCGGCGGAAAATAGTGCATGACTTGGAGTCGCACCTTCGCGTGGGTGGCTTCCACCCATGTCCGTCCTCACGCTCCTCTCTCCCCGGGTGAGTCATGAGTCGTCGCGTCAGGTCCTTCGGCATCGTCGTGTCGCTTGCCACGCTGGCGAGCGCGTTCGGTTTCAGCAACGCCTCGGCCCAGGCGGGCGCCGTGCTCTCCCACTCCGTGATCAACAGCATCACGCTGGGAGCGCTCAGCGCCCAGATCGACGACAACGACGAGTTCGGCGACGCGGTGGCGTCGCTCGGCGACCTCGACGGTGCCGGGCCCAGCGTTGCCGCAATGGCGGTGGGCGCGATCGGCGACGACGACGGCGGGACTCGCAAAGGCGCGGTCTGGATCCTGTTCTTGAACAGCTCCGGTGCGGTGCTGAGCCACCAGAAGATCAGCGCGACGGCGGGCGGCTTCACGGGTGCGCTCGATGCCAATGACGAGTTCGGCAGCAGTGTGGCCTGGCTCGGCGACCTCGATGGCGCAGGACCGAGTGTGGGCGCGCTGGCGGTCGGGGCGATCGGCGATGACGACGACGGGTTGAACCGCGGTGCTGTCTACATCCTGTTCCTGAACTCCGCCGGACAGGTGCTGACTACGAAGAAGGTGATCACCTCGCAGGTGGGGTTGCCGTTCGAGACACCGGCCGATGACGAGGAGTTCGGTGGTGCAGTGGCGGGCCTCGGCGACCTGGATGGCGCCGGACCCAGCGCCATGGCGATCGCCGTGGGCTCCATCGCCGACGACACCGGCGGCCTCGATCGAGGCATGGTGTTCATCGTCTACCTGAGCAGCGCCGGCAATGTGCTCTCGTTCGCCAAGATCGGCAGCGGCACCGGCGGCTTCACCGCCACGCTGGACGACGTCGACAACTTCGCCGAGGACATCACCAATCTGGGGGACCTCGACGGCGGCGCGGGTGTGCGGACGATCGGTGTCACTGCCGTGGGTGATGATGACGGCGGCCTGGATCGCGGCGCGGTCTACCTGATCCACCTGACGGCCGCTGGCGCGGTGAGTTCGTGGAGCAAGATCAGTTCGACCGTCGGCGGATTCACCGGCAGCCTGCAGAACGAGGACAACTTCGGGACGGCCATCGTCGGCCTCGGCGACCTCGATGCCACGGGCCCGAGCACGACGGCGATCGCGGTGAGTGCGGCCGGCGATGACGGCCCGGGCTTCAATCGCGGCGCGATCTACACCCTGTTCCTGAACGCGGCCGGGAGCGTGCTCTCGCACACGGAGATCAGCAGCACGGCCGGCGGTTCCATCAGCGCCGTGCTCCAGGACGACGACGAGTTCGGTTCGGCGCTTGCCGCGCTGGGCGACATCAACGGCGCCGCCGCCGGGGCCCAGACGCTGATCTCGGGCGTGGGTTTCGACGACGACGGCGGACTCAATCGTGGCGCGGCCTACGTGATCACGCAGGCGGGCGGGCCCGTGGGGGGCGCTCCGGTCGTGACCGCGCCCGCGACCGCGTCGGGACCCGAGAACTCGCTGCTGACGGTGAATGTCACCGCCTCGGATCCCGACGGCGACGCCATCACCTCGCTCACCGCCAGCAACCTCCCCTCGGGTGCGACGTTCACGGCGGCGCCGAACAAGCTCTCCGGCACGCTCAGTTGGACACCCACGTTCAGCCAGTCGGGCAGCTACACGGTGACGTTCACGGCGAGCAACGCGCTCTCGGGTTCTTCGAGCACGGTGATCACCATCACCAACGTGGATCGCGCCCCGGTGGTGAGCTCGCCTGCGACCGCGTCAGGCCCCGAGAACTCGCCGCTGACGGTGAACGTGACGGCGTCGGATCCCGACGGCCAGAGCATCACCACGCTGACGGCCTCCGGGCTTCCCTCGGGCGCGACATTCACGGCGGCAGGCAACAAGCAATCCGGCACGCTCAACTGGACACCCAGCTTCACCCAGTCGGGCAGCTACACGGTGACGTTCACCGCGACCAACGCGCTGTCCGGATCCTCGAGCACGGCGATCACCATCACCAACGTGGACCGCGCTCCCGTCGTGAGCGGACCCTCGACGGCGTCGGTGGCCGAGAACGCTCCGCTGGCCGTCAACGTGACCGCGTCGGACCCTGACGGCCAGAGCATCACCTCCCTCACGGCCTCGGGGCTTCCCAGCGGAGCGACGTTCACCCCGGCAGGCAACAACCTGAGCGGCACACTCAACTGGACACCAACGTTCAGTCAATCGGGCAGCTACACGGTGACGTTCACCGCGACCAACGCGCTTTCGGGCACGAAGAACACGGTGATCACGGTGACCAATGTGGACCGCGCGCCCGTGGTGTCGTCTCCGGCCAACGCGTCCGGATCCGAGAACGCTCCGCTCTCCGTGAACGTGACCGCGTCGGATCCCGATGGCCAGGCCATCACCTCGCTCACGGCGACGACGCTCCCGTCCGGCGCCGTGTTCACTCCGGGTGCGGGGAACACCACGGGCACACTCACCTGGACGCCGGCGTTCAACCAATCGGGGGTTCACACCGCCACGTTCACCGCCACGAACGCCCTGTCAGGATCGTCGACCACGACGATCACGGTGAGCAACACCGACCAAGCTCCCACGGTGACCGCGCCCGCGGCGGCCAGCGGGCCGGAGAACACGTTGATCGAGGTGAACGTGACCGCGGCCGACCTCGATGGCGACGCGATCGGGACGCTTTCGGCCTCGAACCTGCCCCAGGGCGCCACGTTCACACCCGGCGCCGGCAACACGACCGGAACACTCAGCTGGACGCCCAGCTTCAGCCAATCCGGGACCTACACGGTGACGTTCACGGCCAGCAACAGCCTCTCCGGCTCGGCCAACACGGTCATCACCGTGGGTGAGGTGGATCTGCCGCCGGTGGTCACCGCGCCTCCCACAGCATCGGGACCGGAGGGCGGGCCGATCGTGGTGGACGTGACGGTGGTGGACCCCGATGGGAATCCGATCACCTCGCTCGTGGCCACGAACAAGCCGGCCGGCGCGACGTTCACGCCCGGCCCCGGGAACACCAGCGGAACACTCAGCTGGACACCCACGTTCGGCCAGGCGGGCACGTACACGGTGACATTTACAGCGAGTAACGCCCTCTCGGGTTCGTCGAGTACCGAGATCACGATCGGCGACGTGGATCAACCTCCGCAGCTGACCGCGGTGCCGACGGCATGGACGAGCGGCGGTCATCCGCTGGCCGTGGTGGTCACCGTCGTCGATCCGGATGGTGATCCGATGGTCTCCCTCACGGCGACGAACCTGCCGCCCGGTGCGACGTTCACCGTCTCGCCGAACAAGCGCCGGGGACAGCTCGACTGGACCGCGGCGTTGGGCCAGGAGGGCTTGTACACGGTGACGTTCACCGCGAGCAACGCCCTATCGAGCAGCTGCAACACCGAGATCACCGTGGGGGTCGCCTCGACCGGTGTCGGGCCCAACGAACCGGCACTGCTTCGGCCGGCGCTCGCGCCCAGTCCGCTGCGTACGCGCTCGACGCTCAGCTTCCGCACGTCCCAGGCGGGGCCGGTCGAGGTGGAGCTGTTGGACCTCTCGGGACGCCGGGTGCGACAGCTGCTGAGCACTCGCGACGCGCCGGCGGGGATCATCCAGGTCCAGGTCGATGGTCGCAGTGATCGTGGGGACCTGCTCCCGTCCGGCGTCTACCTCTACCGGATCCGTGCGCCGAAGCAGGCCTGGAGTGGCCGGCTCGTGATCACGCGGTAAAGGCGGCCTGAGCGAAGCCGGGCCCTTCGCACCTCTCGCCCCGCAGTCGCGAGGAGGTTGCGGACGCGCCGATGCCTTCGACGTGCAGGACGTTCACGTCGCGGGGTATGCTGGAGTGGATCGCGCCTCTGGCTCCCATCCGCCGGAGGCGCCATCCGCATCCCAGTCGCGGGTGAGTCCGCCAGGACGGAACTCCTGTCCTCGCGCATGCGCCCGCCGGAACCGACCGGCCGCTTCGGCGGCTCGATTCGCCACGGAGGAAGGTGCATGAGCAAGACCTTCAGCACATGCGGCATCCTGCTGCTCGCCTCGCTCAGCCTGGGTCCCACATTCGCGATCGCGCAGCCCGCGGGCACCGACCGGGCCACGATCCGGGGCCGTGTCCTCGACTCGCAGTCCCGTGAGCCCGTCGGCCAGGCCGAGGTCGTGATCATCCGGACCGGCCCTCGCGCCTTCACCGAGGATGACGGACGGTTCGTCCTCGAGGGTGTTGCCGCGGGCAGATGCACACTGAGCGTGGCCCGCATGGGATTCGCACCGCTACGCCGCGAGCTGAACGTCACCGGGGGCGCGGTCCTCGACCTCGACCTGCAGCTCGTGCGCACCGCCGTACCCCTGGCGGAGATCACCGTCACTCCCGGCAGCTTCTCGTTCATGGGCCAGGGCACCGGGACGCGCCAGACCATGTCGCGCGAGGACGTCCAGGCCGTGCCGCAGATCGGCGAGGACATCTTCCGCGCCGTGAACCGCCTGCCCGGCCTCGTGTCCAACGACTACTCGGCTCACTTCGGCATCCGCGGCGGCCGCCACGATGAAACGCTCATCCTGCTCGACGGACTGCAGATCTACGAGCCCTACCACCTCAAGGACTTCAACGAGGGCGCGATCAGCATCATCGACGCCGAGACGATCGACGGTGTGCAGCTCATGACGGGCGGGTTCCCGGCCAAGTACGGCGACAAGCGCAGCGGCGTGTTCGACATCAACTCCCGGACGCCCGAAGAGGACCGGACGCACTTCGACGTGGGCGTGAGCATGATGAACACGCGTGCCATGGGCCGCGGCACGTTCTCCGACAACAAGGGGTCGTGGCTGGCGTTCGGCCGCATCGGGTACATGGGCCCGGTCTTCCAGTTCATCGACCAGGCCGATCTCCCGAAGCCCGACTACCAGGACGTATTCGCGAAAGGCAGCTACAAACTGTCCCCGAAGCACGAGCTGCTACTCGACCTCCAGCACGCCGGGGACACCTACCTCTACGACATCGCGGCCACGACCGGCTTCCTGGACACGATCCCGACTCGGGAGTCCGCGGACACGAAGTACACGAACGACTACTGGTGGCTGACGCTCCGGTCCGCGCTCAGCAAGAGCACCTCGGTCCGCACGATGGTGTCGGTCGGACACATCATCCGGGCGCGCACCGGCTACGAGCGCGAGGTCGGGAAGATCGCGCCGTTCTACTTCCTGGACAATGACCGCACGTTCCACACGCATGGCGTCGCGCAGGACTGGACCCACGGCTTCTCCGAGAACAACATGGTGAGCTTCGGTGTGGATTATCGCGACCAGAACAACAGCGATCGGTACCAGACCATCGTGTACGGCGATCCCGACGACCCCGAGCCGCCGCCGCCCGGCGAATACCCGATCATCACGAACACGAGTTTCGCGAAGGCCGGCTCGAGGCTCTCGGCCTACATCTCCGATCGTTGGCGGGTGGCGGCACCGCTGGTCATCGAGGTGGGCGCGCGATACGACCAGGCCAGCTGGACGGGCGACAACGACCTGAGTCCGCGCGCGAGTGCGGCGATGAACCTGGGACGCGGCATGACCGCGCGACTGGGCTGGGGCTACTACCGTCAGATGCAGGGCATCGACGACGTGGCCGCGCTCAACAATGCCACCAGCTACTACTCGTCCGAGCTGTCGGAGCAATGGACGGCAGGCTGGGACATGGTGGGCGCCAAGGGCTCGGTGCTGCGGGTCGAGGGCTACTGGAAGCGCGGCACGAACCTGCGGCCCGTGTTCCGCAACTGGAAGGGTGCGATCGACGCGTTCCCGGAGCCGAACGAGGACCGCATCCAGGTGTTCCCGGATCACAGCTCCAGTTCGGGCTTCGAGATCTATTTCGACCGGCCCGTCAGCGAGCACCTCACGGCCCGCGCCAGCTATTCCTACGCGGTGGCCACGGAAGACGTGAAGTCGATGAAGAACGTGAACAGCAGGGACCCGCTCACGTACGACCTGAGCCATCCGAACCCGCAGGACCAGGCGCACGCGGTGAATGCCGACCTGACGTACCGCATCAACCGCTGGACGATGAACGGGTCGTTCGCGTTTCACAGCGGCTGGCCGGCGACGCACGAGCACTTGGTGCCCGTCACCAACGACCTCGGCCAGCCCGACCAGGCGGTCCGCCCGCTCAAGATCTACGGGGAGCGGCTGCCGGACTACCTGCGGCTCGACATGCGGGTGACGCGCCAGTGGCCGACGCGCCTGGGCCGGTTCGGCGCCTCGCTGGAAGTGATCAACCTCACGAACAATACCAATGTGTTCGGCTACGACTACTTCCGCACCCGTGACTCGAACGGGCAGATCGGGCTGGAAGCTGGCGAGGAGACGTGGTTCTCCATCTTCCCCAACGTGGGGATCACCTGGAGTGTGGACTTCTGATCAGCCCGGTCGCCTTCGCGCAAT
>Ga0315912_10003325_pt1 | contig 16075 bp, 18 predicted proteins | sample VfabasoilMG_FD_204469 | JGI IMG/M metagenome (GOLD analysis project Ga0315912, IMG submission 204469) | Garden soil microbial communities collected in Santa Monica, California, United States - V. faba soil | ecosystem: Environmental > Terrestrial > Soil > Garden | place: USA: California... | reverse complement strand
CCTCAAAACTCAGCGCCTTGCCCCGGTTCCGGTGCGCCCGTACAACTTGCCCCCATGCGCACCATTCCCCAGAACCCCGCCGATCGCCTCATCGTCGCCCTGGACGTGCCGGACGTGGATGCCGCGCTGGCCATGGTCCAGCGGTTGGACGGCGCCGCCAGCTTCTTCAAGGTGGGCATGTGGCTGCTGTATGCGCCCGGCGTGGAGCGCCTGCTGGACCGCCTGATCAACAGCGGCAAGCGCGTGTTCCTGGACGCGAAGATGTACGACATCCCGGAAACCGTGGCGCACGGCGTTGCCGCGGCGGCGAAGCGCGGCATCACCTTCGCCACCATCCATGGCGACCCCGGCATCATCGAAGCCGCCGTGAAGGCGCGCGCCGGTTCCGCCCTGCAACTCATGGCCGTGACGGTGCTGACCAGCCTGGACGACGCGGCGCTGTCCCGCATGGGCTACGCCCGCACCGCCGCCCAACTCGTCGCCCAGCGCGCGCGGGAAGCGGCGGAGCTCGGCTGCGACGGCATCATCGCTTCCGCCGCCGACAACCCGAACGAGCTTCGCCGCCTGGCGGGATCGGACGACCTGCTGATCGTCACCCCCGGCATCCGCCCGGCCGGATCGTCCGCCGACGATCAGAAACGCATCGCCACGCCGGGCGGCGCCATTCGCAACGGCGCGGACTACCTGGTGGTGGGCCGCCCGATCATCGCCGCGCCCGATCCGGCGGCGGCGGCACGGGCCATTGTCGCGGAGATGGCGGCGGCTGTGTGACCTGAAAGGAGCGCGTGCATGCCCGAACCGTCGCAATTGGTGTTCCATGAACGTGTCGGCCTGGACGGGCGCCGGATCAGCCCGTTCTCCTGGCGTATCCGCTATGCCTTCCTGCACAAGGGGCTGGAGCCCGGCATCGTTGAAACCCGGTTCGCCGATGTTGACCGTATCCGCGCCCTCAGCGGCCAACACTTCGTGCCGATCATCGAACACGATGGTCAGGTAGTGCACGATAGCTGGGCCATCGCCTGCCACCTGGAAGATGCGTTCCCCGACCGCCCCAGTCTTTTTGGCGGCCTGATGGGACGTGGCCTGACGCGCTGGACGAACCATTGGGCGGGCCACGTCTTGGGGGCCTCGATCCGGCGGATCATCGCCGCCGATTTCGTCTGGGTCATCGCGCCAGAGGACCGGGCCTACTACCGCTCCTCCCGCGAAGCCATGTTCGGCTGTTCGCTGGAGCAATACTGCGCTGACCGTGCCGGCGCACTTGCCGCGATGGAGGAGGCCTGCGTGCCGCTGCGCGTGACGTTGGCCGAACAACCCTTCCTGTGCGGCGCGGCGCCCGGCTATGCCGACTACGCCACGTTCTCCCTGTTCCAGTACGCCCGTGTTGGCTGCCCGGATGAGATAATCCCCGGCGTGGCGGAGGTGCGTGCCTGGCGCGACCGGCTGGTGGCGATGCATGGCGGGATGGGCGACAGGTTCGGCCTGTATCCCGCGCAACGTTCCGGCCCGGACGGGCGATAACCCTTCCCAGCCGGCCACTGTCCCATGCCCCCCTGGCTCACCGCCCTGCTGCTCACCTCCTTCATCCAGATGGCGGGCAGTTTCATGAGCCAGTGCATGCCCGTGATCGCCCCGCTGCTGACGGACGCAATCGGCGTGGCCAAGGAACGCATCGGCGTGCTGACCGCGCTGGTCTCCTTCGGCTCCGTCGTGTTCCTCGCATTGGGCACGCCGCTGGTGGTCCGCTTTGGGCCGGTGCGGGCGATCCAGGCGTCCGTGGTGTGTGGCGCGGCGTCGCTGTCCCTGGTGCATGTCGGGCAGTGGGAAATCGTGGCGGCGGCGGCGTGCCTGCTGGGCCTGTCCTACGGGCCGGTGCCGCCGGGCACCACGCGCATCCTGGGAGCCACCGCGCCGGCGAAGCATCGGGGGCTGATCTTCTCCGCCAAGCAGGCGGCGGCGCAGGCGGGGGGTGTGCTGGCCGGGGTCATCCTGGCGCCGATTGCCGCCGCCTATGGCTGGCACGCCGCACTCGCCACATCGGCCGGCGTGGGGTTCCTGGCCGGGCTTACGGCGTTCCTGGCGCGGTCCCAGGTGTCGCTGGGGAGGGACCCATCCCGCGCGCTGTTCAAGGCGGAAAACCTGCGCGCGCCCTTCGCGGTGATCGCCGCCGATCCGCAGCTGATCGCCCTGACGGTACTCACCACCGCCTTCGCCGTGGTGCAGGGCTGCCTGTTCTCCTTCTGCGTGACGTTCCTGAACGTGACGCACGGCGCCGGGCTGGTGGCGGCGGGCGGGGCCTATGCCTTCATGCAGGGCGGCGCCGCGGCGGGGCGCCTGGTGCTGGGCTTCATGGCGGACCGTTCCGGCAACACCATGCGCAACCTGCTGGGCCAGGCGCTGGGATGTTCCGCCTTCATCCTGCTGTGGGCCAACCTGCCGCTGCCGGTGGGGGCGTGGTGGGTCGGCGGGCTCGCCTTCGTCATGGGCGCGCTGGCGGCGAGCTGGAACGGTTTGGTTCTGTCTGAAATCGCCCGCCTGGCGGCACCGTCCCAGGTGGCGGACGCGGCGGCGGGCTCCACGATGATTTCGTTTCTGGGCTACGTGTTTGGCCCTGCGCTGTTCAGCGCCGCGGTGCGCGGATTCGGCGAATGGCACACCCCGTACGCGATAGTGGCGGCGCAACTGGCACTAACGGCGCTCGCGCTGCCGGTATGGCTGCGTCGTCGTGCGCGTGCTTCCCTTTTGGCCGCGAACGCGTCTAATGAGAGCACAGCATCCGAGGACGCACGGCCATGAGCCATGACCACAGCCACGATCATGATCACGACCACCACCGCGACGCCGAATACTGGAAACTCCACGGCGTGCGCGTGATCAAGGCCGATCAGCTGGACACCAACACGGCGCAGACGCCGGGCATGAACCGCGCCGCCGCCATCAACGCAGCGCGCGTCGGTGCCCAGAAAATCTGGGCCGGCACCGTGCATATCCACCCCAACGCGAAAACCGGCGCGCACCACCACGGCGCGCTGGAAAGCGTGATCTACGTCATCCGCGGCAAGGCGCGCATGCGCTGGGGTGAGAAGCTGGAATTCGTGGCGGAGGCGGAAGCGGGCGACTTCATCTTTGTTCCCCCATACGTGCCGCACCAGGAAATCAACGCCTCCACTGACGAGACATTGGAGTGTGTTCTTGTTCGTTCCGATAACGAGGCCGTGGTGGTGAACCTGGACATCGAGCCGGTGGAGAAGCCGGAACAGGTGCTCTGGGTGGACCCGATCCACAAGGCCTAGGCGGTGACGTTCCCCGACATCCTCGCCCGCTTCACCGCCGCCGTGCAGGAAGGCGACGGGCCGGCGCTGGCGGCGCTGTTCACGCCGGACGGGGTGTATGTGGACGGGTTCTACGGCCCCTCCGCCGGGCGGGAGGCGATTGCCCACATGCTGGCGGAACATTTCCATGGCGCCGCGAAGGATTTTCTCTGGCAGATGCTGGACCCGGTGTGCGACGGCGCTACCGGCTACGCGCGCTGGCTGTTCAGCTACACGTCCACGTTACCGGGGGCGGAGGGCAAGCGGGCTGTGTTCGAGGGGATGAGCCGGTTCGAACTGCGCGACGGGCTGATCGCCCGCTACACGGAGGTGTTCGACCGCGGCCTGGCCCTGGCGCAACTGGATTTCCCGCCGGAGCGGATCGCCCGCACGGTGGGCCGGGCGGCGGAGCGGCTGCGGGGGATGCCGGAAGCGAAGCCGCACCTGGGCTGAGGCATCACGCGGCGTCGTGGAAGATGATGCCCAGCGTGTGCCGCTGTCCCGTCAGAATGCGTGACACGCCATGCCGCATCACCGTGCGGTAGAACCCCCGCGATCCCCGCACCGGGCGGTGATGAACCGGAAATATCACGCCCTGCCCCTGGCGGAGTGAAACCACCTCCCCGCGGGACTGCATGCGCGGGCGTTGTTCTACCAGCATGAACTCACCGCCGGTGAAGTCGCGGCCCGGCTCGTTCAGCAGCACGGCGGTTTGCAACGGGAACACCATGTCCCCGTACAGGTCCTGGTGCAGGCAGTTGTAGTCCTCCGCCCCGTAGCGCAGCAGCAGCGGCGTGGGGCGGGTCTGGCCGGCCGTGTGGCATTGCGCCAGATAGTCCTCCAGCCGTTCCGGGTAGTGCTTCGCCTCGCCCAGCGTCTCAGCCCAGGCGTTCGCCACGCAGGCCAGCGCCGGATACAGCGCCGCGCGCAGCCGGGCTACCGGATCGGGCAGCGGGTAGCGGAAATACTTGTATTCCCCGCGCCCGAAGCCGTGCCGCGCCATCACCACGCGGGAGCGGAAATTCTCGTCCGTGTCATACAGCCCGATCAGCGCGGCGCAGCTCTCCGGCTTCAGCAGGGTGCGCACGGCATAGCCGCGCTCGGCGATCTCGTCGGTCAGGGTGTCAGCGTGTTCCATGCCGGGCAGCATAGCGCGGCGCGCGGAAACCTACCCTCCGCCGCTTGCTTCCGCCACCGCGCGCGGCGCGGCGCGGCGGTCCTCGCCCAGCATCGGGTTCATCAGCATGGCCGGCAGGGACAAATGACGATGGTCCTCGAACCCCGGCAGGCCGATATCCATGTTTTCATGCCCGGCCGCAGGTTCCCGCGTATACGTGCCAAATAGCCGGTCCCAGAAAGAGAACAGCCCGCCATAATTGCTGTTCAGTTCTTCCGGCACCATGGAATGATGCGCCCGATGCATGTCCGGTGTCAGCACCAGCCAACGCATCGCGCTGTCCACCCAGCCAGGCAGGCGCACATTGGCGTGCACCCAGAACGTGGTCATCGGATAGCACAGTTCGTACATCAGTACCGCCGTGACAGGTACGCCCAGAACAGCCACCACGATGATCTTTGCCGCGTTCATCACCAGCGCCTCGGCCGGGTGGAAACGAACCGCGGTGGTGACATCGAAGTCCAGGTCCGTGTGGTGCACGCGATGGATGCGCCACAGCAGTGGCACCTTGTGCAGCAGGAAATGCTCCGTGTAGCGGCTGAGGTCCATCAGCAGTATGCCGAGCGCGAAAGCGGGCCAGAATGGCACATCCAGCCAGCGCAGTAGCCCCCAGTCTGCGCTCCATGCCGCGAGTGAGGTGCCGATCGCCGCACCTGGGAACACCACCCAGATCAGCGCGGTATTGACGAACATGATGCCGAAATTGCCGAACCAGCGCTGACGGAGCGACGTCCTCAGCTCCCGCAACGGCGAGCGCTGCTCCCACATCACCACGCCACCCAGGGTGCCGAAGAACAGAACCATGTAGAGCGTGGCGTGGTGCAGCTGGAGGAAACCCTCCAACATTTCCCGCATGACGCCAGAGCGCCTATTTGCCGCCGCGCATCCGGCGCAGCACGATCATCGCCACCGCACCGGCCCCGAACAGGGACAGTGTTGTCGGTTCCGGAACCGCGAGCGGGATGCGCGCCACGGCCGGCATGGGCAGAAGGGTCCAGACCGCGGCGAGCAGGCCGGCCGGACCACCGATGGCGCAGGCAACGCGCTTGAGCATCCCCAGTGTCTCCCTCTCCATGGCGTGATCATAAGCCGGACGGTTGGATTTGGTCCATCGCAATGCGGCCTTCCCCGGTGATGATTGCGCGAGGCAGTGCCTGGACGCATGCTGTGCGCCGTCATGCCCACACCCACCCTCACCGGCATCGTCGAAACCGGCCTCACCGTCGCCGACGTCGAACGCTCGGTGGCGTTCTATACCCGCGTCTTCGGCCTGAAGGTGATGTTCCGAGATTTCCGCATGGCGGCGCTGGATGTGGTGCCGGGCCAAGTGCTGCTGGTCTTCCTGGTGGACCATTCGCGGGAGGGCACGCACGTGCCGGGCGGCTTCATCCCCGGCCACGATGCCACCGGCCATTCGCACTTCGCCTTCTCCATCACCGCCGCGACGCTCGATTCCTGGCGGGAGAAGCTGGTGGCGGAAAACGTGGAAATCGAAAGCACCGTCATCTGGCCGCGCGGGGCGGTGAGCCTCTATTTCCGCGACCCGGACGGGAATTTGGGGGAACTCGTCACCCCGGGGCTGTGGGCGAACTACTGATCCGCCGCACCTCCGCCCGGAACCATGCATAGGCCGGCAGGAACAGCGCCAGCATGCCGGCGGCCAGGTACACCGGCGCCGCCGCGCTACCCGTGCCGTCGCGCAGCGCACCAGCCACGAAGGGCAGGGCGGTTAGGCCCACGTAGGACGCGCCGGAATACCAGCCGAACACCACGCCGCGCGCCGCCGGTGGGCAGGCTTCCCCCACCTGGGCCGTCAGCGCCGCCGGGAACAGCGCGAAGGTCAGGCCCGCGCCCACCAGCACCGGCACCATCGCCAGGGATGGCGGCACCAGCGCGGTGAGGATCGCGCAGGACGTGGCACCCAGGATCACCGCCGCCGTGCGGCCCAGCAGCTTGTCCGCCACATAGCCGCCGGCGATGGCGGCCGCACCTGCGGACCAGCTGAGCACGCTGGCCCGCGCGCCCGCCGCCGTGGTTTCCCACCCCAGCGCCACCAGGTAGGCGGGCAGGAAGCCCACCAGCACGGCGAAGCCCACGTTCATCATCGTCCAGCACAGCGCCGCCGATGCCGTGAAGCGCCAGGATACGGTCGCCGGATGCACTGCTCCCGGTGCGGGCTGCGGCAGCGGCTTCGGCTGGCCGACGAACGGCACCATCACCAGCCCCAGCAGCGCCGGCGCGCCGGAAACGATCAGTGCCAGTTTCGGGTTGCCCCACGCGGCGATCCAGGCGGAGGCGATGGAGGCCAGCGCGAACCCGGCATACCAGGACGTGATCACCACCGCGGTGGCGGTGGAAAGGAACGGGCCGGCATAGCGGTCCGTGGTCATTTTGATCACCAGCATCAGCACCGCCAGCCCGCCGCAGCCGGACAGCACGCGCCCGGCCAGCAGCCAGCCGAACCCGTCCGTGCCCGCCATCAGCCCGGCACCCGACGCCATCAGCGCCAGGCCGCCGGCCAGTACCGCCCTATCCCCCACCGCGCGCGTCAGCATGCCCGCCGGCACGGTAATCAGCACACCGGGCAGCATGTAGGCGCCGATCAGCAGCCCGACCTGCGCGTAGTCATACCCCGATGCCACCAGCAGCGGCGCCGCCCCGGCCACCGCCTGGAACTGGTAGGCCCCGGTGGCGCGGATGATGAAGAGTGCGAAAAGCGGCAGCACGGAACGCTACGGCGTGGCGATCCTGTCGATCTCCGCCACTTCCTCGGCGGTCATTTTCCATCCGCCGGCCTTCACGTTGGCTTCCAGCTGGTCCGGTTTCGTCGCCCCGGCGATCACGGACGCGACCGGTGCCTTGGCCAGCAGCCAGGAGAAGGCGAGTTCCAGCATGGAATGCCCGGCCTTGTCCGCGAAGTCGCCGAGCTTCTCGGCGATTTCCCAGTTCTTCTCGGTCAGGTACACGTCCGCCAGGCGCTGCGTGTTGGCCAGGCGCGAACCAGCGGGCATGGCGGCGTTGCGCTTGTATTTCCCTGTCAGCAGGCCTGACGCGAGCGGGAAATAGGGCAGCAGCCCCATGCCATACTGGCGCAGCGCCGGCATCAGTTCCTTTTCCGGCTCGCGATGCACCAGGGAATATTGGTCCTGCGCGGAGACGAAGTGGTGCAGGTTGCATACCTTGGACGTCCAGGCCGCTTCCACCACGCGCCAGGCGGCATGGTTGGAACAGCCGATATAGCGCACCTTGCCATCCCGTACCAGGTCGTCCAGCGCGCGCAGCGTTTCCTCGATCGGCGTGTCCGGGTCCGTGGTGTGGACCTGATAGAGGTCGATATAGTCCGTGCGCAGCCGGCGCAGGCTGTCCTCCACGGCCGTCATGATGTAGCGGCGGGAGGCGCCCTGCTTGGTGCCATCGGAGGTCATCGGGTTGGCGAACTTGGTGGCCAGCACGATGTCCTTGCGCATGCCGCCGATCACCTGGCCCATCTGCAATTCCGAATCCCCGGTCTTGCCGCCCCCCACGGCGCCGTAAGTGTCGGACGTGTCGAACAGGGTGATGCCCAGGTCGAACGCCTTGTGCAGCACTGCGCGGGTTTCCTCCTGCCGCAGGCGGCCGCCGAAATTGTTGCAGCCCAGCCCGATGGTGGACACGCGCAGGCCCGAATTGCCGAGACGGCGGAATTCCATGCTACCTCTCCCCGAAAGCGTGGCCGGCAGTCTTGCCCGCCAGCCACGCCGCGTCAAAGCAGCAGGGAGGCCCGCATGCGCCCGGAAGACGTGATTGCCGACAAGACCCGCCCGTTCACCGGCGCCGAGTACATTGCCAGCCTGCGCGACGGGCGGGAGGTGTATATCGACGGGGAGAAGGTGGTGGACGTGACCACCCATCCGGCCTTCCGCAACGCCGTGCGCTCCATCGCCCGCATCTATGATGCGCTGCACGACCCCAGGACCAAGGATGCGCTGACCTGCCCGACCGACACCGGATCGGGCGGCTACACCCACAAATATTTCCGGGTGCCGCGCTCCATCGCCGATATGCGCGGCGCGCAGGAGGCGATCGCCGGCTGGGCGCGGCTGAGCTATGGCTGGATGGGCCGCACGCCGGACTACAAGGCGGCGTTCTCCAACACGCTGGGCGGGTTTCCGGAATACTACGGCCAGTACGCGGATAATGCCCGGCGCTGGTACAAACGCGCGCAGGAAGCCGTGCCGTTCATGAACCACGCCATCGTCAACCCGCCGATCGACCGGCAGAAGCCGCCGGAAGCGGTGAAGGACGTGTATGCCCACGTGACGAAAGAGACGGATGCCGGCATCTACGTCTCCGGCGCCAAGGTGGTGGCGACCTCGGCGGCCTTCACGCACTACAATTTCATGGGCCAGTCGTCCAAGACCGCGACGGAGGACCTGGACATGTCGCTGATGTTCATGGTGCCGATCAACGCGCCGGGGCTGAAGCTCTTCTGCCGCGCGTCCTATGAACTTGCCGCCGCGCGCCAGGGTTCGCCGTTCGACTATCCGCTGTCCTCACGGTTCGATGAGAACGACGCGATCTTCGTGATGGATAACGTGTTCGTTCCATGGGAGGACGTGTTCATCTATCGCGATCCGAAGCGGGTGATGAGCTTCTTTCCTGGCACCGGCTTCCTGCATGGCGCGATGTTCCAGGGCTGCACGCGCTACGCCGTGAAGCTGGATTTCCTTTCCGGCCTGCTGGCCAAGGCGCTGCGCGCCACGGGTGGGGACGAGGCGCGCGGAAACCAGGTGCTGCTGGGAGAGGTGATTGCCTGGCGGCATCTGTTCTGGTCGCTGTCGGACGCGATGGCGAACAATCCGCAGAAATGGCAGGGCGACGCGCTGCTGCCGAATTTGCAGGCCGCGATATCCTACCGGGTGTTCGGGCCGGAATCGTATCCACGCATCAAGGATATCGTGCAGAAGACGGTGACCTCCGCGCTGATCTACCTGCCATCCTCGGCGAAGGATTTCGCCAATCCCGATGTCAATCCGTACCTGGCGAAATACGTGCGCGGCTCCCGCGACATGGGGCATGTGGAGCGGATCAAGCTGATGAAGCTGCTGTGGGATTCGGTGGGCAGCGAATTCGCCGGCCGGCATGAACTGTATGAGCGGAACTACTCGGGCGGCTGGGAGGATATCCGCGCCCAGGCGCTGACGGGTGCCGAGCGTGGCGGCACCCTGAAGGAGATGGAGGTGCTGGTGGAGCAGTGCATGGCCGATTACGACGAGAACGGGTGGACTGGAACGGACTGGGTGAATCCATGAGCGACTCTAACGCCCAAGGGGCATACGATTACGACTTCATCATCATCGGCGCCGGTTCCGCCGGCGCGGCGCTCGCCTACCGGCTGACGGAGGACGGCAAGCACAAGGTGCTGCTGCTGGAAGCCGGCAAGGCCAGCAACTGGATTTCCTGGATGCCGGCCAGCTTTGGCCTTCTGATCGACGACCCCGTGGCGAACTGGCGTTTCACGTCGGAACCCGAGGCGGGCACCAACAACCGGGAAATCCCGGTGCCGCGGGGCAAGCTGCTCGGCGGGTCCTCCTCCATCAACGGCCTGGTGTTCGTGCGCGGCCAGCCGCTGGATTTCCAGCTATGGACGCAGTTCGGCAATCGTGGCTGGAGCTATGAGGACGTGCTGCCCGTGTTCAAGCGCATGGAGCACTACGAAGGCCATAACACCAACGCGCGCGGCACCGGCGGGCCGTTACGCGTTTCCGAGGTGCCGGACGAGAACCCGCTCTACGATGCCTGGTTCGCCGCCGCGGAAGCCGCCGGGCACAAGCGCAACCGGGACTACAACGGCCACGATCAGGAAGGCATCGTCAAGACGCAGACGACTATCTCCAACGGCCGCCGCATGTCCACCGCCGAGTGCTACCTGAAGCCGGCAATGAAGCGGCCGAACCTGCATATCGTGACGGAAGCGCATACGCGCCGCGTGCTGTTGGAAGGCACGCGTTGCGTCGGCGTGGAATACGAACAGGGCGGCCAGGTGAAGCAGGCGCGCGCGGGCGGGGAAGTGATCATCTCCGCCGGCGGCGTGTGCTCACCGCAGATACTGGAGCTGTCCGGCATCGGCCGGCCGGATGTGCTGGGCGCGCAGGGCATTGAAGTGCGGCACGAGCTGATGGCCGTGGGCGAGAATTTTCGCGACCACCTGAACGCGCGGATCCAATGGAAGGTGAAGGTGCCGGAGGTGTCCTTCAACACGCGCATGAAGGGCCTGCGCCGCGTGGGGGAAGTGCTGAAATTCGCCACCTCGCGCAGCGGCTTCCTCGCCCTGCCTTCCGCGCCATTGCTGGCGTTTTTGAAGACCCGGCCGGAACTGGAAAGCCCGGATGTGCAGATGCACATCGTGCCCTACGCCATCAAGAACCCGAAGAAGCGGCAGTTGCATGACTTCCCGGGCATGACGATGGCGGTGTACCAGCTTCGCCCGGAAAGCCTCGGCTCCATCCACATCAAATCCTCTGACCCCAAGGCGCAGCCTTCGATCCGCTTCAACTTCCTGGCCGACCCGCTGGACCAGCGCACCATGGTGGATGGCTTCCGCCTGGTGCGCCACATCATGAACCAGAAGCCGATGGACCCGTATCGCGGCGAGGAATTCTCCCCCGGCGCGGATGTCAGCAGCGACGACGAAATCCTCGGCTGGATCCGCGCCTATTCGGAAACCTCGTACCATCCCATCGGTACTTGCCGTATGGCGCCGAACGGCGTGGTGAACGACCGGTTGCAGGTGCACGGCATCGAGGGTTTGCGCGTGGCGGATGCGTCCATCTTTCCCACCATGCCGTCCGGCAACACCAACGCGCCGTCGATCATGGTTGGCGAGAAGTGTGCCGATCTGATACTCGGAAGGGCGTGAGGCTTCGTCTGACAAGGAAGAACAAGACCATGTCCAAACGCTCCCTGCTGCGCGCCGCCGTTGGCGCGCTGCTTGCCTTCGCCGCGCCGGCCATGGCGCAAACGCCGGCCTGGCCGACCAAGCCGGTGCGCGTGATCGTCGCCTTCCCCGCCGGTGGCGGCACGGATGCCACGGCGCGCGCCTATTCCGAGAAACTGTCCATGGAACTCGGCCAGCAATTCGTCGTGGAAAACCGCGCCGGCGCCGCGGGTGCGCTGGGGCATGAGGTGTGCGCCAAGGCGGCGAATGACGGCTACACCTTGTGCGTCAACACGCTGGGCGCGCTGGGCCTGCTGCCGAACGTGCGCAAGACGCCGTACGACCCGCTGAAGGACTTCGCCTCCATCGGCCGGGTGACGGACGCGCTGTTCGGATTCGCCTCCGCCCCCGACAAGCCATGGAAGACGCTGCAGGAATTCGCTGCCTACGCCAAGGCGAACCCCGGCAAGGTGACGCTGGCGAATTCCGGCCTGGGCACCATCACGCACCTGTCGGGTGAAACCATGGTGGCCGCGCTGGGCGTGCAGGTGACGATCGTGCCCTACAAGGGCGGCGTGGAGCAGTTGCAGGACGCGCTGGCCGGGCACGTGGACATGATGTTCGAGGGCAACATCTTCCCCCATATCAAGGGCGGCAAGCTGCGCGGCCTGGCGGTCTCCACCCCGTTCCGTCACCCGAATTTCCCAGACATCCCCTCCATGAAGGAAGTGGTGCCGGAATGGGATCTGCCGTCCTGGTTCGCGTTCATGGCGCCGGCCGGGATTCCGGCGGAGATCTCGGCCCGCGTTTCGCCGCTGCTGAACAAGTATTCGGACATGCCGGATATCCGCGAGCGCATGCTGGCGATGGGCCTGGTGCCGACGAAGGATACGCCGGCCGGGCTGGATGCGGAACTGCGCAAGCAGCACGCCAACTTCGCCGCCCTGGTGAAGAAATATAACATCAAGGCGGAATAGCATCGCCGTGGCGCACACTGGAACCTGGACGGCCCCGGCGGATGGGCGCGTGCTGCTCGGCATGCTCACGCCCTCCTCCAACACGGTGCTGGAACCGGTGTGCGCGGAAATGCTGCGCCGGTTGGAAGGCGTGTCCGCGCATTTCTCCCGCTTCCGCGTCACCGCGATTGCGTTGAGTGACGCGGCGCTGGGCCAGTTCGACCCGGCGCCGATGCGCGCGGCGGCCGAACTGCTGGCGGATGCGAAGGTGCGCGCCATCTGCTGGAACGGCACCTCCGCCAGCTGGATGGGGCTGGAGACGGATAGGCGCCTGTGCGCCGCCATCACTGAGGCCACCGGGATTCCCGTCACCTCCTCCGTGCTCGCGCTGGTGGAATTGTGCCGGCGCAACAAGGTGCGCCGCCTCGGCCTGGTTTCCCCCTACACCGCGGACGTGCAGGCCCGCATTCGCGAGACCTTCGCGCGGGAAGGGATCGAGGTGGTGGCCGATGAGCGGCTCGACATTACCGACAACTTCTCCTTCTCCCTCGTCACCGAAGCCGAACAGGAAGCCATGACGCGGGCCGTGGCGCGGTCGCGGCCGGATGCCATCACCGTGCTGTGCACCAATCTGCGCGGCGCCCTGATCGCCCCGAGGCTGGAGGCGGAGACGGGCGTGATGATGCTGGATTCCGTCTCCATCGCGCTGTGGGACAGTCTGCGCCTGGCCGGCGCCAATCCCGCGCGCCTTTCCGCCTATGGCAGGCTGTTCGCCACGGCTTGACGCGACGCGGCAGCCCGCGTCCGATGGCCCCACGAGCCAAAGGGGTAGGAAACGGATGGATCCGGTTGATGTCGTAATCATTGGCGCCGGCGCGTCCGGCGGCGCCGTGGCTTGGAGCCTGGCCGAGACGAAGATGCGCATCGTCTGCCTGGAACAGGGGGACTGGCAGAAGCCGGACCAATACCCCAGCGCCGGGCGGGACTGGGAAGCGCGGCAGATGAACGACATGAACCCGTCCCCCAACAGGCGCGCGCGGGACACGGACTACCCGGTGAACGAGGACGACTCACCGATCAAGATCGCCAACTTCAACGGCGTCGGCGGTGGCACCGTCCTGTATGCGGCGCATTTCCCCCGCTTCCATCCGTCGGACTTCCGCGTGAAGTCGCTGGACGGCGTGGCCGATGACTGGCCGATCAACTACCAGACCTTGGAACCCTTCTACGCGGAAAACGATCGCATGACCGGCGTGTCCGGCCTGGCGGGAGACCCCGCCTACCCGCCGAAGCAGCCGATGATGAAGCCGCTGCCGCTGGGCAAGGGCGGTGCCACCCTGGCGCGCGGGCTGGACCGGTTGGGCTGGCACTGGTGGCCGTCCGACAGCGCCATCGCGACGGAGGACTACGAGGGCCGTGCCAAGTGCATCAATTTGGGCCACTGCACCTCCGGCTGCGCGCAGGGGGCGAAGGCGAGCACGGACATTACCTACTTTCCGCTGGCCATGCGCGCCGGCGTGGAAGTGCGCACGCGCGCGCGGGTGAAGGAAATCACCATGGGGCGGAACGGCATGGCCTCCGGCGTGGTGTATTTCGATGCCGACGGCAAGGAAGTGTTCCAGCCGGCGGAGGTGGTGATTGTCGCCTGCAACGGCGTCGGCACGCCGCGCCTGCTGCTGAACTCCAAGTCCGGCAAATTCCCCAACGGCATCGGCAATTCGTCCGGCCTGGTGGGAAAGAACCTGATGTTCCATCCCTACGCCCGCATCTGGGGCTATTTCGATGGCCCGACGGACGGCTATCGCGGCCCCGGCGACTGCATCTGGAGCCAGGAGTTCTATGAGACGGACCGCGCCCGCGGCTACCTGCGCGGTTATACATTCGAACTCACGCGCGGCCAGGGCGCGGTGATGGCCGCGGTGCACGGCAACGCCATCGGCATGCTGCCCTGGGGGGAGGAGCACCATGATGCCTACCGCAAGCTGCACTGCCATCGCGCCGGCATGGTGGGCATCTGCGAGGACCTGCCGGAGGAGCACAATACCGTCACGCTGGACCCGGTGCTGAAGGATTGCCACGGCATCCCCGCGCCGAAGATCACCTACACGCTCAGCGAAAATTCCCGCCGCATGCTGGCGCATGCCGTGGCGCGCGGCACGGACATATTGAAAGCTGCCGGTGCGTGGAACGTGGGCCATGAAAGCCCGTTGCAGGAAGGCGGCTGGCACCTGATGGGAACGGCGCGCATGGGCAAGGACCCGGAACGCAGCGTGGTGAACGAATGGGGCCGCAGCCATGACGTGAAGAACCTGTTCATCGTCGATGGCTCCATCTTCGTCACCTCCGCCGGGGTGAACCCCACCTGCACCATCCAGGCCCTGGCCCTGTACGTCGCGGATGCGATGAAGCAGCGCCTGGCCACGCTGTTCGATTGAGGCGCGCGCCATGAACAATCAATTGACCGCCGATGAACTGGCCTCCCTCCGCCTGATCGCCGGCATGATGATACCGGCCAGCGCGAAGCACGGCGTGCCGGGCGCGGATGACGATGCGATCTTCGCCGACATCACGCGCAGCTTCGGCCGCGACGCCGCGCTGGTGAAGCAGGCGCTGGGCCACCTGCACACGCTTTCCGGCGGACCCTTCGCGGCGCTGGACGCCGGGCAGCGCGCGGCGGTGGCGACGGACTTTCGCAAGTCCGGCGGCATCGCCCTGGCGCGGATGAGCAACATCATCTTGCAATGCTACTACCGGGACGACCGCGTGATGCGCAGCCTGGGCATGGAACCGCGCCCGCCCTTCCCGAAAGGCTTCGAGGTGGAAGCGGGCGACTGGTCGGCGCTGGAAAAGGTGCGCGCCCGCGGCAAGATCTGGCGCGACGCGCCCGCATAGGGCGCACCATCGGCCGCGTGCGGGGGGAGACGGATCAAGCTCCCCGAACGCTCACCCCGGGCGGCCGGCGCGATGGTAGGGGTGGCCCGCCAGGATGGACTGTGCGCGGTAAAGCTGTTCCGCCAGCATGGCGCGGGCCAGCAGATGCGGCCAGGTCAGCCTGCCTAACGAGAGCGACGCGTCGGCGCGATCCAGTACGGCGCGGTCCAGCCCCTCTGCGCCGCCCAGCAGGAAGCAAACGGGGCGGGATGTCGCCAGCCACCGTTCCAGCTGCGCGGCCAGGCCGGTGCTGTCCGGCGCCGCGCCGCCCTGGTCCAGCGCGATGGCGAAGGCGTTGGCGGGCACCGTGGTGAGCAGGGCCGTAGCCTCGCGGCGCTTGATCTCCGCCGGGGCGCCGGTGCCGTCCGGGATTTCCGTGAGTTCCAGTTTCGGGCGCATCCTCGTGGCGTAGCGGTGGAACAGATCCGCTTCCGGCCCGTCCCGCATCCGCCCCACGGCTATGATCCGCATGGCGGGCTAGCCGGCCGAGGCGTCCTCGGCCGCGTCAAAGTCGGCGCCCCACATTTTCTCCAGCGCGTAGGTGATGCGGGCGTCCGGCTTGAACAGGTGCACCACGATGTCCCCGGCGTCGATCAGCACCCAGTCCGATCCGCCGGCGCCTTCGATGGGCACGTGCTTCACGCCGGCATGGTGCAGCTTTTCCTGCAGATGCTGCGCCATGGCGCTGATCTGGCGGTCCGCCAGGCCAGTGGCGATGACCATGCGGTCGCAGAACGCCGCCTTCCCTTCCAGGTCGAGCGTAACGATGTTCTCTGCCTTGTCG
>Ga0315912_10003323_pt1 | contig 16078 bp, 13 predicted proteins | sample VfabasoilMG_FD_204469 | JGI IMG/M metagenome (GOLD analysis project Ga0315912, IMG submission 204469) | Garden soil microbial communities collected in Santa Monica, California, United States - V. faba soil | ecosystem: Environmental > Terrestrial > Soil > Garden | place: USA: California... | reverse complement strand
CACACCCACCACACCCACCACACCCGCCACGCCCGCCACGCCCGCCACGCCCGCCACGCCCGCCACGCCCCCTCGCCGGGAGCCGGGCCTCCCCTGCTAGATTGCCGCCGTGCCCCACCCGCCCTGGCGACAGCTCGGCTTCCTCACGCCCGATGCGCTCGAGAGCCAACTCGACGTCTGGGCGCTCTCGGCGCGCCTGCGGCAGGCGCTGGCCGACGTCCTCTCCGACCTCGGCGCGCGCACGGCCGAGCCGAGCTGGGGCGCCACCCTCACCACGGGCGCCGAGCGGGCCCGGGCGCTGGCGGGCACGCTGGTCGAGCAGGCCGGCGCCGACGCCGTGGTGCGCGTGGGCGAGGACGCCCTGGTGCGCGCCTTCGACGACAGCCTGGGCGAGGTGCTCTCCAGCGAGCACGTCCCCGCGCTCATCGCCACCGGCTACGCGGTGCTGGGCGAGTTCGGCACCCTGCCCGCGCGGCTGCTCGAGGACGTGGCCGGGCCGCACAGCCGCCCGCTCTACGCGCGCCTGCTGGCGGAGGACGACTTCCGCGTGCTGGGGCGCCTGCTGCCCGTGACCCAGCCGCCGCCGCGCGAGCAGGAGGGGCTGCGTCGCATGCTGCGCCACCTGCACGAGAGGCTCTTCGCGATCTACCAGGGCTGGCGCCAGACGCTGCACACGCTGGGCGTGGACGGCGAGGTGCTCGCCGAACAGGCGGCGAGCACGGTGCGGACGGCGCTGCAGACGCTCGAGCTGCAGGTCGGCGCGGCCGACGTGCGTTTCCTGAAGCGCTGACCGCGGCGCGCCCGCCTTTCCCGTGGCCGGCGGGCTGCGCTAGCCTGTCCTGCTGCTGCGGGATCGGCCATGCCCCGCCCGCCGGGCGGCCTGCTCATGGTGCGACGCGCAGTCTCCCCACCGGACTGCGCCTCTGCGCGCAGCTCGCCCCTCCCCCCATGTGCCTCCCGTCCTCTGCCTCACCCCGGCTCCGCCGCGGCCTCGCTGCCTGCGCCTGGCTCGGCGCCCCCACCCTGCTCGTGTCCCTGGCCTTCGCGCCCTTCACGAGCCACTTCGATGCGCTCATCTCCGAGCTGCAGGCGCGCGCCCGCGCGTTGCTGGGCGCCACCGACCCGGCGGCCAAGAAGCAGGCCAAGGCCGTGGGCAAGGCGCTCGCGGCGCTCGACAAGCCGGCCGACGACCTGGTCGACGACCTGCGCACCGCCGGCAAGCTCGCCAAGTCGCTCGCCAAGGCCTTCCCGGACGAGTTCGCCGCCGAGGCCGAGTTGCCGCCGGATCTGGGCGAGCTGCTCGCGACGAGCCTCGACCTGCTCGGCGCGGACGTGGCCGCAGCGCTCACCACGGCCGCGGCCGACGTCGCGGCCGCTCCCGATGGCGGCTGCAAGACCAAGGCGCAGGCGACGGTCGACAAGGGCCTGGCCGAGTACGACGCGGTCGCCCTGGCGCTCGACCTGCCGTCCCAGGCCAAGGGCCTGCGCAAGGCGCTCAAGCTGGCCGCCAAGGCCAGCAAGACCGCGGGCAAGTGCAGCCCGAGCGGCGGCGGCGGCGGCGGGAGCTGCGACGGCACGAACGAGATCCAGGTCACAGTGGACGGGGGCGCCTTCCCCTTCTCCGACGTGACCTGGTTCCGCGGCGGCGACGTGAAGTCGCTCGTCATCACGGCCAGCAACCCGTCGCCCTTCGACGAGCTGGCGCTGGTGTTCCACGGCGTCACCGGCAAGGGCACCTTCGACGTGCACCCGGGCTCGACCTTCGTGCAGGCCGGCGCGCAGACCTTCTTCGCCGGCTCGATCTACACCGTGACGGGCAGCATCACGCTGGACAAGTTCGTGTACTCCAACGACCAGACGGACAACGACTGCTTCGCCGGCACCCTCGACGTCACCTTCAGCAACGACGAGATCAGCCGTCACATCGTGGGTCCCTTCGACGTCTCGAAGAAGATCGGTTTCTGAACCTGCCCGGAGCCCGCGCATGAAGACGTTGCTGTGGGGCAGCCTGCTGTGCCTCGGCGCCTGCAACTCGGTCGAGGTCGTCAAGCGCAGCAGCGTGCTGGACTACCTGTACCCCGAGGGCACGCCAGCCGTGCCGGCGACGGACGTCCAGCTCACCCTGCCGCTGCGCGTCGGCGTGGCCTTCGCGCCCGGCGAGTCGCGGCTGGACGGCGGCGACGGCCGTCTGAGCGACGTGAAGAAGCAGCAGCTGCTCGGTCGCATCGTGGCCGCCTTCCAGGACCACGACGCCATCGGCTCCGTCACGCCGGTGCCGACGCTCTACCTCAAGTCGGGCGGCGGCTTCGCCAACCTCGAGCAGCTCGCGGCCACCTTCGGCCTGGACATCATGGTGCTGCTCTCCTTCGACCAGGCGCAGTTCAGCGAGACGAGCAACTGGGGTCTCACCTACTGGACCATCGTGGGCGCCTACGTGGTGGAGGGCGAGAACAACCAGACGCACACCTTCCTCGATGCCGCGGTCTTCGACATCCGCTCGCACGCGCTGCTGTTCCGCGCGGCGGGCACCGACATCCGGGGCGACTCGGCCACCCCGGCCGAGCTGCAGGACGTGATGCGCCAGCAGAGCGAGGCCGGCTTCTCGAACGCCACGGACGACCTGGTGGTGCAGCTCGGCGAGGCGCTGGCCGCCTTCAGCGCACAGGCGGCGACCGGCACCGTGCGCGGCCTCGGCACCCCGGCCATCGAGATCCGGCCCTCGGTCGAGTACTCGGGCGTGGCGCAGTTCGAGAACGGCCACTACGTCGGCACCGTGGACGGCGCGCCCTGGATCCTCATGGGCCTGCTCGTGGTCGGCGGCTGGATGGCGCGCCGGCACGCGTGAGGCGGCGGCCCGCGTGGCCGCTGGCGACGGGCCGCCCGCGCCGGCCGCCACGGCCACCACGTCGGCCGTGGTCCGGGCCGTGGTCCGGGCCGTCGTCCGGGCCGTGGTCCGGGCCGTCGTCCGGGCCGTCGTCCGGGCCGTGGTGCAGCCTGGCGCTCGTTGCGGCCGGCGCGTGCGCCTCCGCGCTGCCGCCGCTCTCCACCCGGCTCGTGTTCACGCACCCGGCTGGAGGTGATGCCAGTGCCTGGTGGACCCTGTTCGGCGCGCAGCTCGTGCACCCCACGCCTGGCGTGGCGCTGCTCGACCTCGGCCTGCTCGGCCTGGCGAGCGCCTGGCTCGAGCTACGGGAGCGCGGCACCCTGCTCGCCGTGCTGCTCGGCGGCGCGCTCGCGGTGGCCGGCGTGGTGGGCGTCGCCGCTGCGGGACCCTCGAGCCTCACGCCCGACGTGCTGCAGCGCTTCGAGGGTTCCTCGGGCCTGGCGCACGCCGTGCTCGCCGCGGCCGCGATGCAGCTCGCCCTGCGCGGCCCCGCCGGACCCGCGCGCCGGCTCGGGACGCTCGTGCTGGCGGCCGTGCTGCTGAAGGCCACGCTCGAACAGGCGGCGGGCTGGCACTGGAGCGCCGGGCTGCTGCCGCCGGGCGCGCGCGTCTTCCCGGCCGTGCACCTCGCCGGGGCGCTGGCCGGCTCGCTGGTGGCCCTCGGCCCCTCGCTGCGGCGAGGCGTTCAGCGCCGCCAGGCCATGGGCAGGAACAGCACCAGGATGGCGTAGAACTCGAGGCGCCCGAGCAGCATGGCGCCGATCAGGATGCACTTGCCGGCATCGGGCAGCTGCGAGAAGTTGCAGGTCGGGCCGACCTGGCCCAGGCCGGGGCCGACGCCCGAGAGGCAGGTGATCATGCCGCTCAGCGACTCGAGGCCGCCCACGCCGAGCAGCGTGAGCAGCAGCGTGCCGAGGCAGGTCGTGCCGATGTAGAAGAGCAGGAACGACACGCTGCGCGCGACGATCGCGTCGGGCACGGCGCGGCCGTCGAGCTTCACGACGAACACGGCCGAGGGGCGCAGCAGGCGCCGCAGCTCGCGCCAGGCGCCCTTGCTCCAGATGATGTGGCGCGCCATCTTCGCGCTGCCGCTGGTGGAGCCCGAACAGGCACCACCCACCATGAGCAGCAGCAGCACGACGTGCAGCGCCGCCGGCCAGGTGGCGAAGTCCACGGTGGCGAAGCCGGTCGTGGAGCTGGTCGAGACGACCGAGAAGACGACGCCGCGCAACAGGCTCTCGAAGCCGTCCGGTGCGCCGCGGTCGGCGTAGAGCACGATGGTGCACAGCACGACGGCGATGGACAGCACGGCCAGCCACAGGCGCAGCTCGGCGCTGCGCAGCAGGCCGGCCACGTCTCCGCGCAGTGCGCCGAGCAGCAGCACGAAGTTCATGCCGGCCAGCAGCATGTAGCCGGACATGATCCACTGGATGGCCGGGCTGTAGGAGTTCATCGAGTCGGAGCGCGTGCCGAAGCCGCCCGTGGCGACGGTCGCGAAGCTGTGGCAGATGGCGTCGAAGGACCCCATGCCCGCCGCCACCAGCGCGACGATGCCGGCCACCGTGAGGCCGACGTACACGCCCCACAGCAGCTTGGCCACGTCCGAGATGCGCGGCAGCAACTTCTCCTTGGTGGGCCCCGAGGACTCGGCGCTGAACAGGAAGTTGCCGCCCGCGCCCAGCGCCGGCAGGATCGCGATGCTCAGGGCCACGATGCCCATGCCGCCGATCCAGTGCGTCAGCGCGCGCCAGAAGAGCAGCGGGCGGCCGATGGCCGCCGGGTCGGGCAGGATCGACGCGCCGGTCGTGGTGAGGCCGCTCGAGGCCTCGAAGATGGCGTCGATCACGCTGGGGATGGCATTGCTCAGCACGTAGGGCAGGCCGCCCAGCGCCGAGAACGCCAGCCACGAGAAGCACACGACCGCGAAGCCCTCCTCGAAGTCGAAGCTCTCGCGCGAGAACTCGAAGGCCAGCACGAGCCCGAGGCCCACGGTGACCGAGACGCCGGCCGACACGATGAAGGCCTGCGCCGCCTTCCCGCCCAGTTCGCCGTCCAGTCCGGCCACGATCAGCGGCAGCAGCAGCAGGCCGCCGAACATGAGGCACAGCCGGCCCAGCGCGTGCAGGACGGACGAGAGGTTCACCCTGCCTCGCCCGTGCTGGGAGCCTCGCCGAACTGCAGCCCGCCGCGGCGCTCGAACAACCGTTCGAGGCGCTCACGCAGGCCGGGCAGCACGAAGCACACCACGACGTCCCCTTCCTTGATCTCCGTGCGGCCGTGCGGGATGAAGGCCTCGTCGTCGCGCAGCACGGCGCCGACCAGCGCGCCCTCCGGCAGCTTGAGGTCCTTCAGCATCACGCCCACCGCGCGCGCGCCGCTGCGCACGACCATCTCCACCACCTCGGCCGTGCTCTCGCCGATCTTCTGCACCGACTGCACGCGCCCGCCGCGCGCATAGCGCAGCAGCCTGCCCACCATCGTGAGGCGCGGGTTGATCACCGCGTCGATGTCCAGGCTGTCCAGCAGCGACACGAGGTCGGGGTCGGCCGTGACGACGATGTTGCGTCGCGCGCCGTGCTTCTTGGCGAGCAGCGCGAGGATGAGGTTGTGCTCCTCGTTGCTGCCCGCGGCGATGAAGAAGTCGGCCGATGTGAGGCGTCCCTGGCCCTGCACGTCGGCGTCGTTGGGAGAGCCGTGCAGCACGAGCACGTGCGTGAGCTGGCTGGCGGCGGCCTGGCAGCGGTCGAAGTCCTCGTCGATGAGCACCACGCTGGTGCGCGACTGCAGCCGCTGGGCCACCTCGATGCCCAGGCGCTCGGCGCCGTAGATCGCCACGCGCTGCACGCGGTCGCTGCCCGAGACCACCTTGCGGAACGTGGGCAGCGAGTCGCCCGTCATCAGCATGAACACGCGGTCGCCCGGGGTGAGCACGTCGTCGCCCTTGGGCACGATGTGCTGACCGCCGCGCTGGATGGAGGCCACCAGGAAGTCCTGCCCGGCGTAGTCCTCCTTGAGGCGGTGCAGCGGGCGGCCCGCGAGCACCGAGCCCGTCTCCAGGTCGAAGGAGCGCAGCAGGATGCGCCCGCTCGCGAAGTCGCCCACGTCGATGCTGCCCGGCGCGTCCACGAGCGCCACGATGCTGTCGACGGCGATCTCGTCCGGGTTGATGAAGCGCGTGATGCCGAGCTTCACCGGGTCGACCAGCGGCGTGTCGGACACGAAGTCGGGGTTGCGCACGCGCGCCAGCGTGCGCCGCACCCCCATGCCGTGCGCCGAGGCGCAGGCCAGCATGTTCACCTCGTCCTGGTTGGAGACGGCGATGAACAGCTCGGCATCGGCCGTGCCGGCGGCCTCCAGCACCTGCCGGCTGGTCGCGGCGCCCTGCACGGTGAGCACGTCCAGCCGGTCGCGCAGGAAGTCGAGCTTGTCGGGATCGATGTCGATGATCGCGATGCGATGGCCCTCGACACCCAGCTCTCGCGCGAGGTGGAAGCCCACCGCGCCCGCACCCACGATGACGATCCTCATTGCCAGCCGGCGCCCCGCAGCCGGGCCGAGGGCGCGCCCCCGGCCTCGTCGCCGCCCTCCGTGGATCCGGCCGGCGGCTCGAGCTTGGAGAGCAGCTCCTCGACCTCCCGGCGCTGGTCCTGCGCGCCCTCCGGCAGACGGCTCAGCAGGCGACGCAGCAGGTCGGCCGCGACGTCGCCGTCGCCGATGGCGATGCGCACCTTGGCGAGCTGCAGCAGCACGTCGTTGTCGGAGGCCTGCAGCTCGCGCATCTCCTCGAGCAGCGGCAGCGCGTCGGCATGGCGTCCCGACGCGATGAGGTTGCGCACGGCGCCGCGCTGCGTCTCGAGCCGCGTGCTGTCGCCCTCGGCCAGTTCGTCGAGGCGCATCAGGTGGTAGTCGGCGGCCTCGGAGAGCAGCCCCAGTTCCTCGGCGCTGCGCGCCAGCAGCGCCAGGCGCTGGCGCAGCGGCGGGTAGCTGGCCTCGGCCTCGTGCAGCTCGACCAGCATCTGGTAGGCCTCGGCCGCCTGGCCGTAGCGCGCCAGCACCTCCGCCAGGTGGCCGCGCGCCAGGCTGACCACCTCGCGCGCCGCCGGGTCGTCCTCGTGGTCGCTCAGGATCTCGCGCAGCGCCCAGGCGGCCAGGGCCTGGCTGCCGACGTCCTGCAGCGTGGTGGCCATGTCGAGCCAGCCCTGTGCGCTGCGCCCGGTGCCGAGCAGCTCGAGGGCGTGGCGCGCGGCCTGCTCGAGCTCGAGCCGGTCGCCGGGCCAGGCGGCGCAGACGCGCCCGATGAGCGCCACCGACTCCGGCACGCCGATCTCGCTGGCCGCATGGACGATGCGCACCATGACGCTGCCGTCGGTCTCGGCGCGCGAACGCTGGTCGAGGATGGCGAAGGCACGCTCGCCCCCGGCGTCGCCGAGCGAGCTGGCGGCCTCGGCGCGCACCGAGGCGTCGATGTCCCCGAGCAGGCGCTCCAGCACGTCCACGATGCGCGTGCGCGCGGTGTCCTGCGGGTCGAGCAGGCGCACGCGGTCGCCCAGGGCCTGCGCCAGGGCGAAGTGCACGTCGCGCACCTCGTCGCTGTCGGCCAGCGGGGCCACGAGATCGAGCGCGCCCTGCAGGTCGAGACAGGCGAGCAGCGCGGCCACGGCCGCCGAGCGCACCTCGGTCGGTTCGCGCGGCAGCAGGTAGATGGCGAGGCGCGAGAGTTCGCACTCGGGACGGTTGTTGGCCACGACGCGCAGCACGGTGATGAGCGTCTCGGGCGAGGTCTCGCGCTTCTCGAGGAAGTCGAGCAGCGGGGGCACGATGGAGGGCTGGTCGCGCACGCGCACCAGCGCCGCCGCCGCGGCCGCGGCGACCTCGGCGTCGTTCGAGCGCAGTTCGCCGAGCAGCAGGTCCTGCACGCGCGGCTGTCCGCGGCCGAGCAGTCCGAGCGTGGCCACCAGGGCCGCCCGCACGACCGGATCGTCCTCGAGCTGCGGCTCGGTCTGCGCGGGGTTCGCGGCGCCGTTGGGCGCAGCGCCGGCCCCCTCAGGACCGCCGGCACCACCGGCGCCCGGCGAGGCAACGCCGCCGTTGCCGCCGTTGCCGCCATTGCCGCCATTGCCGCCGTTGCCGCCGTTCGAGCCGTTGCCGCCGCTACCGCCGTTCGTCCCGTTCGAGCCGACCGGAACGCCCGGGCCGCCGTCAAGCGTGGGCGTCGCGCCGTTGCGCTGGCCGGGCGGCGCGCCCCCCTTGGCCACGGCGTCAGCGGCACCGCCCTGCGGAGCCAGCGGCGCGTAGCCGAGGCGCGCGAGCAGGACCGGCAGCGCCGATGCCGCCAGGTCTCCGTTGGGATGGCTGCCCAGCGCACGCGCCGCGGCCAGGCGCACGGCGGGGTACTCGTCCGAGAGGCCGGCTGCCAGCAGCTCGACGTTCTGCCCCATGAGCTTGACGCGCGCCTGGATGACCTCGTCGCGCAGGTGCTGCTCGGCCTCGCTCCAGGCGCGGCGCAGCTCCTCGAGGCTGCGCTCGAGCAGCGCGTCGCGGCTCTCCTTGTCGTGGCGGCTCCAGAAGGCCTGCCAAGCCGAGCGCTGGGCCGGCAGCGAGTGGCCCGTGAGCGCCTCGAGCGCCTCGTGCGAGGCCTCCGACACGGGCCCCTCGAGCTGCGCGATGAGCGGCGCCACGGCGCGCAGGTTGCGCGAGCGCCCGAGCACGCGTGCCGCCGTGCTGCGTACGGGCGCGCCGAGCGCCTCGGAATCCAGCTGGACGACGAGGCGGTCGACCACGTCCTCGCTCTTCCGGGCGAGGTGCACCAGGTCCTCGAGCGCCAGCCGCGAGGTGTCCTCGTCGCGACCGGAGGCCGCCAGCGCCACGAGCTCGGGCAGCAGGTCCGAATGGGTCGTGGTCTGCAGCGCCTGCAGGATGCCGAGCACCGCGTCGTGCGTGCCGCTCGAGAGCACCTCTGCCAGCGTCTGGACGTCGCCCGCGTCGAGCAGGCGCGTGGCATGGATGGCGAGCACGGGCACCTCGGCGTCACCGCTGGCCAGCGCATCCTGCGAGGCGCGGATGAGCGGCGAGACGGCCGGTTCGTCGCGGCCGGCAGGCACGCCCGCCGCGCCGGTCTGGGCCTGGAGCGAGGCCGCCAGCAGCAGGCCCGCCAGCAGCATCGGCAGGAGCCGGGGGCGCTTCGGCGCCGCCAGCGCGGCGACGAGCCGGGCGGTGGGGTCGCCGTCGGCCGGCACGACGAGTTCGGCGGCTGCCCGGTAGAGCCCCTCGCGCGCAGCCAGCAGCAGGGCCACCTCGCGCTCGGGCACCTCGGCCGTGAGCGGCGGGCGCGGGGAAGTGCGGCCGCGCGCGACGAGCAGCTCGACGGAGGCCTCGAGGTAGACCACGCGGCTGCGGCGCGCCAGGGCGGCGAAGTCGTCGGCGTGCAGCACGGCCCCGCCGCCCGTGGCGATGACGTGCCCTGCGAGGCCGGCGGCCCAGCGCAGCACCTGCGCCTCGCGCCGGCGGAAGGCCGGCTCACCCTCCTCGGCCAGCAGCCGGTCCACGTCGCGGCCCGCGCGGCGCGCGAGTTCGGCGTCGAGATCGACGAAGGGCCGTTCCAGCGCGGCCGCCAGCGCGCGCCCCACGGTCGACTTGCCGGCGGCACGCATGCCGACGAGCACGATGTTGTCGCCTTCGCGCTCGGCCATCACGGTCTCCTGGCTGCCCGCCTGATGCCTTGCACGCCTTTCAGGTCGCACGAAGCGGCCGGGCTCGCACGTCACCGCGCTGATGAGCGTTGGCAGTCCCAAGGGGATTCGAACCCCTGTCTGGTGCGTGAGAGGCACCTGTCCTAGACCTGGCTAGACGATGGGACCCCAAGGTCCAACTGCGAGCGGAGGATTTTCGTAGAGCCCGACGCGTTTTCCAAGCAGAATTCGCGCCGCTTCCATCCGGACCCTCGTCGCCTGCACCGGGGTGCATACCCCGCCGGCGATCCGGAGGATGGCCGTGCGAAGCCCGCGCGCCGACGCTCCTGCGCACGCCGACCCCCGTCACCCGAGGCCTCGTGGCCAGCCGCTCGTCCCGTCCTCGTCTGCTGGCGCCTCTGCTGGGTGTGCTCGGCGTGCTGCTCGTCGCCGCCGCCGCGTGGTGGCTGCTCGACGAGGGCGGAGCGCCGGTCGAGGCGCCCACGCCGCCGAAACCGGTCGAGCGGGCGCCCGAGGCCCAGCGGGAGGTCGAACTGCCGGTGGTCGAGCCGGACGTCTCCGCGCCGCCGGAGGAACCCGAACCGCGTCCGATGGCCGCGCTCAGCGGCCGGCTGGTGGACGACCGATTCCTGCCGGTGGGCGCAGGCGAGGTGCAGGCCTTCCGCGGGCAGCGTTCGCTGTTCCTCGCCGGCGGCGGCAACCTGAAGCCGGTCGACCATGCGGCGGTGCCGGTCGGGCCCGACGGGCGCTTCCACCTCGAGCCGCTGCCGGCCACGAGCGAACTCGTCCTCGTGCTGCGCGGCGCGAGCTTCGTGACGCAGGAGGCCGGGCCGTTCACCACGCTCGAGGGAGAGGCGCTCGACGTGGGCGACCTCGTCGTCGAGTCCGGCTACACCGTGCGTGGCTTGGTGCGCAACCTCGACGGCCGGCCCTTGCCGGACGCCACCGTCTCGCTGCAGCTGGCCTCGGGCTACGTCTCCGACCCGGGCAATGCGGCCGATGCCCGGGTGCGCACCGACGCCGACGGTCGCTTCGTGATGGAGCACGTGCCGCGCTTCGTCTTCACGCTGTGCGCGAGCGCGGCGGGCTACGGCAACGGCTGCGTCGAGGGAGGCTCTCCGCTGGGCGACGACCTGCGCGAGCAGGAACTCGTCATCGAACTGCGCCCGGCCGAGGTGTTGCGCGGGCGCGTGCTGGCCGAGGACGGCGAGCAGCCCGTGCGAGGCGCCGTCATCGTGGCCGCCGGCGATTCGGAGAGCCCGGGCGGCGCCCGCACGGTGAGCGAGGCCGACGGCAGCTTCCAGCTCACTGACATCGCCCGCGGCGGCTACGACCTCACGATCGAGGCGCGCGGTTGGAACCGCGCCCAGGTGCACGTGGCGGTGCGCGAGTTCGACGACCCGGTCGAGGTGCGGCTGCGCCCCACCGGCTCGCTGCGCGGGCGCGTGCTCGACCCGCAGGGCAAGCCCGTGACCCGCTTCGACCTGCGCGCGCGCTTCGCGACCGACAAGGCCTCGAGCGGCAGCCCGACCGACATCCTCAAGCGCGTGCGGCACGCCGAAGGGGAGTTCGAGCTCGACGACCTGGCCACCGGCTGGTACCGCCTGGAGGCCTGGGCCGACGGCTACGCGCTCACCACGACAGAGTCGCTGCACATGTCGCCCGGTCGGGCGCTGCAGGGCGTGACCATCACGCTCGTGCCCGGCGCGCGGCTCACCGGCCTGGTGCTCACGGCCTCCCGCGAGCCGGTGGTGGGCGCCGCGGTCTCGCTGCACCAGAACCGCCTGGCCAACATCCAGTTCCTGCGCAGCCGGGAGTGGCGCGAGCCCTGGCAGACGACGGTGCGCACCGACGCCGAGGGCCGCTTCACCTTCGAAGACATCGTGCCCGGACTGCACCAGATCCAGATCGACCACAAGCACTACCCCGTGCTGCTGGTGGACGACGTGAAGGCGACCTCGGCCAGCACCACCGAGCTGCAGCCGATCCTGCTGCCGCCCGCGGCCTCGCTCTCGGGCACCGCCTCGGACGCCAACGGGCAGGCCCTGCCGCGGGCCACCGTGTCGCTCGGCGGGCCGGTGGGCCTCAGCACGCGCACCGACGGCGAGGGGCACTTCCGCTTCGACCGGCTCCCGCCGGGCGAGTACTACATCGAGTGCGTCGCCGACGGGTCGGCCCACCTTGCGTTCGGCGAGCAGGTGTCCGCCGCGCTGGCACTCGAGGCGATCACGCTCGGCGAGGGCGAGCAGCGCGTGGTCACCGTCGTGGGGCGCTGATCGCCTCGCGCAGGCAGGCGTCGAGATCGGCCGGCGGCAGGCCCAGCTCGCGCTGCGACCGGCCGCAGTCGAACCACATCCAGCGCCCGAAGACGGCGAGCATGTCGGGCGGGAACCAGACGCCGTCCGGCACCCAGGGCTCGAGCAGTTCGAGCAGTGCGCGCAGCGGCCGACCCAGCGCTGCCGGCAGCACGCGGGCCCGCAGCGGCCGGCCCGCCACGCGCCCCACGCGCGTGACGAGCGCTTCCAGCGACAGGTTCTCGCCGCCCAGGATGTAGCGGCGGCCGCAGCGACCGAGGCGCGCCGCCAGCAGGCAGCCGTCGACCACCGTCGCGAGCGGCACGATGTTCATGCCGCCGGGCGGCACGAAGCGCACCGCGCCGTCCAGGATGCGCTGCAGCACGCGCGACGAGTTGGACGGCACGAGCGAGGCGCCCCAGATGGCGGCCGGGTTCACGATGACCGCGTCGAGGCCGGCGGCGATCCCCGCCTGGACCTCGGCCTCGGCCTCGCGCGTGGTGTCGAAGTAGGCCGCATGGAGCGCGCCCGCGGTCCACTCCGACTCCTCGTCCAGCAGCACCGGACGGTCGGAGATGCCCACGGCGGCGATGCTGCTCACGTGCAGCAGCCGACCCACGCGCGCCGCGAGGCAGGCCTCCACGACCTGCCGCGTGCCGAGCACGTTGGAGCGCGCCATGCGCCCGGCGAGGCGCCGCCGGTAGCCGATGACGGCCGCGCAGTGGATCACCAGGTCGCAGCCCGCGAAGGCGGCGGCGAGTCCGCCGGCGACGGGCGGCTGGTGCTCGAGGTCGCCGCACACGAGCTGCACGCCGCGCTCCTCGAGCCAGCGCACGGCGGCCGGTGGCGAGCCCGCGCGGTGCAGGCCGACCACCTGCGCGCCCTGCGCGGTGAGCCGTTCGGCGAGCGCCATCCCCAGGAAGCCGGTGGCCCCGGTGAGGAACACGCGCTGCAGGTTGCCCGCCTCGCGAGCCGGCGCCATGATGCGATGCATGATCCTGCAGACGATCCCGGTCGGACCGTTCCAGTGCAACTGCTCGGTGCTGGGCGACGAGGCCAGCGGCACCGCCATCGTCATCGACCCGGGCGACGAGGCCGAGCGCGTGGCCGCCATCGTCGCGCGCCACGGCCTGACCGTGACACACATCGTGCACACGCACGCGCACCTCGATCACATCGGCGGCACGGCGGCCTTCAAACGCCTGTGCGGCGGGCGCGCGGCGCTGCACCAGGGCGACGAGTGGCTCTACCAGAACCTCGCCCTGCAGGGCCGCATGATCGGGCTCGAGGTGGCCGAGACGGTGGCGCTCGACGCCTGGCTGCAGGAGGGTGACCGCTTCGACCTCGGGCCCGACAAGCTCGAGGTGCTGCACACGCCCGGCCACTCGCCCGGCAGTTGCACCTTCGTGCTCGAGCACCAGGGCCGGCAGCTGGTCTTCGCGGGCGACACGCTGTTCGCCGGCAGCATCGGGCGCACCGACCTGTGGGGCGGTGACAGCGCGACGATCCTGGCCAGCCTGCAGGGCAAGCTCATGGCGCTGGACGACGACGCCGAGGTGATCGCCGGCCACGGGCCCCCGACGACCATCGGCCGCGAGCGCCGCAACAACCCCTTCCTCACCGGCCGCTACCGTCTGTAGGCCGCGCCTCGCGGCGGCCGCGCGGGCCGGGTCCGACGCGCGCGACCGGAGCGAGCGGCGCGACCGGCGCAACGCGCGCGACCGACGCGACGAGCCCGACCCCGGAGCCCACCACCGATGGAGTTCGCGTTCACCTCGCGCCTGGCCTGCCGCCTGCGGACGCCGCTCGCTCCGCCGGCGCGTGGCCGCCCGCCGCTGCTCGTCGTGCTGCACGGCTGGGCCCAGGACGGCGCACGTCAGGAGCGCTGGATGTCGGCGGCCGTGCCGGCGCACTTCGCGGCCGCCTTCCCCGACGGCTTCCACCGCTTCGAGGTGCGCCGTTCCGAGCGGCCGCCGCGCATCGGCCACGCCTGGTACCTGTTCTCCGAGGATCGCGCCGCCTTCCTCGCGAGCCTGCAGGAGAGCGAGGAGGCGCTGCTGCGCCTGATCGACGCCGCGCTGGCCGAGAGCGGCGCCGACCCGGACCAGGTGTGGTTGGCCGGCTTCTCGCAGGGCGCCTACCTCGTCAACACAACGGCCATGCGCCACCCCGAGCACGTGCGCGGCTGGATCGCGCAGTGCGGCAACGTGCGCGCCGACTACCTGCGCGGCGAGCACCCCGACCTGCGCGAACGCCGCGTGCTGCTGCAGTACGGCCGGCTCGACGAACGCCTGCCCGCGGGCGCGCCGGAGGCCTGCCGCGACCTCATGGCCGGCTTCGGTGCCGACGTGCGCCTGTCGATGCACGAGAGCGGGCATGTCATCACGCCCGAGATGGCAGCCGAAGTGGCGGCCTTCCTCGGCGAGACGACGGCCGCGGCGGACGCGTCAGGTCCGACGGCGCCGTAGCTCCCGACGCGGGCCCGAGCCGCGACGCGGCCGCTCCCAGCGAGGAGCACGCCGGACGCCGCGCATCGGGGTGGTTCCCGAACTAGGACTCGAACCTAGATTCCCGGATCCAGAGTCCGGTGTCCTGCCATTGGACGATTCGGGATGGCGTCGCGAAGAGGGCATGATTATTGTCCCGACGCTTGCCGGGTCAACCGCCGGCCCGCTTCTGTCCCGGCCACGCGTGGCCACCCACCTCGGCCGGAGTCCATCGATGCAGCCGCCCACCTTCCTCGGCCTGCCGGATGCGGGTGCCGATGCGCGCGTCGAGGTGGTCTGCGCGCCCTACGACCTGACGAGCACCTACGGCAAGGGAGCCGACCGCGGCCCCGAGGCGCTCATCGCGGCCTCGGCGGCGGTCGAGACCTGGGACGAGGAGACCGGCTTCGACCTCGAGCGCGTGCCCTACACCGTCTGGCGCCCGGCCGACGCCGCGGCCTTCGGTCGGCTCTCGCCCGAGGAGATGGTCGTCGCCCTGCGAGCGGTCCACGATCGGGTGCTCGACCAGGGCCGCGTCGGGCTCGGGCTCGGAGGCGAGCATTCCATCACCTACGGGCAGTTCGCGGCCCTGCACGCGCGGCACGAGGACCTGGCCGTGCTGCAGATCGATGCGCACCTCGACCTGCGCGACAGCTACGACGGCAGCAAGCACAACCATGCCTGCATCGCCGCCCGCTTCCTCGAGGACGGCGCCCCGCTGGTGCAGGTCGGCATGCGCAGCTGCAGCCGCGAGGAGGCGCGCCTCGTCGCGCACCGCGGCCTGACCGTGCACTGGGCGCGGCACGTCGCCGGACACGTGGCCTACCACCGCGAGGTACTGGCCGTGCTGGCCGAGCGGCCGGTGTTCGTCACGGTGGACCTCGACGGGTTCGATCCGTCCATCATGCCCGCCACGGGCACGCCCGAGCCGGGCGGCCTCGGCTGGTACGACGTGGCGCGCCTGCTCTCGGCGGTCGGCCGGCACTGCACGGTGGTGGGCGCCGACATCACCGAGCTCGCGCCCCAGGGCAACAGCCGCCCGAGCGAGTTCCTGGCCGCGCGCCTGGCGACCAAGATGGTGGCCTGGTTCTGGCAGGACCGTGCGACGCCGGCCTGAGCGTCAGGTCGCCCGGCTCAGGAGCGGTCGTTGCCGAGTTCGCCGTAGGGCGAGCGCGTCAGGCCCACGCACAGGAGCCAGCCCAGGAGGCAGCTCACGCACAGGGTGAGCGTCACGTCGGAGCTGAAGACCGCCAGCAGTCCTCCGGCTTCCGGCGACTGGCGCGTGCGCCAGAGCAGCAGCGCCCATTCGAGCGACCCGAGCAGGAAGCCGCGACGCAGCACGACCAGCACCCGTCCGGTGTCGCGATGCAGGAACCAGAGCGAGAGCAGCAGGGTCACCAGCACGAGCGCGACGGCCGGCACGTCCAGCTGCAGCACGTCGGCGGGAGCGAAGCCCCCCACCAGCAGCGCGAGCAGGGACGCGAAGGCCGCCAGGAAGAGGCTGAAGAGCAGGGCCTCCGGAGAGGCGGGCGCGACGATCACGCGGCTCACCGCCGGATCCTGGAGCCCGGGTTCCGGCGAGCCGGAACCTGCCGTCACCAACGGACCGCCCGCAGCGGCCCCCCAGCGCGAACTCTGACCACCCATGCCGAGACCCTCCCTGATTGTGCCGCGCCGAGGATTCGGGCCTCGTCGGGCTGGTCCCCACACCGCCGCCTTAGGGGA
>Ga0315912_10003322_pt1 | contig 16086 bp, 18 predicted proteins | sample VfabasoilMG_FD_204469 | JGI IMG/M metagenome (GOLD analysis project Ga0315912, IMG submission 204469) | Garden soil microbial communities collected in Santa Monica, California, United States - V. faba soil | ecosystem: Environmental > Terrestrial > Soil > Garden | place: USA: California... | reverse complement strand
CACCTCGACGGGAGGAAGCCCGCCGGCGTCCTCCTGTTCGACTGCGTGTGCCGCGGCATGATCCTGAAAGACGGCTTCGACAAGGAGATCGAGGCCGTCCGCTCGGTCTTTGGCGACGTTCCCATCACCGGCTTTCTCACGTACGGCGAGATCGCCCGCTACCAGGGCAAGCTCAACGGGTGGCACAACGCCACGGCCGTGGTGGTCGCGATTCCCGAGTAGACCGCGTGAGCAAGGGCGCGCCCGCCTCGACTCGAAGGCGGGCTGCTGCATCGCGACCTCCAGCCCGTGATAAGGAGCCGAAATGATGGATGTCACCTCGAGGCGCGCGGTGCTGTCTGAACCTCCCCGTTCGGTGGAGAGCGGTCTGCTGCGCGTCTCGGTCCTCTGCGCCCTCGCGCTCGGGCTCGGCACGTTGGCTTGTAGTGCCTCGCCCATCGCCTGCCGCGTGAGGACCGACGCCTACACGGCGCCGGAGGACGGCACCGCCACGTACCACGCGGTCGTGACCGGATCCGCGACGATCAAGTCCATCGTCTACGGCGGGGGGGACGACGCGGTGACGGAGTCCAATCCGACACTACCCTTCGAGGTGCAAGTCTCCGTACCGAGCGGCGCGTCGATTGACATCACGGTCTACGGCTCGATCGACAACGGCGCGGACGGCAACGTGCTGGCCGACTATGGTTTTCTCGGCGCGAGCGGCGCTACCTACACCGCTCACGCCAGCTGCCGCTAGTGAGCTAGCTCGGTGAACGTCCGGGCATCTCCCGGGGCCGGCTGCTCGGGGCTCCGTCGATCAGAGCCGACTCAGCAATTCGGCCTTTTTCGCGCTGAACTCGGACTCGGTGAGGATGCCCTTCGCTTTGAGGTCCCCGAGCTTTTCCAGCGCGACGATCACGTCATCGCTGCCGCGGGTGGACGCGACCGGTGCCGAGCTCGCGTTCCAGGCGGGCTCGAAGGCTGCCGGCCTCGACTGAACGAGTTGCCCGTTGCGGGAGACGACCGGCAGCGTCGAGAGATTGACGGTTCCGTACTGGCTGCCGAACGTGATCGAGCCTCCCGACCCTTGCTGCTGGGAAAAGCCGCCGATCTGGTGATCCAGCGTGTCGTAGACCCACACGTCGCTCCCCGTCTTGACCGCGAGGCGGCGGCCGTTGGCGAAGTAGGCGTAGCGCGCGTTGTTCTGGGCGCCCGTGGCGCTCGGCGAGCCGAGCTCGCTCGGCCACCAGTTGCTCTCGGGGTCGGGCACGAACAGGCTCGAACCCCCGGTGGGAGCCCCATTCGCCTGCTGCTGGTAGCCGGAGCCACCCTGGCTCTGCGACTGAAAGCTACCCGAACGCAAGAGGCCCGGCTGGACGGCGAGAATGTTCGAGATGTCCCAGCAGAGCCCGTCGACTCGGCCCTTGAGGTAGTTGTTGAACATGTCTCCGAGCATCAACATGCCGCCCTTCATCCACTGGCCTGAGCCACCGAATTCGCCGTGGCTGAACTGGGCCATCGTGCCGTTGCCGTTGAGCACGGCGAAGAGCATGTGGGTGACTGCGTCCGGGCTGAACCCATGTTTGCCCGCCAGCTCGTTGACGACGTGCTGACCCTCGGGCGTGAGCTGTTGCATGCCGGCCCCTCTACCATGATGCTCCGGCGCTGTCCGGAAGGCCCTCCCGCGCCTTGGTGACAGGCACTTCGTGCTTGTTTCGTGTCGTTTCGTGTCGTTCCGGTGTCGCTGGCCCGGACGACGTTTCGATCCGGAAAGGAGGGAAAATCGCCGGGCTAAAATCCGAAGTCGTAGTTCAGGGCGTTGCTTGAACGCTGCGTGACTGCAGTCGGGGTGGGTGCCAGGGCGGGAGGTGAGCCTGCGTCCGCAGCGATCGTTGCTGCCGCGATTCGCCGCGTGTGAGCCGGAGGGACCTGGGGCACCGGCGGGGCCTGCGGAGCCACCGTGACCTGATCGAGCTCGGGCGCGAGGCGTTGCAGAGGGATGACGCGCGGAGGTGGAGGCGCGATGGTCGCGACGGGTGGCGGAGCCAGCGACGCGGGTGCGCGAAGAGCCGCGAGCGGCAGCGCAGGCGCTGGCAAAGCGCGAAATGCGTACACCGCCGCCAGCAGCACCGCGGCGCTCGCCGCCAGGGTCCCGTAGCGCTTCCAGGTTCGGGCTCGGGTGCGGCCCCCGCCGCGTCTGCCGCCTCGCACCGAGTCGGCCCGCCCGGTCGCTGCGTGACGCGGGAGCACCTGCGCGTGGGGGGTGTCGTGTCGGCTGGCGCGCTCCGAGCGGTCGACGAGACGAGCGCGCAGGGAATGGTCGCAGACATCCGTCTCGACACCACGCGCGAGCAGCCAGCGGCAAAGCTCGCCGCTGAGCTCTCGCGCGGACTGCCAGCGAGCATCGCGATCGCGCCGGAGGCCACGCAGCACGATGGCGGACATGGCGTCGTCCGCTACGCCAAACGTCGTGATCGGCTCCGGGTCCATACTCTGGAGGAGGTGCAATACCGCCTCGTGATTTTCTCCCCCAAACGGGACGACACCCGTCAAGGTCTCGTAGAGCGTCGCGGAGAAGCTCCAGAGATCGCTGCGACCATCGACGTCGCCGTCGCCGCGGGCTTGCTCGGGCGACATGTAGTGCGGCGTGCCGCAGATGCCGACCTCGCTCGCGTCGCCGAGCCAGCAGGCGATGCCGAAGTCGAGCAGCTTCGGTTGCAGGCGGCGCAGGCCGTCGTGTGCCAGGAATATGTTGGCGGGCTTCACGTCGCGATGAACGATCCCGCTCTCGTGCGCGGCGCAGAGCGCATCCAGTACCGGGAGCAGGAGCCGCACCGCTTGCGTCGCCTCGATCCGCCCCGTCCGGACGATGGCGTCATCCAAGCGTTCTCCCTCGAGGAGCTCGCTCACGACGAAGGGCTCGCCGTGCGCAGAGAGACCGAAGTCGATCGCACGGCACACGGCAGGGTGCGCAATCCTGGCCGCAGAGGACGCTTCGAGTCGCGTACGTCGAGCGAAGTCGCCGTTCGTGGCCTCGAACGTTCGCACCAACTTGACGGCAACCTCGAGGTTCAACACCCGATCGTGCGCGGCCCAGACCACGCCCGTTCCACCTTCGCCGAGCGGGCGGAGCAGCTCGTAGCGATGGACGAGACAATGACCGGGGAAATACCCGCGTGATCGCTCGGACTCGAGAGAGCTGCCAAACACGGCGTTCTGGCCGGAACCGATGCAAGTGCCGAGCCGCGCTCCGGGTCGGTCAGTCCTCGCACGCCGTGCACGAGCAGGCGAGGCCGCAACTCGTGTGAGGCGGACTGGCGTCACCGAGGCAGGTTGTCTCGCAAGCGTTGGTGCCGCAAAACACGACTGCGTCGCGGCACGCGCTCTTCTCGTCCTCACACAGCACCGCGCACGGCCCCGTCGCGCAGATCACCAGCGCCGACTTGCAAGCGTCCTTGTTTCCGCACAGCACGTCGCACGCACCGCTGCCACTGCAGGCAATGGTCGCGTCTTCGCAGCTTCCCTTCCCGACGCAGCGGATCTGGCACGCCATCCCGGGCGGGCAGAGCAGGATGTCGTTCCTGCAGTCGTCTTCCCCTTCGCAAGAGATCTGGCAGACGCCGGCTTCGCAGCTCGTGCATTCGCTGGGGCAGATCGTAGCGTCGGGCTCGGCCGGGATGCCGCAACCGACTTCGGCTCCGCTGCCGCCGGCGACAGCGCCGCCGATCCCCGCGGCCGCGCCTCCAGTTCCCGCGGCAGCGCCGCCCATTCCCGCGACCGCGCTACCGGCGACTCCCCCGCTCACCGGGGCTCCGCCGGTGCCTGGCGTGCCGCCACCGCTCCCGCCTCGCGGCGTGGCAAAAACGCTCCCTCCGGCAGCTCGCCCGCCGTTGTCCGAGCCACTGGTTTCGGCGCCCGCGCTGCCGATTTCCTCGCCGCCCTGTCCCCCGCCACCCTTCGAGGTTTCGAGGCCACTGCCGCCACTGCCACCGCCGTCACCACCTTCCGCTCCTGCGCCTCTGGCCCCCGACGAGCCACTGTTCCCCTCGACAGCGGCCTCCCCGGCTGCGCCGGCGTCAACGGCGCTGGTCGTCGCGCCTGCCCCGCCACCGCGTGACGTTGCGGCGGGCCTGCCCGCTGTGGCGGCTCGGGGCTGCTCGACCTCGAACTCGTCACCGACCAGTGCCGGACAGCCGGAAATCGCCAGGCCGCAGCCGAGGGCGAAGCCTGCAACCGTGCGCGACGTCACCACGCCGTCTCCAGGCGCGCTCCGCTCAGGGTGGGCACGATGGCGACCTGCGGTCCGCGGGCGCGCTCACTCGTGAGGAGCAACGCAACACCGGCACCCGCACCGATGGCTCCGACCACGTAGCCCGCCGTGGACACCGTCCGCCAATCTCGAAAGCGCTCGAGCGAGCTGGCGCCTGGCGTCCCCGCGATGCAGCGGTTTGCGGGACAGCCGCGCTCGGCTTCCTCGTGGGCATCGAGCGCCACCATCCCCGCGGCGATGCCGAGAGCAATGCCCGCTCCTCCGACGCCGAGACTGACGAAGGCCCAGGTTCGCGCCGGGGACGACGTGGCGGTGGGAACGGGCGCGACATCGAACCTCACCTGCCTGGCTTCGCCCTCGGCGATCACGAGCTCCACGGCTGCGCTCGAGCCGCGAGCGGTTCGGAGCCGCAGCGAATGCGCGCCTGGATCGACCAGCAACCAACCGGAGGGCACCGGAGACGCCAGCGGGCGCTCGTCGAGCAGGACAACCCCGTCCTTGCCCACCTCCCCCCCCGTCACCACGATGCGAAACCTTGGGATGCGCGGCTCCAACCAGGCGAGCTCTGCTCGTCCGGCTTCAACGGCAGCGCCGAACGGAGCGGGCGCGTCGGGGGAGGCCTCCGTCCCGATCAAGCGCAGATACGCCACGCGAGCGTCACGCCACCTGCCCAGCTGGACGAGCGTACGAGCCTCGAAGAGCGCGATCGTCGGCGCTGGAACGAGTCCGCGTGCGCTCCCGAACAGGGCTAACGCCCGAGGGTAGTCACCCGCGGCATAGGCGTTGGCGCCCTCGTCGGCGAGGCTACGCGCCGTGGCACGCGCATCCGGTGGCGACTCCGCGCGCACCGGGCGGACCACGCCGCCAACGAGAGCGCACCCTACCACCAGCGCGCCGCCTTGCCGTGCCGTTCGGTTCACGAGCCAATGGAACAATCGAGCGAGGGGAAGCAGGTTGCGTGCCAGCCGCAACAACGGTACGGCGACACGGGTACCGACGATGAGTGACACGAACGACAAGGTCGCAGCTCTGGCGCGGCTGCCGCGCGACGTGGTGGATCGCGTCCTGACGGCGCGACTCGATTTCCAGTTCGCGCTCGGGCTCTCCCACGGTGGCGAAGACGGCGCGGCGCGCGGTGCCAAGCTCAGGGAGAAATACCCGGAGCTGTTGCGGAAGTCCGGCGCCGACGCCGCAGGCAGGTCAACGACCAAGGCCGTGACGTTCGAGCTCGAAGCGACGATCGTTCAGCTCGAGAGCGGCGCAACGAAGCAGAACGTCGTCGCGGCCATCGCAGCCGAAGACGAGGTGCTCGGCGTGGTGGAGCCATCGTATTGCGCCACCTATCGCGCGTGGGGCGCGAAGTGGACGAGTGGCTGACGAGCCCGGGGCTAGTACCGCGCGCCCACCACACCCTGATCGACGAGGGACTCGAGACGTTCCAGATGGTCCGTTCGCAAGCTGATGCCTTGTGACGCCCAGTTCTCCTCCAGGCGCTCGATCCTCCGTGTCCCTGGGATCGCGGCGAGAGGAACATCGCGCGACAGGACCCACGCCAGGGCGACCTGGGCTGGCGTGGCGTCGAGCTCTGTCGCGACTTGAGCCACGAGCTCCGCGAGACGGCTGTTCTTGGCGAAAGCTTCCTCCGAAAATCGTGGATTTTGCAGCCGCCAGTCGCCGGGTTGTAGATCGCTGCGCGACCGGATCGCTCCGGACAGGAAGCCCCTTCCCAGAGGACTGTAGGCCACGAAACCGATGTCGAGCCGTCGAATCGTCGGCAGTATTTCGGCCTCGACGTCCCGCGACCACAAGGAGTACTCGGTCTGGAGGGCGCTCACGGGATGCACCGCGTGAGCGCGGGCGATGGTTTCCGGGTCTGCCTCGGACAGACCGATGTAGCGGACTTTCCCCGCCTTCACGAGCTCGGCCAGGGCACCGACGGTCTCCTCGATGGGAGTCTTCTTGTCCACACGATGCTGATAGTAGAGGTCGATGCGATCCGTCCCGAGTCGCTTCAGTGAGGCTTCGCAGCAAGCCTTCACGTACTCCGCATTCCCTGTGATGCCCTGGTAGCTGCCGTCGTCACCGCGGGCGACGCCGAACTTGGTCGCCAGGGTGATTTGCTCGCGACGCCCCTTGAGCGCCTTCGAGAGCAAGATCTCGTTGGTGAAAGGGCCGTAGATGTCCGACGTGTCCCAGAACGTGCACCCGATGGCTGCCGCGCGCTCGAGAACGCCGAGATTTTGAGCTTCTGAAGAGGAGCCGTAGAAATCCGACATCCCCATGCAGCCGAGGCCAAGGGCAGGCACCCGCAGGCCCTGGGATCCAAGCTTGATCTGTTTCATGAGCCAACCTCCAAGAAGACCCTACCGAGCGCGGAGCCCGAGTGCCTGCCGGTTCCTCCCCCATGCTTGCCTAATCCTACGAATGCCGGGAGAATTGGCCCCGCCCCCAGAGCGCTGGGCTAGGCTCTGACAGGAGCGCGAGCATGCACCTGCAAGGACTCGTCGAGCAAGCCGCCCAGCGTGCCCGGGTGGCCAGCAACGGCCGCGAGAACGCCATACAGCTCGGGGGCGGGCTGCTGCTCCTGCGGCAGGGCTCGCCGAGCTCGCTCGAGGCCTCGTTGTACGAGCCCGTCCTATGCCTGATCCTCCAGGGCAGAAAACAGGTCTCGATCGGCGAGCAGACTCTGTCGTTCGGCCCGGGGGAGTGCCTGCTCGTGAGTCACGACCTGCCCGTGCGTTCCCGCATCACGAAGGCTCCGTACCTGGCGCTGGTCCTCGAGGTGGATCTCGCCACCATCAGGAAGCTCTACGACGAGGTCGCAGAGTCGACGCTCGACAGCGAGCGCGCTCGAGCGGCGGAGACGCACCGGGCCGATCCCGGGCTGCTCGATGCCTTGCGTCGCTGCCTGGCCCTCGCCGACTCGCCAGCGGACGCGAAGGTATTGGGTCCGCTCGTCTCCAAGGAGATCCACTACCGCTTGCTGATGGCTCCGTTCGGCGGAATGCTCCGCAGCCTGATTCGCCACGACAGCGACGCGAGCGCCATCGCCCGCGCCATCGGCCACATCCGCGGCGACATCCGCTCGCCGATCGCGATCCCGGAGCTCGCCCGGCGCGTCGGCATGAGCGTGTCGTCGTTCCACAAGCACTTCAAGGCGATCACCTCGACGACTCCGCTGCAATACCAGAAGGAGCTTCGCTTGCTCGAAGCTCGGCAAATCCTGAAGACGGGCGGCGCCTCGGTCACCACCGCCGCCTTCGAGGTCGGCTACGAGAGCTCGAGCCAGTTCAGCCGCGAGTACGCGCGCAAGTTCGGCGTCCCTCCGAGCCGAGATTCGGCCAACGCGACGGGCTAGCGCCGAGCTCACGGGATACCACGTCACCGCTCCCCGATGACGCAGAATCCGTTGCCGAACGGGTCGCTGCAGAACGCGACCGGTTTCGGCCCTTGCGTTCGGAACTCGTTCTCGACGGCTCCGCCCTCGGCTCGCACCTTCGCGAGCACCGCATCGAGCTCGGGGACGTCGAAGTCGAGGTGCACCGGCGTCCAATGTCGCTCGTAGCGGCGGAGCTCGGAACCCCCCTTCGAGCTCTTCGTGCCCGCCGGCTTCGCATGCATGCACACCGTGACGTTGTTGGCGTCGAGGACTGCCATCGTCGGAAAGGGCCGCGCCTTCTCGACGAACCCGAACACCGCCGCATAGAAGCGGAGCCCCGCCTCGAGCTCGGGCACGTCGATGCTGAGGTTCACTCGCGCCCGCCCCCCATCCGAGGTGCGGCGCGTCATCGCGCGCCCTGCGCGGCAGCGAGGCGCTCGAAGCGCGCGTAGGAAGCCTCCATGCCGCGTGCCATGCCCGTCGCCAGCATGGCCGCACGGGTCTTCTCGTCCGGGAGCGTCATGGTCATGACCATCAGGGTGCCCGAGCCGTCCGCCGCGAACGTCGTCTCGACGTGATTGTCGGGCGTGGGGTCGGGCAGATGCATGCGCTCGACGTGAACGATGCGCCGAGGCGGGTCGAGCGCGAGGATCTCACCCGTGAGGTAGAACCCGCCGCCCTTGCCGTTCGACCATTCGTAGCGGATCTTCCCGCCGGGCTTCGGTTCGTTGATGCACACCGGCATCGTCCAGCCGTCGGGGCCGAGCATCCACTGGCGGATGAGCTCGGGATCCAGGTGCGCGCGATAGACCGCCTCGGGCGGTGCTTCGAAGCGCCTCTTCACGACGATGAGCGTTTCCCCTTGGGTCTCCAACACCAGCTGGCTCATGGTGAGCGATCCTTTCTTGCTTGCGGGTTCAGAAGCCGATCGAGGCGACGGTAATTCCGGTCGAGGGCGTGGCGCAGTCGTTCGAGGTACTGGTCGAGCCCCGAAAGGCCGCCCGCCGCCAAGCGACAAGGGCGCTTCGTCCCCTCGACACGCTGGACGACGAGGCCGGCGTCGACGAGCACCTTGATGTGGCGCGAGATCGCCGGTTGCGAGATGGCGAAAGGCTCCGCGAGCTCGTTCACCGTCGCCTCCCCTTGCGCCAGCCGCGCGAGGATGGCGCGCCGGGTCGCGTCCGACAGGGCCGAGAGAGTCGCGTCCAACGAGGGCTGCGCAATCACGAGCAATGTATAACTCTGGTTTTATATAATAGTCAAGCGATATAGTCGACCGACCGCCATTGGCTCACACGCTGGTCGGGCCACGCTGCGCAGGGTAAGACGGTTTCGGGGGTCCGAACGGCGCGAGACTCGTGGGCTTGCTGTGCGGCGGGGACGAGTCGCGGGCCTGCTGCACCGTCCCGGCGTTCGGGCAGACGGTCGTGGCCACGGGAAGGATCATCGAGGAGAACGACCAGGCGGTGACGGGCCGTGGCGGTCGCTGGGCGCTCGCCGAACCGACGCTGTGCACGGAGAGCCCAGCCGTCACGTCGAAGCACTCGCAGGAACTGGCGCGGCATCGATGAGCACCTTCAGGCCGACTCCGCTGTGTATCCTGGCGATCCGATTCAGGCGCTGGTCCCGCGACTCGCATGGATCCTGAAGCGCGTGCACTTTACCGAGACGTTCGGCGACGACGACGCTTTTCGGGCTTTTCGAAAGCGAAGTGACTGCGAGGACATGCTCAGAGCAAAGCGCCAGGCCCGCTGAGCCTGCCTTTCGTGTACTGTCGAAGCCGGTGCTGAACACGATTGTGTTTCTTGCGCTTGTCGCGCTGGGGCTATGGCTTTTCGGCAAGTCGATCCGATCCCGTCAACCCGGCCATTTTCTTCAGTGCCTCGGGCTTGCCCTGTTGGCGTTTTCCTTCACCCGAGGCGTGAAGATCTGGGTCGCGGTGCTGGGCGCCGCCCTGTGCATCGTTGGTCGTCGGATGGCGAAGGCCGCGCTTGCCGCTCGCCAGCCCGCACCGATTCTGGAGCCGAGCGAGCCTGACCCGTCGGTCCAGCGGCTCATTCCGACGCCGCGCTTCGAGGGGAAAGCGTCACGCCCCTCGAGCCCGGGGGTGGAGTTCACGCCCAGCGGCGCGGACTCCCCGGAGACGAGCGCCGAGCAGCGCGTGCATGTTCGCGTGTCGACTCTCGAGCTCCCGGCCGCCGATGGAGGGCGCCTCGAGCTGCAGGATCCCACGCTCGAGCTTCGCATGATCGCCACGCACCTACCCGACGACGAGGTGGGGATCATCGTAATCGAGTCGGCGATCACCGACAGCGAGGGTCAGGTCTGGTGTTCGGAATCCGCGATCCAGCCCTACACGCTCACGAGGCCCCTGGGCTCGGACAACGGTTCGACGGAGGAGCAGGCGGGCCCCCACGAGCTTTTCCGCTTCGACCGTGCCCCAGCGGAGTGGCACCGCGCGTTCGACACTGCGACGCTCGTCAAGGGGGTCGCGACGCTCGACGACGGCAGGGACTGGGCGGTCATCCACCTCCACGGGCAGACGCACTACCTGTACTACAAGTACCAGAGCCCGGTCCTTGATGTGGCGCTCTTGGATGCGGAGACCATCCTCGTCAGGGCGAGCGGCCACTACGAGACGCTCCACCCGCGCGACGAAGCGAAGTCGGACGCGCGGACGCTGCCGCCCATCGTGTACGCGCTGCCCGTCACCACGCTTTTCTGGTTCCTGGACACCGCCGACGAGCACTTCGTGCGCTTCGAGGACGGCTGGTCACTGCCCCACCCCACGGTGCCCCTGGTGTTCTACCCCACCGAGGAGCGCGCGGAACCGTCACGCCATGTGACGCACCGGGCCCCCGGCGCTTGACGCGAACGGGCGCGCCCTGGGCCCGAGCTCGGCGGTGGCCTCACCCACCGGTTGGGCATTCACCCGTTTCGACGAAGTGGATCGCTCCGGAGAGCTCGGCCTCTTCGGGGTCGCCTAGCGCGTGGTCGAAGTCGTCCTGCACGACGCAGTCCGGCTCGAGGCCGGAGTCATAGTGCCCAAAACCGTCCGCATTGGTCACCGCGACGGTGATGGGCACGATGACTTGCCCACAGTTTTCGTAGAAGTCGGCCCCGTAGGGCTTGCCCTGCGTACTCTCCGGACCAAGTAGCGTCACATCGAGATACGGCCGCAAGCCGGAGATGAGGAGCTCGCTTGCCGACGCGGTTTGCTCCCCCACCAGGAAGACGACCCGTCGAACCCCGATGGCGTGCGGCTCCGCCGCGAAGTTCAGCGTCCGATCACGGGTCCGCAGATCCTCGTTGTAGCGGAGCCACGCGAGCACGTCACCGGCGTGCTCGCTGCCCGCGATCAGGCTTCCGAGTAGCAACGTGGCGTCGTAGAGTCCGCCCCAATTGTAGCGGAGATCCACGACCAATTCTTCGACTCCTGCGTCCTCGAGCTCGGCGAAGGCTTCCCGGCTCGCCTCTGCCGTCGTCCCCACGAACGACGCGACGCGCACGTACCCGACCGAGCCCGCCTGCGAGGCGATCACGGCGGTCGAGACCACGTCCACCGCGTACCAGTCCTTGATCAGCGTCACGGTGCGCGCCGCACCATCGCCTGCCTCAAGGTCGTACCTCACCTCGACGCCCGGCGCGTCGGGTCCGTCGACGGCATCCCATATTTCCGCGTCCGGTATTTCGGAAAGGGGTACGCCGTCGACCGCGCGCAGCCGCGCGCCGCGCGCCAGTCCGGCGCGGTCGGCCTCCGAGCCGCGGTGCACGAAGCCTGCTCGGACCGCGCCGTCGGCGTCGAGCGCCCAGTCGACCCCGGTGCCGAGCACCATGCCTGCCACCTTTTGTTTCTCGTGGTCCGCCTTGGGCTCCATCCAAGACCAACGGTCCACGACGACCGGATGTCCGTCGGCGTCGATGGTCCGGTAGCGAAGCGCTTCCAAGAGCTCATACGCAGTCGGGTAGTCGTCGAGCTCGACCGCCGGAAGGCTGTCGTTCCACAGGTAGTCATGCCGAAAGAGGCGCAGGAGGTAGGCTTTCTGTCCCGCGTCGCTGCAGGGCTCGGCGTTGGCGTCGTTGCCGGCGCTCGGCCCGTCCGCTGGGTCGTGGTCGAAGTGGCCGCTGCCCTTGGCACAGCCGAACCCGACGCTGGCGGTGAAGAGCGCAGCAACAGCGATCTGGCGGCGAAAGCGGCCCCGGGCGTCGAAACATCCGTGCGCGGCCCGCATGGAGCCAAGCGTGTCACGAGGCACCGGCGCGTCGAGCCGCGCTCGAGACAACGGTGTCGTGACGCCGCGGCACGACTGTCTCGACTTTGTCCACAGGGTCGGTCGGGGGAAGATGCTTTGGTTACGACAACCAGGGTCGAGGGCGACGACGTTGTGGTCGAATGAGCTGCTCACTCCGTCCACGAGCAGTTGGGCCGGTTGCGGTACAATGTCTTCCGCATGGCCGAGCGTTTGGACTGGACGATGAACGCGGGCTTCTTTTTGCTGCTCGTCGCCGCGGCTTGCGGCAGCTCGGAACGGGGGCGCGCATCAGCCGAAGCCTCCGCAGGTCACGGCGCGAGCGGACAGAGTGGAAGCGCCGCCGGAAACCCGCCAGTAAGCGGCGGTGGTGGCGGATTGGCGAACGGAGGCGCCTCGGCTGCGGGCCTCACCGCGGGCGAGTCAGCGAACGGAGGCTCGCATGCCGGGACGAGCGGCGCGCTGAACGGCGGCGCGAGCTCCGGCACGCCGGGCAGCGCGGGGTCCGCCGTAGCTCAGGGTGGCGGCGGCGCGCCGTCCGGAGGTTCCGGCGCGGTCGAGAATGACGGCGGCAAGGCGGGCGATGAAGGCGCGCCGCTCGCGGGCGCGGCCGGCTCCACTGCCGGCGAGGCCCCCGTGCACCTCGACGGCCCGCTGGTCCGAGCGGCTTTCTACGAAGCGTGCGGCGTACGCACGGACGGCTCGGTCGTCTGCTGGGGTGACGGTGAAACGCAGCCCGTGCTCGACGTGCCCCCCGGCCACCGTTTCGTGGACGTGAGCCAGGCCGGCAACCATAGCTGCGGACTCACCTCGGCCGGGAAAATCCTGTGTTGGGGTAACGACCAGCTCCTCCAAGACGACCAGCCTGACGGTGAGTTTGCGGGCGTGAGCGCGGGAGAAGTGATGACGTGCGGCCTACGGCCCGCCGGCTCGATCGATTGCTGGGGCAATAGCTCGTTCGGGGACGTTGACCTCACCGACGGGAATTCGGATTTCGTCTTGGTGCGCGGCGGCGCTTATCACGTCTGCGGCCTCCGCTCGGATCACACGCTCACCTGCTGGGGCGCGGGGCTCGAAGGCGCGACTGGCTTCGCCGATCATGGCCAGTCGAGCGTCCCGCCCGGCGAATACCTGGATGTGGCGACGGGCGCCTCGAACACCTGCGCGCTGCGCCTGGACGGCACCCTCGTCTGCTTCGGCGACGAGCAGCACGGCATCAACTCCCCACCGAGCGGAACGTTCACGCAGGTCACCGTCGGTACCAACCACGCCTGCGCCCTCGCGCTCGACGGCACGGTCAGCTGTTGGGGCCAAGGCGGGCCCGACGATGCCGCGAACGGCGTGACGTTCGAGCACAGCGGGCAGTCGATCCCGCCGCCCGACACCTTCGCGCAGATCGACGCGGGAGCCTTCTTCAACTGCGGCATCACGCTCGACCTCCGTGCCGTCTGTTGGGGCCGGAGCGACGGCGGACGAGCCGCGGCGCCGGACGGCTTCCCCTGAACGCAGCTAGGGCCAAAGCGTCATTCTTTGGGCAGAGGCGCCGTTCGCGTGGCCGAACAGTGTCCGGGACGAGAGCGTCCTCCCTTGCTCGCCGCGCACGATGACTTCTGCTGAGCTAGAATGCGCTCTGAATGGCCCAGGCCATCAGCGCCCGCCACTCGACGCGCAGGGGAGGTTCGACGTACGGAGCCGCGACGGCATTCACGCGACCCACGGCGAACAGGTACGGAAGCGCTGCTAGGATGGCGGGCGTGCGGTTGATGGCCACGTCGCTTCTGGCGTCGTCGCTCGTTTCCTGCGGTCGCGCTCACGGGGGTGTGGACGGAGCCGCGCCGTCCAAACACCCAAATTCCGTAGAGCAACGGAGACCGAACCAAGTCGACGCGATGCTCGTCCGCGAACCGACGGAACCAACGAGCCAACCGCATCGGGGTAGCAGCGCCGAGGAAGTTCCAGTCAACGACGTCGGCCTGCGCTGCTACGGAAAGCACGTAGGAACGAAGACGCTGCACGGTTGTGACGACGCGCAGGGACGAGAAGTGGTTCCGTTCATCCACCGGACAGAGTTCGGAAAGTTTCCGGCGATGTTCTTTCGTTCCGGGTTCGCGCTAGTGCAAGAAGAGCCTGATCTGGGCGAGAAATGCCCCTACGGTTGGTACTACATTGATTCGACGTATTCGCGAAAACTCGCCGCGCTGGGGCTGGAAGGGGTTCCCGATATTTGGCTACCTGAATCGGAGCGTTCGCAGGAGCTTCTCCGTATTGGGCGCTATCGCGAGAATGGCCGCGTCGGATTCCTGGACATCGACAGAGGCATCATTACCGAAGCGAAGTTCGGCGCAGCACTCAGTTTTCACGGAGGCGACGAAGCGTTGAACGAGACGCTCGTGTGCGAGGGCTGCCATCCAGCGCGATGGAGCATATGCCCGCCCCCGGAAGCGTACTGTACCGGGACCGCTTACCTCATCGACCGTAGCGGAAAGCGACTCAAGAAGGAGCCCGGAAGGGGCTACGAGGAATACTGGTGGTGCAAGAAGCACCCCGGACGAAAAGACGTCCCCATTGAAATCAAGAATACCTCCGCGTGCGACTGAGCGCTCGGCCTGAGCTATTGGCGCTCCTACGGCGTGCGGACCGACGGCAGCATCGACTGCTGGGGAAGCGGATGCTTCGTTGAGACTGCGGTGCCGAAGGGCAGGTTTTCGCAGGTCGGCGCGGCGATGGATTACGCCTGTGCGCTCGAGCCAAAGGGCGCGGTGCTCTGCTGGGGTGGCGACATTGACGACCAAGCCAAGCCCCCGCCCGGCACATTCTCGCAGCTGACGTCAGGCGCGTTCCACAGCTGCGCGCTGAACGCGGATGCCCGCGTCAGCTGCTGGGGCAGCAACATGCATGGCCAAACCACATCGTTTCTCGCAGGTGAGTGCAGGCTATTGGCACACCTGCGGGCTTACGATCGACGGCAAGGTCATGTGTTGGGGCAGCAACACCTTCGGCCAGGCCGCACCGCCGTAGACAGGCGGGGTCGCGGCTAGGGCGCTCCACCGCGGTTTTCTCAGCCTCACGATCCTTGGGCGCTCGCGCGCAGAAATTCCCGTGCGGCAAGCGTCCCCCGGCGGTCCTCCGCGCGCAATGACTACCCTTGCAAGGTATACCTCTATGAGGTATGCTCGTCTCCGTGAGCATCCGGAGCTTCGCCCGCAAGCCGGTCGAAGATTTCTTTCTCACGGGCAAGGCGCCCCGCCGCGAGGGTTGGGCATCTGCCGCCAGCATCGTCAAGAGGAGGCTCGACATGATCGACTACGCCAACGCCCTGAACGATCTCGGATCGCCCCCAGGCAACCGCCTCGAGGCATTGCGCGGCGACCTGAAGGGATTCCACAGCGTTCGCGTGAACGATCAATGGCGCGTCATCTTCAAGTGGACGCCCGATGGCCCGGACGCAGTCGACGTGGTCGACTATCACTGAGGACGTTTCATGGATCGCGCACGCATGACCCGCACCCCAACGACCCCTGGGGAGATCCTTCGGGAAGAGTTTCTGCTGCCTCTCGAAATGAGCCAGAAGGAGCTCGCCGATCACATTGGCCAAGACGTGAAGGTCATCAACCGGATCGTGAATGGCCGCTCTGCAGTGACGGCTGAGGTCGCGTTGAAGCTCGGGGCAACGTTCAGCACGACGCCCGAGTTCTGGCTGAACGCCCAGAAGGCGGTCGACCTCTTCGCCGCACGCAGCAAGCTTCGAAGGCTTCCAAAGCCGCTCGTTCCCGGGCGGCGCCCGGCGGCTTGAGTGGCGTCCCCAACGGGATTCGAAGGCGCGCACGGCGGAACGAACGGCAACGCTACGCAAAGATCCGCAACGATCGGGGGCCCATCGGGGGGTCGCAACGTTGCGTAACGTTGCGGGACGTGACGCGTTGGACGAATCGTTGGACGATTCGGGCGGTGGTGGGCGGCTCGCGCCGGAGGCGCTGGTCGGGGTGGTCGAAACGGCGCTCGCGGACGCGCTCCGCGTTGCGGCGGAGGCGGGGCGGTGGGGGATCGTCGCGCAGCTCGCGGAGGAGCTCGCGGCGCGACGCAGGGAGCGCGGGGAGCCGGAGGCGGTGCGGGCGTTCGCGTCGGCAGGGTGGTGCGTCAGCAAGGGAGCCACATTCGGTTGCGGCATTCGACGAGCTGCGCGAGCGATCGGGCTACGACGTCGT
>Ga0315912_10003321_pt1 | contig 16087 bp, 3 predicted proteins | sample VfabasoilMG_FD_204469 | JGI IMG/M metagenome (GOLD analysis project Ga0315912, IMG submission 204469) | Garden soil microbial communities collected in Santa Monica, California, United States - V. faba soil | ecosystem: Environmental > Terrestrial > Soil > Garden | place: USA: California... | reverse complement strand
ACGCCGACGGCCATCCCGACATCCTCTGGCAGAACACCACCACCGGCCAGCGCCACCTCTGGTTCATGAACGGCGCCACCTACACCGGCGCCGCCTCCCTCGGCATCGTCGACCCCGCCTGGTCCATCGCCGCCGCCGCCGACTTCAACGCCGACGGCCATCCCGACATCCTCTGGCAGAACACCACCACCGGCCAGCGCCACCTCTGGTTCATGAACGGCGCCACCTACACCGGCGCCGCCTCCCTCGGCATCGTCGACCCCGCCTGGTCCATTACGCATTAATTAAGGGGCCCTTGCCTTGGTTTACTTCGGGTTTCGAGCCCTCTCCTGAAACCTTCTGATTCGAGTCAGGGCGTGCAGGGCAGGATAACTTGGGGCGGCCAATCCCACGTGCTCGAAGATCAGGACAGAACGCAATCCATTGCGTTGATCGAACGCGAAACGTTGCGATGAAGAGGGGTAGTCATTTTTGGAACTGTTTCCGGTAGATATCCCCCAAGTTTTACAAGAAAACCTATCCCGATCTATCGGCATACCTCGGTTTGATCGAGAATCGCCTTGCCGGTGCAGCCTAATGCCACTCAATCTCACTTCTGCATCAGATGGTATCTGGGCCAGCAGGAGGCACTAGCCGATTGCTATGTCGTTTGATGCAACTGAACCATGGGATTAAACCGATGGCACGAGTAGTATTATCCATTTCTCTGATTTTGCCCTACCTCCTTATTCGCCCAAGCCAACCTGCCAGAATAGTCGCTTGCGTTTCCCCCACATAAGCCGGAAGCGAGCGCATGTGAACCAATCAGATGTTCAGGAAATACCTAGTTTTTTTCGGAGTAGCCTTGGCCGTCTTGGTGGTTTCGCTTCTTGTCTGGCGATCCCGCGAAAAGGCGTCACCTCTGCAAGATCAAGCCACGGGACAAGCGCAGCACGAGTCTGCTCAGGCAGAACAGGAAAAGCAGCCACCGGAACCCGTTCCACCAGCTCTTGCAGCGAACCACGCAACCGGCGCAACAGCCAACAATACGAAGCTGTGGGCCGCGGCTATCTCCACGGAGGGCCAGTCATTGGATCAGGGCTCGGTGGCGTTTGCCACGACGAGATTGCAGGGCAAAGTGCCTGTGGGTCGGACGGCCATATTTGATGCGATCAGCATGCTGCCTTTGGGTCAGCTGCAAGCGGGTCAGCAGGTGGTTATTCCCCTGCCCGGTGGTGGTGAGGTTGGTGGCCTCGTCAACCTCGTCCAAGTGGCAGCCAACGGCATCGTCCGCGTTGGTGGCAGCCTGACCGGCGGTCAGGCCGGCAGTTTTTCCCTTGGGCAGGATAGCAGCGGCGTGGCGGGCCGGGTGCTGCTCCCGCAGGAAAAGCTGGCGTATGTCGTCTCCACGCCGGGTTCCGGACGGATCCAGATGCGTGAAGTAGCACTGTCGGATGTCATTTGCTACCCAATGCCGTTGGACAAGGCCGAGCGTGAGCAAGCGCCCCCGGGTTCGGGGCCGGAAGGGGCCCCGCCGGAATTGCGCAGCCGCCCAGGAACCACCGCCGTGCTTTACCTGGATTTTGACGGCGCCACCGTGACCGATCCCGATTGGCCGGCATATGCGCCTGATGGCGTCACCATTACTGGACCCACTATAACGGCCGCGCCCTCCTCCTTGAGCAATGCTGATATCACGCAAGTCTGGAATCGGGTGAAGGAGGATTTCTGGCCGTTCAACGTGAATGTCACAACCGTTGAAAGCGACTACCTCAACGCCCCGGTGGGCCGACGCATGCGGGTGATCATCACCCCGACGGATACCGCGGAGCCCGGATCGGGCGGGGTGGCCTATCGTGACAGCTTCACCGCCGCGGGCACAAACAGCTTCACCACCGACGTTCCTTGCTGGGTTTTCAACTATTCCGTTGATGCTGTGGTCGAGGCCATCTCGCATGAACTCGGCCACACGCTCGGCCTGCGCCACGACGGCCGGGATCTCCCCGGCACGGTCAACGACGAGGAATACTATCACGGCCATCCCCAATACGGCTCTTTTTCCTGGGGCCCGGTCATGGGAGCCTCCTATAACGTCCTGGTCACGCAATGGAGCAAAGGCGAGTACGACGGCGCCAACAACACGGAAGACGATTTCGCCATCATCGCCGGCCAGCAACCCACCGCGCTGTATGGCGTGACAAACAACACCGGCTATGTGGCCGACGAAGCCGGCGACGACCGGCCGGGTGCGACGGCACTGGATGTATCCAGCTATACTATCAACCGCACCGGAACGATCACCACCGCATCTGATTCGGACTACTATGTCTTCACCGTCGATTCCCCCCGGAAGCTCTCGCTGAATGTCACGCCGTCCAATTCCTATTACAAGCACGCCAACCTCGATGCCCAATTCGAGCTACAGAACGCCAGCGGCACGGTGCTGACGACCGCCGACCCGGATTTCTGGCTCAGCGCGTCCATGGTCACCACCGTGCCCGCCGGGACGTACTACCTGCGGGTCCGCAGCGCCGCCCATCCCGCTAATCTGAGTGGATACTACCCCGATTACGGTTACTCCACCTATGGCAGCGTGGGGCCCTACACCCTCACCGGTACATTGGAGAACGTGGTTGCGCCCTCCATCACTGCCAATCCGCAAAACCAGAATCTCTACGCGAGCAACAACCTGTCGCTCTCCGCCTCCGCCATCGGCACCGCGCCCCTCAACTACCAATGGAAGAAGGACGGCAATGCCCTGGCCAACGACACGCGCATCTCGGGAGCCACGGCCTCCTCGTTGTACATCTCGAACCTGGCGGTGGCAGACTCAGGCAATTACACTCTGACGGCTTCCAATGCCGCTGGATCTGCCACCACCACAGCAGCCAGCGTTGTGGTCACACTGCCAGCAGCTCCGACTTTTTCGGGGAATCCTTACGACACAAGCGTCGTGGAAGGTAACAACCTCTATCTTTATGCCTATGCCTCGAGTCCGGTGAATGTCACCTACCAGTGGTACAAGAACGGCATCCTGGTGCCAAACCAGACCTCCAGCTCATTCTACAAGAACTCGGTCACCACCGCGGACGCAGGTAGCTACTGGGTGGTGGCGACGAATCCCGGCGGTAGCGCGACGAGCACCACGGCGGTGGTAACAATCACAGCCGCGACCCTGCCCAACATCACCACCCAACCACAGGATGCCGATTTGTTCACCGGCCAGTACTATCAGATTTTCGTCGGGGCGAATAGCAACGCACCCCTGACCTACCAGTGGTATCGCAATGGCGTCGCGATCGCCGGTGCGATCTATTCCTACTATTACTTATCCCCCGCCTCGGCCGGGAACGCCGGCGAGTACAGCGTGGCTGTCACGAGCCCGGCGGGCACGGTGACCAGCGGGTCGGCCACGATAACCGTGTCGTCCACGCTGCCGCCCCGAATCACTTCCCAGCCCTCCTCCCAACCCTATGCCATCATAGGCAGTTCCGCCTCCTTCTATGTCAGCGCGGAAGGGACCGGCCCATTAACCTACCAGTGGTATCGCAACGGCGTGGCCCTGGTCAACGGGACCTCCAGTTCGCTGTACCTCTATTCGATCACGGCGGCCGACGCTGGTGAATACTACGTCACGGTCAGCAACCCCAATGGCACGGTGCAAAGCGATACCGTCATCCTGGACCTGAGCATTTCCAACCCGCCCGAAACCTACTGGTACGAGGCCAAGGAATTCGAAGGCGTAGTCTACTTCCTCTTCAAGAACTCGGCGAAAATCGCGCGCTATGACCTGGCGACGGAAACCTGGCTGCCGGCGTGGAACCTGATCCACGCCCCCACCGCCTTCACGGTTTCGACCGACGCCGTGTATGTCGCGTTTGGCACCACGATCAAGAAGTACTCCCGGAGTTTCATCGGGGAGAGCACGCTGGCCACCACGACTTACAGCGCGGCCTGGCTCGAAGTGGCCAACGGCAAGCTGCTCGCCGCCTGCCCCCAAGGCTACGCCTACACGACTTTCGTCACTTTCAACACGACCACCGGTGCCCAGATCGATAGCGATACTTTTATCTACACCGCAGGCCAGGGCTTCAGCTACAGTGCCGCCGCCGGGAAAATCTATGGTCGCACGACCGGCATTTCCCCCGCCGAGATCTGCAGTGTCGTGGTCAACCCGGACGGCACGATCGGCGCCGAAGATGAAACCCCGTACCATGGAGACTATCCCGAAGGCGTCCGGACCTTCACGCTCCAGGACGGAACTTTCGTCACGGACAACGGCGGCATCGTTTACAACGCCACGAACCTCACCTTCAAGGCCAGCTTTGGCTTCGGCCTGAAAGATGCGGTGACGACGGACAACGGCTACTGTGTTCTGACCGGTACCCGGTTGTATCGCTTCGACCAGAATTTCCAGCAAGTCGGCTGGGCCAAGATCCCGGTCTATGGGGTTCGCCTGGCCCGGCGGGGCACCACGCTTTACAGCTTTGTCCAACCGACTACGGGGAACAGCCAGCCGACCGTGCATAAGACCGACATCGCCGATCTCGTGCCCGAACCTCCGGCGCCTGTCGTAAGCGGGTACGCCAGGAAGATCATCCCAGACCAGGTGGTCATGGGCGAAGATGGCGTCGTTTACGTCTACAACAAGGCACTGAAGAACATATTCCGCTGGTCCACCGCCGCACGGCACTACCTGCCCTCCATTCCCTTGGTGGCCAAACCGCGATACCTGGCCTATTCTGCCCCCAACCGGGCCCTTTATTTCGATGATGGCAGCACCCAGATAAAGCGGGTCGAGGTCGATTCCGCCTCGCTCGCCGAAACCACTTTCTACACCTCGCCCCAGTCCATCCGCGGCATGCAAACGGCTGGTAGCCGCCTCATCTTCGGTGATCCTTCGGGGGCTTGGGACACCCATTATGTGGTCTCCGCCGCCGGCACCTTGCTCGATTCCGCAGATTGGAACTACTATTCCAGGGAATTCACTTGGTCGCCGGCAAACAATCGCCTGTACTTTTTCCGCGACGACTCGTCACCCAACGACCTGATGTGGGAGACCATTTCGCCGGCGGGTGAGATTACGGAACATGGGGATTCACCCTATCATGGCGAGGTCATCACCACCTTGCCCATCCGCGTCGCTACCGACGCCTCGACCGTTCTCCTCGGCTCGGGCCAGCTTTACAATGGCACCACCTTGAGCTTGGTAGGCACGCTCGCCAACAGCATTCTCGACGCAGCCTGGAGCAATGGACAATGGCACACCCTGCGCGCCAATAGCGGCGGCTCACAAGTGCAGACCTGGTCCTCGAGCGACCGGTCGCTGGTGCGAAGCGTCGCCGTCGCGGGAAAACCCCTCCGCATCTTCGCCCTGTCCGGCAACCGCCTGCTGGTCATCACTTCCGTCCAGGGATTTCTACAGTATAGCGAGTTGTCGGTGGCGAACCTTGCAGTAAGCAGCCATGTCGATACCGCAGAAACCCCACCTCCCGTCCCCGCTGACCTTAACGCCGACGGCCATCCGGATATTCTGCTGCAGAATCTGAAAACAGGGCAGCCACGGGTGTGGCTCATGAATGGCCCCACCGTCTCTGGCAATACCAGCATTGGGACCTTGCCGGCGGAATGGGTGGTTGTGGCGACCGCAGACTTCAACGGGGACGGCTTGGCCGATCTCCTGATGCAAAACAGCCAAACCGGAGCGCGGCGGATCAGGTTCATGCAAGGCATCAGCATTCTGGGCGATACGGACCTGGGCATCTTGCCGCTTGAGTGGTCCATCGCCGCCGCCGCCGATTTCAACGCCGACGGCAAACCCGACCTCCTCTGGCAGAACACCGTCACCGGCCAGCGTTACATCTGGTTCATGAACGGCGCCACCGCCATCGACGCCGCCGACCTCGGCATTGTTGATCCCACCTGGTCCATCGCTGCCGCCGCCGACTTCAGTGCCGATGGCAAACCCGACATCCTCTGGCAGAACACCGTCACCGGCCGGCGTTACATCTGGTTCATGAACGGCGCCACTGCCATCGACGCTGCCGACCTCGGCGTGGTCGACCCCGCCTGGTCCATCGCCGCCGCCGCCGACTACAACGCCGATGGCAAACCGGACATCCTCTGGCAGAACACCCAAACAAACGATGTTTTCCTCTGGTTCATGAGCGGAGCGACCAAGGTAGGCGGCGCCTCGTTGGGCACACTTCCTCCCGGCTGGCACTTGGTCGGCACGCCCGCTCAATCTGTCGTCGTAAACCCCCATGATTTCAACGCCGACAGCCAGACCGACCTCCTCTGGCAGAACACCGTCACCGGCCAGCGTTACATCTGGTTCATGAACGACGCCACCGCCTTTGACGCCGCCGACCTCGGCATCGTTGACCCCGCCTGGTCCATCGTCACCGCCGCCGACTTCAGCGCCGACGGCAAACCGGACCTCCTCTGGCAGAACACCGTCACCGGCCAGCGTTACATCTGGTTCATGGACGGCGCCACCTATACCGGTGCCGCCTCCCTCGGCATCATCGACCCCGCCTGGTCCATCGTTACCGCCGCCGATTTCAACGCCGACGGCAAACCGGACCTCCTCTGGCAGAACACCACCACCGGCCAGCGTTACATCTGGTTCATGGACGGCGCCACCGCCTTCGACGCCGCCGACCTCGGCGTGGTCGACCCCGCCTGGTCCATCGCCGCCGCCGCCGACTTCAACGCCGATGGCAAACCGGACCTCCTCTGGCAGAACACCGCCACCGGCGAACGCGTTATCTGGTTCATGAACGGCACCACCGGCATTGGTGCCGCCTCCCTCGGCATCATCGACCCCGCCTGGTCCATCGCCACCGCCGCCGATTTCAACGCCGATGGCAAACCCGACATCCTCTGGCAGAACACCGTCACCGGCGAACGGTACCTCTGGTTCATGAACGGCGCCACCTATACCGGCGCCACCTCCCTCGGCATCGTCGACCCCGCTTGGTCCATCACAAACTAGTCGCTTGAACCCAGTCGGACTGGATTTTCTTACACCCCAAGCACGCTCAAGGAAGACGCAGGAACGAAGCGTGGGCGGCTCACAGAATCCAACGGCCGATTCATGAGTAAACCCACGCTTGCCACCGCTGTGGCTTTGACCCCGTTCGCATTCCCTTCGACCTCGACTCTTTTCCCACCGGTGGAGCAGTCTCAGATTGGCCAGAGCCTGCCTGCGGCCCTCCCATTGTCGCATCTCACTTCCCTTCCAGTTCGACTTCGCCGGTCCAAGCGGGCGTCCGGCCTGCCTTCTCCAAGCGGTCGAGATAGAATTGCGCGGGGCCGTCCCGGCCGGTGCGGACCTTCTTGACGGCCTCAAAGCCCGCGCGGGCGGTGGCGAAATCACCGCTGGTCCAAGCAGCTAGTGCAGCATCAAAGATATCGAGCCAGCCGGGACGCGCCACCGGATCGTCGCCCAGCAGTTCATGGATGATCACCGAGCTGCCCTTGCCCACAACCTTGAAGGAACCGAGGCGGCGCAGGAGGAATTTCCCGCCCAACCGCTGCGCGGTGTCGTCGGAGAGCAGGATGGTTGTGCCGGTGTATTTGTTCGCCCCCTCCAGCCGGGAGGCGAAGTTCACGGCGTCGCCAATCAGGGTGTAGTCGAAACGGCGGGCGCTGCCCAGATTGCCCGCCAGCGCCTCACCGGTGTGGATGCCGATGCGCGTGCGAACGTGGACGGTAGCGGTGGTGCCATCGGGTTGAGGAATGGGCACATCCATCTCGGAGACTTGTGACAGGCGCCACGCGGCCCGGACGGCCCGCTCGGCGTGGTCAGCCTGCGGAAGCGGCGCGCCCCAGGCCGCATAGACTGCGTCGCCGATGAATTTGATGACGGTGCCCTTCTCGGCGAGGATCTCATCGGTTGTGCGGGTGAAATAATCCGTCAGCACCTGCCCGAGCCGGGCGGAGTCGCCCAGTTTTTCGGAGAGGGCGGTGAACCCCTCGAGGTCGGTGAAAACCAGCGTCGCCACGACTTTCTCCCCGCCCGGGGCGAGGGTGAAATTGCGCTCAGCGATCTCGTTGGCGAGATCCGGTGAAAGATAAAAGCCGAACGCACTGCGCAGTTTCCTCTTGCGACCTTCCTCAACGTAATAGCGCGAACCGATCGCCAGCACCGCCGCGAGGGGCAGCTGGAGCAGGACGGGGACCGCCCAGTTGCCCCACAGCCGCAACTGCCACTGCAGCACGCACGCCGTGGCCATGAGCACCAGGGCCGCCAGCAGGGTCAGGGTCAGGGCCCGCCACGGGCGCAGCCAGCGCAACGCCCCGAGGGCGAGCCCGAGCAGCACGACCAGCCAGCGTTCCAGCCAAACCGGTACGCGTTCGATCCAGTCATGGTGCAGGAGATTGAGGAGGACGGTCGCATGGATCTCCGTGCCCGGGGTGTAGGCGCGTCCACGGAACCGCGACCAGGGCGTGCTGAACTCGTCGAGGGATTTTTTTGACCCGGTGCCGAGTTGGCTGCGGGCGCCGATGACGACCACCTTGTCCTTGAAATAGCCGGGCGGCACGCCGCCGTCTTCCTCGACGGCGCGATGGTAACTGATGCTCTCGATCCGGCGGGCCGGACCGTAGTAATTGACCCACCGGCGGCCAAAACGGACGGACGGATCCTCGGGCAAGCCGGCGCCTAGCGCCTGGGCGACCTGCCACGTCGCCGCGGGCCAGGGATCGAGACCCTCGCGTGGTTTGCCGGCATAGAGCCGGCTCACCCCGTAGTCGCTTTCCACCGGGCGAAACGTGAGCAGGCCCCAGCCCCGGGCCGCCGAGTAAAGCACCTTGTTGCGCCGCGTGAGCTGCTCGCTGGCGATCCCGACCTCGAGGAAACGCTGCGCTTCCTCGGGAGTGAGCGGGGCCTGGGTGTTGGTATGGAAGGTGGCGCCAAGAAAAACCTTCCCGTGCTGCGCGAGGGCGGCGGCAAAGACCGGGTCGTCGGCTGTCTCGGTGTCGAAGACGACGTCGAACAGCACCGCGCGGGCCCCGTCCTGCGTCAGTCGGTCGAGCAGCCGGGCGTGCAGGGCCCGGCTCCACAAGCCACCGGGGGTCTGGCCGAGCCGGCGGGTGGATTCCTCGTCCATGTACAGGAGCACGACCTCATCGGTCGGGCGCGGCGGGCCGGCCACCGGGCGCAGTGATCCGGGCAGGGAATGGCGGACGACAAAGGGAATATCGAAACTGAAGCGCTGGAACCAATCCATGCCCATTTCCTGCCAGTCGACGACCTCGTCGCCGTGCCGCGGCCAGAGCAGCTCGCGCCACTGCACCGCGGTCCAGCCCAGGACCGCAAGCACCACGGACAGGATGACATTGGTCAGGACACCGCCGTTTCTCTCCATCCATTTTCTGGAACCGAAAAAGAAGGGCGCCATGGAGAGGATCCGTCAGAAGCCCAGCCGGCAGCGGACAAAAAATGTGCGCTCCCGGACCAATGGCCGGGTATAGTTAAGCGGGCTCAACCGATAGTCGGTGTCGGTGAGATTCAACACCCCCACGGATATTTCGCGCTGGTTCCGGTGGAAGCGGCAGCCGGCCTGGACCGCGACCTGCCAGAAACTATCGACTGCCGGGCTGGGCACCGTCACCCCGCCGGCGGTGCCCGCCACGTCCTGATCATACCAATTCGCCTCGGCGCGGGCGAACCAACCGCGGGGTGAGTTCCAGTTGGCGTGGAGGGTCAACTCCTGCAAAACCGCCTCATCCTGGGTGTCCGCCTGCGCGCCCGCCATCTGGGGCAGAGAACGGTGCAACTCGGCGCGATTATGCCGATAGTCCACCCCGAGGGCGAATTCCGTTCCGACCAGCTGGTTGAGGCCAGCTGTCAGGTCGGTCTCGCGGTAGGCGAGCTGCTCCGTCGTGCCGCCGGGCAGGATGGCCAGGCCAAACGGAAACACCGGCGCGATGAGCAGATCGAACACGCCACCGGTGCGTTCGACATTCTCCCGCAGCCGGTTGAACGAGACATGCCACCAGGTGCGGGTGGACAGCTCGCCTTCGACACTCAGGCCCAGGTTTTTGTACACCGGTGCTTCGACGGAGCCGGCGAGGGATTCGGAAATGATCGTCCGATAGGCTTGGTTGAACCCCGCCAGCTGGACGGGCTCGAGCCGCACGCTCTCGTCAAAGCTCACCCCGCCCAGGGACTCGGTGTAGACGCCGCGCACGGTGAGCCACCGCTTGGGGGTGAAAGTGAACCCGAACTTGCCGCTGAGTCGCTCATCTTCCACCGGGCTGCCGTTCAACGGGGGCAGGCGGAAGTTCTCCGGCCGCTCCAGCCGATCCCACGTGCCTCCCGCGATGAGGGTCAAGGCCGGTGACACCTGGAAAAATTCATAGGCGTAAAGGCTGTGTCGGCTGAAATCCGCCGTGATATGCTGCAGAGCCGCCGGGGTGGTGTAGAGCGGACTGATGGCTGACGCCGTCAGACGGGCCCGGGCGTCGAACTCACCGTCCTGCCAGCGCCCCCCCGCAACGAAGGTCTGCCGGCTGGTCTTCCAGATCTGCTGGAGTTCCACAGAATAGATCTCGAACTCCCGTTGCGAGGCGGAGTCGAACATCGCGGTCGTGGCGCCGAGGGCCGTACCCTGGCCGAGAAAGGGGGCGATGAGTCGTTGGAAGTCAGCGGAGAGATTCAGCGAGCCATCCGGCTTGATCGAAACCGGCGGAGTCGTGGCATTGCGCAGGATGTCCGAGGTGTACTCGAGGCCGCCACCGGCCTTCGGCCGCAGGAAGCCCGGCTGCAAGGCCGCAGGATCGCGCAACAGAATGATCATTTCGGCGGCGGGGTCGGTTTGGGCTTGCTCGGCAGCCAGCCGGCCGCCGAGCAAAAGGGTGTGCACCCCCGGAGCCCAGCGATGATTCCAGCCGACGAGGAACAAACCAGGCTCCTGTTTATCCTCCAGGCGGAGTCCGGTGCTCCGGGATGCATTGTCGGTCGTCTCCATCAGGTCGCCGGCGCTGAGTTCCGCCCACTTGGCCAGGGTGTAGAGAATATCGTCGGGCGAAGCCTGAAACTTGAGTTGCCCGTAGACTTCCTGCCGGCGGCTGTCGTTGTTCGGCCCGGTTCCGTCATCCGTGTGGTGCAGATAATCCACGCCCGCGCTCAGGCGTCCGGTTGTGCCGAAGAGCGAGGCCTGCACGTCCAAGAAACCTTCCTCCCGGGCTTCCATCACGAGGCTGCCCCCGATGCCATCGGCGGCCAGCAGGCGCGAGTATTCCTGTTGCGACACGAACTGGGAAAGCGGGCCGCCGCCCACCGGGGCCAGCAGGTTGGCCATCAGGAGTTCGTTGAACCAGGCGGTCTCGTAGCGCAACAGCAGGCGCCGGGGGTCGCGCAGGGCATCGAAGCTGTTCGCCAGGAACAAGTGCGAGGAGGCGTTGGAATAGTCGTCGTCCACCGCCCGGGTGGCTTCCCGCACAGAGAGACCGGCCATGCCGTTGTTCTGGTAGATCAGGGCGAGATTTGAACTCCGCACCGCGCTGTCCTGGTCGAGCAGGAACCGGGAGCGATAGACACGCCGGTTGTCATTCAGGCGGATCGACTCCTGCATGTCATGAATGGCGGCACTGTAGCGATTCTCCTGCTGGGTCTGGATGGCGGAATACAACCACGGCGTAGGATCCTTGGGGTCGAGCGCCTTCGCGAGGGCAAGATCCTTCCCGGCGAGATGACCGAGGCCTTCCTGGCTGAGCGCCTTGCCGTGATAGCTGTAGTAAAAGGAGCGGGTGGGCTCGACCGTCGCGGCAATTTGCAGGTCCGACCGGCCCTCGGCGTACCGGCCTTGCTTGATTTTGGTGAGCCCGAGCCCGAGCCAAGCGTTGCCCAGGCCGCCGTCCAGCCGCACGGCTTCCGCGAATGATTGCTGCGCAGCCTTGATCCGGTTTTCGGCGCTGAGCAAATAGCCGCGCAGGGCGTGCGCCTGGGCATTGCGCGGGGCCAGCGCCAGACCTTTCTCGATCGCCCGGCGGGCTTCGCGGATCCGGCCGAAGGAAAACTCCAGTTCCGCCAGCCGGGTCCAAGCGAAGCCTGATTGGGGCGCCAGCTCGGTGGCGCGTTTGGCGGCGGCCAGCGCCGCCTCCAGGTTCCGCCGAGCCTGCTGGTAGTAGCTGTCGGCCAGCGCTTCGCCGGCCGTGGTCGGGTTGCCGGCGGCGGGCAGTTCCGTCGATAGCACCGCGGCCAGCATTCGCTCGACCGCCTGTTTGCCGCGGAGGTCGGTGGGTGTATCGCGCATGGCCGTGCGCGCCGCCTCGACCTGCCCGGTGGCGAGCAGGACCGCGGCACGGTAGAGCCGCGCCGCGTCCGACCCGGGCACATAACCCGGCGGATACTGTTCAAGTGCGCCGAGCAGATCACCCTGCGAGTAGGCCGCCAGGGACGGAGCCAGATCGCGCTGCTCATCACTGCTGAGCCCAAGTTCATCCGGCTGCAGCACCGCCGGATAATAGAGCGCCCATTGGAGGAGATTCTGGGTCTCGATGACGGCCGTCTTGCGCGGCGCCTGGCCCACCTCCGCTTCGCCAGCCTCGCCCGATTGGAGCAGCACCCGGCCCGAGTCGTTGGCCAGCTCCACCTCGCCCTCGAGCACCTGCATCTGCGTCTTGCCATCGGGCCAGACCCGCACCACCAGCTGCGTCCCGCGCAACCCGCCGGTGGCGGACGGGGTCACGATTTTCAACTCCCCCTCTTCCTCCCGGCTGTAGACGAAGGCACCGCCGAGGGCCAGCTTGAGCGCCGCCTTGTCCTTCGTGCCAAACGCACCTGGAGTGATTTCAATGTCCGTCTCCTCGTCCACGCGGGCAAACCACTTCTCACTCATTTGCAGCACGGCGCGGCTCGATTCCCCCGTGCCCAGTTTATCCCGTGCAGCCAATCCGACTCCCACCTCGGCTGGGATCGTTTTGGCGGCCACCTTGGTAACCACCACCCGTCCTTCCTTTTCGACCACCCTGGCTTCCTGCGCCCTCACCACAGATGTCAGCCCGAGTAAAATCACCAGCCACCTGACCGCAGTGGAATCCCGCACGTGCATTAACAAGCACGTCACACGTCAGTAGAGCGCAAGTCAAGTTCGCCACCCTGTGACTGCCCAGCCGATGGACAGAAAATACCTACGCAAGCCGCTGCTTTCAATCAACCTGGTTCGTTCGGGAAGATGGACCCGAGCCGTGACTTCCCCGCTTCGAGTGTGCTCCCAGTCCGCAGTCGCATCATATTGAGGATAACCGCCGGCCTACATCGATATGCTGTGGATCAGGATTCCTATCGGAATACCTTACACTTTGGCATCGCCCACAGCCGCCCCGGATTGTCGCTTGCCGATGCATTTTCACCTAATGCCATGATGGGCAGAAGAATATTACCTCCATTTCGCCCAACGGTACATAAACTGCTTACATTGAACAAGAGCCGTCGTCATGATACACCAAACACAGGATCAGGCGAAGGCTCCACAAGGGCAGAGATCTGGCCATACCTTGGTTTGGTCCAGCGACTGCAGGGATAAATTCCAGCGACCGGCGTTTCCCGTGGCATGAGCTCAGCGCCCTCGTTCACCCGTTTGGGATTTGCTTTGTTGCTGTCGTGGACCGCCAGTGCCCTCGCCGCGCCGCCGCCTAACGATAATTTTGCGTCCCAGTCCTACATGGGTGAGGTCCCGACATTCACTACGCAAGGAACGAACGTCGACGCCAGCAGGGAGGCTGGTGAGCCCGTCCACGGCAACGAATTCACAGTAAATAATATTTATTATACTAACGACCGTTCCGTCTGGTGGAGTTGGAAGGCACCAGCGGACGGCTCGGCGGTCATCAATACGGCGGGAAGTTCGTTTAGCACGGTCATCGCCGTTTATACAGGGACCTCAGTAAACAATCTCACCCCCGTACACAAAGGTTCTCAGCCCTTCACCGTTGCGGCCGGAATGATCTACCGGATTGCCGTGGATGGATTCATCAATCAGGATAAGGTCCCGCCTACTCCGACTCGCACAGGCACGATAACTCTCAATCTCAATTTTACGGCGGCCGGCTCGCCGCCCCCAGCCAATGATAATTTTGCCACCCGTATTGATTTGGGGTTATTTCCAACGTTCGGCTCCACCGGAACAAACAACATCAACGCCACGAAGGAATACGGTGAACCCAACCATGCCGGCGAGCCCGGAGGCAGATCGGTGTGGTGGAACTGGACCGCCCCCTATGACGGTGCCGTGACGATCAACACCACCGGGAGTGCGTTCGACACCATGCTGGGCGTCTACTCCGGCTCTTCGGTTGACGCACTCACTTTGGTGGCGAGCAACGATGACAATGCGCCGAATCTCACCAGTTTGGTTTCGTTCAATGCCGTGGGGGGAACACCATACCGCATTGCCGTGGATGGCTACAGTGGCGCCTCGGGAGCGATCTCCTTGTCGGGGCAGATCCGACCGGCCAACGATCAATTTGCCAAGCGCATCGTCCTGACCGGTATTGCCGTCTCCACGACGGGGGTGAACCTGAACGCCACCAAGGAAACCGGTGAAACGCTCGTCAACCAGCAGTATCCCAATGATCCTCCCGGCGACAAGTCGGTCTGGTGGACTTGGAAAGCGCCCTATACCGGATCGATCACCGTGGACACCTTTGATAGTACGTTTGATACTATCCTTAACGTCTTTACGGGCAGCGCGGTCAATGCACTCACCCTCGTTCCCGGAGGAAGCAACGATCAATATGGAGGTAAAAGCACCAGTTTGGTTTCCATCTCTGTTACGCAAGGAGTATCCTACCAGATATCCGTGCATGGATATCCTGGTAACGATTCGGGCAGCATCGTCCTGCACATCACGCCTCCACCTCCTGTCGTCACGAATCAACCAGACGATACGGGAGTAGATGTGGGTACTCCGGCGCAATTTAAAGCTGTCATCGACGCCCTCGGTAATTCCGTTTCATTACACTGGCAGGTAAGCACCAGCGGCATCGGGGGGCCGTTTAATGATATAATGGAAGATTACCCTTATAGCGGGGTGCACAGCCTCACCCTGTCGGTCGATGAAGCCGCCATGGGAATGCATAACAATTTTTACCGTTTAAAGATAAGTTTTAACGGTCCAACCAGCCCGATCTACACGGATCCGCCCAGGCGGCTCACGGTGAATGCCATCCCGCCGGAAATCACCGACGACCCGGACACTCAGACCGTGGACGCCGGCAGCCCGGCGACGTTCAGTGTGGGATTCAGTGGCGGCAACCCGTATCCGTCCTTTCAGTGGCAGCGCTCAATCAACAATGGGGCTTTTAACCCTATTAGCGATAATGCGACCTACAGCGGCACCCACAGCGATACGCTGACGGTCAGCAATACCATCGTCGGTATGACCGGCGACAGATTCCAGTGCTTTGTGACGAACGAGCCCGCGAACAACGGGGGAAACGACACCTCCAATTTCGCGACCCTCACCGTCAATGCGGTGGTCAAGACCACCCCCGTGATTACTTGGGCTAATCCCGCCGCCATCACTTATGGCACCCTGTTGAGCGCCACGCAGCTCAATGCCACCGTCAGCGGCAACCTGCCCGGCACGCCGGTCTACACCCCGCCGCTTAACACGCTCTTGAATGCCAGTCCGAATCCCCAGAACTTGACCTTCACCTTCACGCCGGCGGATTTGGTGCACTATAACATCCCGGCTCCGAAAACCGTCACCATTCTGGTGAACAAGGCCCCGCAGACGATCACGTTTGGGACGCTGGCCAATCGCGCATTGGGCAGCCCGCCATTCGCACTCTCGGCTTCGACCACCGCCCCCGGCCTGACGGTGACCTTCAGTAAAGTCAGCGGCCCCGCCACGCTTGTGGGCAACACGGTCACCTTGACCGGCCTTGGCACCGTGGTCATTCGCGCCAGCCAGGCCGGCACCTCCAACTACAACGCCGCGGCCAACGTCGACCGAAGCTTCACCGTTCAACAACAGCCTGCTGCTCGTCACGACTTCAACTCCGACGGCCACACTGACATCCTCTGGCAGAACACTTCCACCGGCGAGCGCTTCCTCTGGTTCATGAGCAACTCCACCTATACCGGCGCCGC
>Ga0315912_10003320_pt1 | contig 16090 bp, 14 predicted proteins | sample VfabasoilMG_FD_204469 | JGI IMG/M metagenome (GOLD analysis project Ga0315912, IMG submission 204469) | Garden soil microbial communities collected in Santa Monica, California, United States - V. faba soil | ecosystem: Environmental > Terrestrial > Soil > Garden | place: USA: California... | reverse complement strand
GCGTTGGTGCCTGATCTACGAAGCAGATCCCATCGAACGCTTCCGGTGAAAGTTCTTCCGCGGGAAGACACCCAGTCATCGCTCAGCACCACTCTACGAGGTGCACTTGTGCCGAACATCACGAAGAATACGTACTCATCGCTACGCCCAAACCCACCCTTTCGCGCCACGTTTGCTGGGTTTATCTGATCACTGATCATCTGGATTCGAGCGTCTGGAAACATCTGCTCAAGGAGCAATCCGAGCCTCAAATACTCCTTCTCGTCGATCGTGACGATAAGTACAGAGTCCATTGGATTGAGTAGTTGCCGAGCGAGCAACAGGCGACGTTCCATCATGGCAAGCCACTTGCTGTGCCTATAGAGATCATCGCCTTCAACGTAATCGTTGTTGTACTTCCAATCCTTCGCGCCAGTGTTGTAGGGCGGATCGATGTAGATGACATCAACCTTGCCGCGATGCGTATAGGTCAGTGCCTTCAGAACATGGAAGTTTTCGCCGTTAATGACCGTGTGAAAAGGCTTGTCTCCGCCACGTTCCATCTTTCCAGTGTTGACCAGACCGGGATAGATGGTGTCTCTGAACTCTGCCACAACGACGAGATCTGCAAGTGGCGCTGTCTTGGTTTCTGAATTCTCCGCCACCAGCTCCAAGCTTGCAGTGCGTTGATTTCCCGCGTGCACTTTTTTTACGATCCACAGGCGCTGGTCGCCTTTCTTCGACGACCCGCGCTCCGCGAGGATGCGAACCTTGTCTCCCTTTCGCACCGGACGCCCTGGCAGTTCGACTGCCTCCGGACGATGCCTCTCGAAGTTCAGTCCAAAGGAAAGGCGTGACGATAGCGCCCTGAATTCGCGCTCGAGGTCCGCCCCCAACTGTGGGTCCTTCGCCTTGGTCTGGGCGATCAAATCGGTAAGGCGCGACACTTCCTCTCCCCAAGGATTCTCTGTTAGATGTTGGTGACCGGTGTCCAGCCCGTTAGAGCTGAGTCGCGGCTGAACAGAGTTTACTGTAGTCGCAGTTGGCGCAGGTCTTCTTTGAGGCCTTAGGTTTTAGGTCATTCGCTCGTAGCGCCTGCGCGGCACGGCGCACCTCGCGCTTCACGTCCTCAATGTGTTCGATCCCTACCGAGCGGCGCTTCTGCTTCTGATTATCGAGCTCATAGATTTCTACGTAATCGGCGGTGCGTCCGGTGAGCTCTTCATACCCGAGCGCATAGATGTGTAGTTGTGCCTCGGTGACGTCATCGGCCTGGACACGGTCGTTGGACTTCAGGTCCACGATGGTCACTTCGCCGGTATCCAGCCGCCGCACAAGATCGATGCGACCTACCACAGACACGCCGTCGCCGAGCGAGATCTCGATGCCCTTCTCGGAAAACTCGAGGCGACTAAAGTCAGCCGCGTTCTTTCGGATGTAGCTTTCGACAACCTTCCGAGCAGCGCCGGCCAGCTTGTCGATCAGAGCTGGATAGGCGTATGGGGCGCGTAGGTGGCGTTCGACCAATGACGACGCATCTTCTGGGCTGATTGCCTCACCGCGCAGCGCTCGCGTGTGCACCTCCGCAAGTGCGTCGTGCAGCGACTTACCGTAGCCGAGAGCCTCAGCCAGTGGCGCATTGAAACCGTAAAGGATACGAAGCTTGAACTGGTAGGGACACTCCAGGAAGTACTTCAGGTCCGAGAAGGAAAGCTGCACGTTCGCAACCGAGGTCTTTGGCTGCGGCGCCAGCCGCTCCCGCTCCATGTAGTCCTGAGGCTTGCGCTTAACGAACTTCGAGGCAATAACCTCGTCGAAGAAGTCAGACGGCCTCTTGGCATGGGAGTTTCCATCTGTAGGGGCCCAGGACATGTGCAGAAACTTTTGCGCCCTTGTGACGGCGACGTAGAAGAGGCGCCGCTCATCATTCACGCTGCCCCGGTAGCGTGTGGCGTTGTGGAAGGCCTGTGCCGGAATCAGGTGCCACGGAGTTCGGCCCCCTACAGCCCTCATTGGGAATCGGTTTCTGACCAGCTGCGGAATGAAGACGGCCGGCCACTGTAGGCCCTTGGCTTGATGGACCGTCATAATGCGAACGGCGTTGGGGCTAGCGAACGCGTTGTCCTGCCAACCTTCCGGATAGGCCTTCTCGGCGTGGTGTCGCAGGAAGCTGGCAAACGTCTTGTACTTTTCTTCCGGTGCAGATCGGAAGTGGATGCTCTCGAAGTCGGAAATCGCCTGGCTGAACTTTCCGAGGTTGTAGAAGGCGACTTCGCCGCGGCCGTCTGGCACTGACTCTTCGCGCAACTCTGTGCGCTCCAGGAACCACATGAACTGCCGCTGCAGGTTGTAGACCTGAAACTGGCCGATTCCAGCCTTCTTCATGTCGCGGCGGGCGTCGTCGGCACTTTCGATCGCGGCGGTCAGCTTGGACTTCTTGATACCGAGGTTCGCAAGCTCCCAGGCGCTTCGGAGAGCGGCCACATCCACTTCGTCGGCCAGGAAATAGAATAGTTGGCGAGCCGCCTCCGCTTCCGCCTGCTCGAAGAGGTTGTCCATGCCGGTAATGATGTACGGCACCCCGGCACGCTGGAGGGCGGCGATGATTGGTCCGCCATCGTGCCGTACCGAGCGCAGAAGAACCGCCATATCAGAGAAGGCGAGTCCCCGTTGCTCCTCGCCCTCGCGCAACGCAACGCCCTCCAGCGCTTTGCAGGTGCGCGCAATGTAGTCGGCCTCTTCTTCGGTTGAACTGAATGGTAGGGCAACGATGTCACCGTCCACGTACGGCTGAGCGCCAGTCGATCGCATTTCCTTATGGAGTCGCTGCCCCACTCGCTGAATGAAATCTCTTGCGACGGCGACTATCCCTTCGCTTGAGCGGAAGTTCTCCTCGAGTCGTATGGGAATTACTGGCGCATAGCTGCTCTCAAAATCGAGAATGTTTCGTACGTCGCTGCCACGCCACTGATAGATGGTTTGATCATCGTCACCGACCACGCATATGTCGGCACCGAGCTTGTGCAGTTCTCGAACTATCGCTTCTTGAACGGGATTCACGTCTTGGTACTCGTCCACAATTACGTGGCGGACGCGTTCGGCAAGTCGCTCGCGCAAGCCGGAGTTGCTGAGAAGTTGATCCATCGCTCTCGACAGAATGCCGGAGTAGTCCAGATAACCTTTGTCGTGGAGAAGCGCCTCGTACTTGGCGCGATTCTCGGCGACGGAGTTTGCCTCCAGTAAGCCCGGAGTAGCGACTTCGTCCTCGCGCAGGATTCCCAGAGCTGCAATGTAGTTGCGCGTATCTGTGTGGCGCTTAAGCGGCACACCGTTGAGCGTAGTGCTCTGCGTGAGGCCTGATGCCTTCGAGTGGCGGTCGACAAAAAGAGTCAGCTGAACTTCGTTCAAAACTTCGAACTTGAGGTATTCGGCAACTTCAGATTTCAAGAGATCCAGACAGTAGCCGTGGATCGTTCCAACATAGAGTTCGGCAAGTCCCACTGTGTTGCCGAGTTGCTCAAGACAACGCGCGTGGATGCGTTCTTTCAGCTCGGCGGCCGCCTTCTCGGTAAAGGTGAATGCAACGATATTCGACGGTTCGCAACCGGCTCCACCCTGAGTGACGAGGCGAAGGAGGTTTACGATGCGCTGGGCGACCACTTCCGTCTTGCCGGAGCCTGCGCAGGCGATTAGCTGTAGATTCCCGGTGGCGTGCGCAATCGCGTCCTTCTGGCGTGATGTGAAGACACGCTGCGCCACATTCGCTGAGGTAGTCATGCGGAGATACTCCTCCCATTCCTGTTCGTTTCCCGTGAGATAGGCCACTAATTAGGAAGCTTGGTGCGGTGCGGCAGCGGCAGCAATCTCTCCTTGCTACTCGGAAGCCGATCGTTTCGCCTATCTAAAGAAATCCGATAGCGCAGCGATCCCCGTATTGGAGAATGGGGCCTATTCCTAAAGGCTCAGCATCTTCAGGCACGAGCACCGGATCTTCATCATCCGCCGCAACGCCCGGCGCGCCCACCAACTCCTCCGCCAGTCGGCGCGCGAGCCCGAGGATCTGCACGGTGTTGCGATAGTTCACCTTGAGCACGCGCGTTCGTCCCTTGGCTTCAATCCCAAGCTGACTCCACACCGGCCGCCCCATCCCCTTGTAGATCGCCTGCATGTCGTCATACGCGATCAGAAACGCCTTGGTGTTCGGATTCACCATCTTCACCGCAAGCGCCAGCCAATCGGGCTCGAAGTCATGCGCCTCGTCGATGAGCACGGCGTCGTACTGTCCGCCGGGGATGTGCCCTAGCAGCACTTCGGCGTCCACGGTTCGCACGCACGCGGCGAGCCGCTCGTTGTAGTCGGGGTACTCGGCCTCGCTGGGCTGCGGGATGCCGTACGTGCGCAGCATCTGGTAGCACCAGGAGTGAAACGTGCGCACTTGAACGCGGTCTTCGACGCCTCGCTCTTGCATCACATCCTCGAGGCGGCCGGCGATGCCGTTGGCGTAGCAAAGAATCAGTACGGGCTTGCTCGAGGCACGCGCGAGGTACTCGGCGCGGAAGGCCAGGATGAGCGTCTTACCGGATCCAGCGACGCCGCGAATGATTCGGTGCCCTTCTCCAAGCCCACGTGCCCCTTGTTCCTGGTGCAGGTCCATCACTGCGAGCGTTCGGTCTTCTTGCACCGCTGCCGTCCGCTCAAGTGGAAGCACGATTTGCCGAATCCGAATCTCCGGAAAGAGCAGTCCGCGCAATCGATCGAACTCGGGGAGCGTCAATGGCGCACCCAGCCGTTGCGGAACCATCTCCCAGAGCCGTTCCCGGAAAGTCTCGGCGTTGGCCGATTCGCTCATCTCGTCTTTGAACACGCATCGGTCGCCGGGAAAGACCTCGTGCAGATCTGTCTGCACGAATTGCTTGCGAGTGATGTTCGTGAACACGACTCCGAACCCGAACGGCACGATGGCCTTGCCCTGAAACGCGTGACCCGGCGGAAAGAGGAGTTGCCCATCGCGTTGGATCTGTTGCACCACATCAAACATGTAGCGACGGGCCTGCTCGAAGGGGCTCGTCTCTCGAACAACCCCGCGAGAGGTCACGAGCTCCACCTCCGACTTGTTGGCCGACGCGATGGTGTCGATTCGCCAGTCTTTCACCTCGAGAACCAACAGGCCATTTGATGGGTGAACGATAACGAAGTCGGGGTGCCGGCCCCACGGACCCATCGGCAGGTTGTGCCAGATATATGTGTTCTCTTCGAGAAAGTCCTTGAGCCGCTCGGCCAGTCGCAACTCACCGCGACTGTCGAACCGTGCAGTGCCAAGGGAGGGAATCAGGGTTGCCACTAGTGGATGGTGGTTTCTTGTCAGGCTAAGGAGAGCGCATTTCTATCACGCCCCGACCGAACCTGACCCTCATGAGCTGGCGGATAGTTTGCGCCAGCCTGCGCGGAGACGCATCTAATCCGTGTCGCCCACTCCCAGCTCGGCCTCTAACTCTTCCACGCTCGGCAGGCTATCGACATAACGCTCCGGGAGAACCTTGGCCAGCGTCGTTTCCCAGCCGGCTACGCCGATCGGCTTCGTCAGGTCTCGCAAGGCGTATTCAACGACCACTTGATGCTTCGAACGACAGAGCAGCAGTCCAATGCTGGGTCGGTCGTCCGGGTGCCGCAGCTGATCGTCAACGGCCGACAGATACAGATTGATCTGGCCGACGAAGGCCGGATCGAAGGGTACGGCCTTGAGTTCGATGACCACGAAGCAACGCAGTTTCAGGTGATAGAACAGCAGATCCAGGTAGAAGTCTTCTCCACCCACGTGCAAGCGCATCTGCCGCCCAACAAACGCAAACCCGCTGCCGAGCTCGAGCATGAAGCGCTGGATGTGGTCGACGAGCGCCTGCTCGACCTGCCGCTCTCGATTGAGGTCGGTGGCTCCCAGGAAGTCGAACAAGTAGGGATCCTTGAACACCTCGGCTGCGCGGCGACCCTCCAGGGCCGGCAGCGAGGACTCGAAGTTGGTAACAGCCCTCCCTCGGCGCTCATAGGCATTGCCCAGCAACTGGATCTCGAGAACGCTGCGGCTCCAGCTCTGGCGAGCGGCCTCGCGCATGTACCATTCTCGCGCCTCGGGATTCTTCACGCGCTGCATCAAGCGAATGATGTGCCACCAGGGCAATTGTGAAGCAAGCTGCTTCACAATTGAGGCATCGGGAAATTCCTCGGCAAAACTGCGCATGAACTGCAGGTTTCGGTTCGAAAAGCCCTGCATTTCAGGAAAGCTCTTGCGCAGGTCGCGCCCGAGCCGCTCGATGACCTTTGCGCCCCACCCGACCCGGATTTGGCGATCGACGATCATCCGCCCGATATCCCAATAGAGCAGGATTAGCGCGGCATTCGCCGACAGAACGACTCGCGCCCGCTCCTGTCGCACGCGATGCTGAATCGCCTTGAGGGTGACGCCGTAGTCCGAGGGAATGATGGGATGTGCCATGCGCACAGTTGGCCCGCGGCCGGGTTCCGATCCCAGCTTCGATTCTGTCCGATGAATCGACAAATGAATGCCGACTGATGGACCCATCGTGACTCGACGTCGTGTTTGACCTTCCTCCAAGTAATCAGCGGCTTGCGAGTCGGCCAGGTTCGATCCCGGCAGCCGTCACCATTCTTCTCTACGGCCCAGGTCGCGTGCGACTAGACTCGACGCGCACCTCGATTGCTGCCCCCTCCTTCCATTGTCTGGCAGCGCAATGTCCGGGGAATAATCATGAAATCCAGATCCTCAGCGGTGATGTTCATCACCACCCTGTTCCTGCTGCCTGCGATCTCATCCGCGAACGACTACAGCGACACCATCGCGAACTTCAAGATGGCGGGCGAAAGCGCCGGCTTCTTCGGCGACAGTTACGCGTACATGGTGTTTCCCAACGTCGGCGAGGATGGCCTCGGCAACGGGCGCGCTTACCAGTTGGGCAAGTACGTCGGCGACGTGAAGATCAATCAAGTCAGTACCGGTCAGCAGGCCGGCAGCCAGGCGTTCAGCCAGATCGTGTTCTTCAAAGACAGAAATGCCTTCGAGAATTTCACGCGGAACGGAGTCGAGTTCGATGCCAACGTCCAGGCCGTGGCGATCTCGTCGGGCGGCGCATCCGGCGACAAGAACGATGCGGCGGCGGCCGGGCAGTATCAGAAGGGACTGGCCGTGTTCACCGTGGCAAAGGGCGGATCGATGTACCAGGGCGCGGTGGCCGGGCAGAAGTTCAAGTACAAGAGAAATTAGGCAAATGCGAAGCAAGCTGCTTCGCAATTTGCACGCCCGTTATTTCGCTCGCGAAAGCCTCTCGACCATTCGTGACTGCCAGCCAGGGCCAGTAGCCTTCCAGCGCGCCAGAACGTCCGGCGGAAGACGCAGGGAAATCGAAGTGCGCGGCGCGGCACTCTTCGGCCGTCCGCGGGGGCGCAGCAGTCTCTTGGCCATGGCCTTGCCAAAGATCTCGGGCAGCACTTCACGTGCCGGGCGTGCACGGCGGAACATCTCTTCGGTCCATTCGGGATTGTCAGGATCCGTTCGAGTTTTCTTGAACTTTCGTTTGGCTTTCATAGCGGCGTACCTCTCGCCTGTTGGCTTTGCGCAGACTGATGATGTGCACCCTGGCTTCCCGAGGCGTGTACACCAGCACATACACTCGCGATTCGATCCGCCCGAGAGCCAGGTACCTCTGCTCGCCGTAGTCACGCCGCGTGTCTTGCCAGATGACCGCGCCGAACCAATCGAAATCCGCTGCGCGCTTCAGCGAAATGCCATGGATCGCAATGTTGCGCGCATTCTTCGCCGGATCGCAGGAAATGTCCACGCATTTATCGTATATACGTTAAATGCCGCACCCTGAGCCGACAAAGCGATGCATTGGCCCAGAAATGCAAAGGCCCCGGAGACTTGCGCCTCCGGGGCCTCATTCAATCGACCGCGCGTGCGCTCAGGTCTTCGACGCGTCGTAGATGCTCTGGATCGACCCATCCAACGCCTTGTTGAACTCCGCATCCGACTGCTGCGCCGTCAGCCCTTCCGACAACGCGCGCGAGAAGCTCGCAATCATCCCGTTCTGCTTTGCCAGGCGCTTGTTCGCTTCATCCCGCGAATAACCACCCGACAACGCCACCACCTTCAACACCCGCGGATGCTTGATCAGCTCCGCATAGAAATTATCCACATCCGGAATCGTCAGCTTCAGCATCACCTGCTGATTGCTCGGCAGCTTGTCCAGCTCCGCCAGGATTTCCTTCTTGAGCACCGCTTCCGAACCCTTCTTGTCCGGATTCTTGATATCCACTTCCGGCTCAACGATCGGCACGAGCCCGTGCGACAGCACCTGCTTGGCCACTTCGAACTGCTGCTTCACCACAGCCTTGATTCCCTCGGCATTGTTCTGCTTGATGACCGAGCGCTCCTTGGTGCCAAAGATCCCCTTGGACTTGGCCTTCTTCAGCAGGTCATCCAGCGTCGGCATGGGCTTCATGAGCTGCACGCCGTTGGCCTCATCCGCCAGGCCCTTGTCGATCTTCAGGAACGGCACGACCTGCTTGGTGTTCCAGAGGTAGTCGGCCGCGGGCTTGCCGCCGAAGTCGCGGTCCATGGTCGCCTCGAACAGGATGGCGCCGAGGATGCGGTTGCCGCCGAACGAGGGGCTGGTGACGATGCGGGTGCGCATCTTGTGGACGAGATCCATCATCTGCTGCTCGCCCGAGTAGGTGTTCTCTTCAACGCCGTAGAGCTTCAACGCCTTCGGCGTGCTGCCGCCGCTCTGGTCCAGCGCCGCGATGAATCCCGGCTGGTTGCGGATCTTGGCTGTCTGCTGCTCGACGTTACTCATTGAAATCGTCCTTTGAGGGTTACTGGGTAATTTTGAGAGGCGGGCATGGTAAGGGGGTCGCCGGGTGGGGGCAACCGCCAAGCCGTGGCCCATTCCGACAAGGACTTACGGCGTCTTTTGGCAGCCCGGGCCGGCGCCCGGGACGACAATTCCGCGCACCCCCGGGCGGGTTCTCCGTCCCCCACACGAGGTGCGATCCCATGAAGAAATCACCCCTGTTGATGGCCCTCCCCCTCGCGCTGGCCGTCTCGGCTGTGGCGCTGGCCGACAATGACGCATCGGTCGAAACGCTCAAGGCTGCGCTGCCGAGTACGCATGGCTTCGAGGTCGAGGATGTGCGCATGGGTGACGACGGCGCGTCCTGCATCACCTACCGGGTCGCTAACGACCTCGAAGGCGAGAGTCGACTGCGCGCGGTGGTGAAGGGTGACAAGGTGCTGCGAGAGGTGCCGGGCAACGCGAAGTTCGCGAAGGCGTGGAACAGCCAATGCGCGGGTAAGGGCTGAAGGCCCTCCGGCACCTATATATAGTGTGGCTGGAATCGCGAGTTATGTCAGATCAAGGGGTTACACGGCTTTCGTGAGGTTTGTTCAGAAGCTGCGTTCAGAGCTTCCCGAGGGAGGCATTGAGGGCCACGGCCATCGCGGCGTCGCCGCTCACGAGATCGGCCCATTTGAGCTCGACGCCCTTGCGCCGTCCCTTCTTCGTGAGCTTGAGCCCATCGGGATCGACGGTCAGCACGTAGGCGTTCTTCTTCACCTTCAGCTCGCGTTTCAAAGCTTTGTCAAGCCGGGTCATGGCTCGCTCCTGCTAGGCGCGCATCGCGGTTCTGATGCACTCTGCCGCCATGTTCATCCACTTCGATGCGGACCGGCCATCGGACTCGCCCTTCATCGAGCGGGTATGGCGCTGCCATAGCGAGGGCGGCGGGCCGTTTGTCTCGGTGGCGTCGACGCATTGGGAGTTCGTGGTGTCGCGGGTCGCGGGCCAGGTGATGTTCACGCTTCGCGGGCCGGAGACCCAGCCGCGTGAGGTGTTCTGCCCGCCCGAGGGCGAGTGGTTTGCCATCCGGTTCAAGGCGGGTTCGTTCATGCCGGCGCTGCCGGTGTCGCGCTTGGCGAACGGCAACGACGTGAATTTGCCGGGCGCGTTCCGCGGCCGCTTCCGGCTGGACGGCTCGGCGTTCGAGATCCCGGACTTCGACAATGCCGAGGTGTTCGTGGATCGGCTGGTGCGGCGCGGCCTGCTACTGCGCGATGGCGCGGTGGCGGCGGCGCTGGAAGGAGATGCGTCGGCACTGAACGCCCGCACGGCGCAGCGGCGGTTCCGCCTGGCTACCGGCATGAGTCACTCGGCCCTTCGGCAGATCGAACGCGCGCGGCGGGCGACGTTGCTGCTGCGCGAAGGCATGCCACCGAGCGAGGTTGCGCACGAGGCCGGCTACTTCGACCAGGCGCATCTCACGCGCAGCCTGCGCCGGCTGATCGGGCTCACGCCGGGAAGCATTGCGCGCGAGGAGCGCCAGCTGTCGTTTCTGTACAAGACCACCGCTTCCGCCGCTGCCTAACATCCTCGCCCCGATTGGAGGGCGCGATGAAAGGACGAAGCCGGATGTGGTGGACGGGTTTTGCGATGTCGGCGGTGGTGGTGGTGTTCCTGTTGCTGGACGCCACGGGAAATCTCGCGGCGATGCGGCCGGTGCTCGAGGCGGGTCAGCAGATCGGCTTTCCGGGTGAGGCCATGGCGCGCAAGCTGGGCGCCCTGCTGCTCGCATGCACGATTCTGTATGTGTGGCCGCGGACCAGCGTGCTGGGCGCCATTCTCCTCACCGCATTCCTGGGCGGCGCGGTGGCAACGCACGTGCGGCTCGGCAATCCGCTGTTCTCGCACGTGTTGTTTGGCGTGTACGTCGGCGTGTTGATGTGGGCCGGGCTGGTGCTGCGCGAGCCGCGGCTGCGGGCGTTGTTGACGGGCGTGGCCTAGTGAAGGTGAATGCGTGACTTGGCGCGTTCGAGCAGGTCGGCCGTGAGGGTCTGCCAGCCCGCCTCGCCCTCGGTGTCGTCCAGCTTCTCCGCGCTCCCGCCGTCCGCACCCGGGTCTTCGGCGTAGATGAACATCAGCTCCTTGCGCCTGGCCTCGTCCAGCAGGTGCACCAGTCGGACCTGCATCATCTCGACCGGCAGCTTGAAGCCCGCCGTTCCCAGGAGCTCACGGACTTTCTCGTAGTCGGAGCCGGGCTTCACCGGCCGATCGGTGCGCACCAGGCGGAAGTTCAGATCGAACTCGCGCCCGTCGAGGGTGGTTTTCTCTGTGAAGGGATAGTCGTAGGTGTAGTCGTTGTTCGGCAGGTAGGCCTCGAACTGCACCCAGTACAGGCGCTGGACGTTCTTCTGCTTGTCCGCTTCGACGAACAGGTGCAGTTCGGCGTCGCAGCAGTTGTAGAGATCCCAGCGGGCGGCGCCGACGTAGGTCGCGGCCTTGGGCAGGGTGATCGTCACGGCCGGATCGTGGGCGGAGGTGATAGTGGTGCCGGTCACTGCCCGCTCGGGTGGTTTCCCGGCGCCATGGGCGACGGCGGTCATGGCCAGCGCGAGGACGGCGGCGAGCAGTAGCCAGGGTTTGACGTGTCGCATGGGCTTGAGACTCGTACTCTTCGAGCCTGGTTGCAAAACCAGGTAGATCAGGATCTTGCAAACTTGAAATCACAATCTGTGATTTCAAGATCCGACTCAATGGGCCCTGCACCGCGCTCATTTTTTGCCGATCGGACAGAGACTTACACGTTTGAGATCACAAATTGTGATCTCAAAGAAAACAGATTTTGCTCAATTCACACGCATTTACGCGCTTCGCGAAAATCGTGACGCAACCCATGCTTGGGTCGCGATGAATGCAACTGCAACGAAAGTCCGCAATGTCGAGGCGCGGATCCATTCAATCCGCGGATCGAATGTGCTGCTGGATTTCGACTTGGCCAGGTTGTACGGAATAGAAACCCGGGTGCTTCTTCAGGCGGTGAAGAGAAATCTTGATCGCTTTCCTCCCGACTTCGCCTTTCAATTGTCCAATCAAGAGCTTACGAACTTGAGATCACAGATTGTGATCTCAAGTTTCGCGGGTGAATACGGCGGACGTCGCTACCGCCCCTGGGCCTTCACCGAGCAAGGCGTCGCCATGCTGTCGAGCGTCCTTCGCAGTGAAACCGCCGTCCGCGTCAACATCGAAATCATGCGCGCCTTCGTGCGCCTGCGGCGCGCGGCGCTGGCCAGCGCCCAACTACTGCCGCTGATCGAGGACCTCTCCAAGCGCGTCGACTCGCACGACTCGGCGATCGCAGACCTGGTGGAATCGATTCGACAGATCGTGCTCGGTCCCGGCAAATCCCGATCGCGCCCGATCGGCTTTACGGCGGACATCGATCCGTGAATTGAGGTCCGGCACCTTTCCGGCGTTTGGGGCCAATCCCCATTTCGCCACAATTGCGGCACGAGGCGGACAGCATCGGTCGCAACACTGGGTTCCAGGTCGACCACCTGGAGCCTCCATGATTCGCAACGCCCTCGCCGCCGCCTTCGCAGCAGCGGCGATCCTTTTGTGCACCTCCTGCAGCAGCGATTCCGGCGTCAGCAATGCATCACGCCGCGCGCAGCCGGATCCGAGCTGGACCAGCGCCATCAGCCTGCACACCAACGGCGCGATGTCGCGGCACGCGCCGATCCGGGTGCTGTTCATCAACGACATCATCCCCGAGACGCGCGTGGGCACGGACGCGTCGGCGAACATCGTCATCAAGCCGGCGGTCGACGCGACGGCCGTGTTCGTGACGCGGCGCGAGATCCTGCTGCGGCCGGAACGCCCCCTGGAACCGAACACGGAGTACCGCATCGCGGTGCTGCCCAAGGGTCTCACCGGCCTCGCCTCCGACATCAAGCCGTTCGAATTCTCGATCACGACGCTGGAGGTGAACTTCGAGGTCACGGTGGGCGCGCTCAGCCTCGAGCCCGGCAAGAACGAGCTGATGACGCTGCACGGCTACATCGGCACGGCCGACAGCGAGCCGCGCGAGAAGCTGGAGAAGATCCTCACCGCGACGCTCGACGACAAGCCGATCCCGATCCAGTGGCAGGGTGGTGATCGCAGCTACTCGTTCGTCATCCAGAACATCCAGCGCAAGCAGCACGAACAGGAGCTCACGCTGCACTGGGATGGCCGGCCGCTGGGCGTCGACAAGCAGGGCGAGAAGAGCACGCGCGTGCCGGCACTCGATGAGTTCGCGGTGACCAAGGCGGAGGCCATCGAAGAGGACGAGCAGCGCCAGGTGCAGCTGCATTTCTCCGATGCGCTCGACACGCGCCAGGACCTGAAGGGCCTGGTGCGCCTCTCCGAAGGTGAATTCACCACGCGCATCGAGAACAACGTGCTGACGCTGTAAGTCAGCGAACAGGTAATCGGCAAGGTGACGGTGACGCTCGAGGACGGCATGCGTTCGCGCGCCGGCGTGTTGCTGTCGGGTGAACTCGAGTTCCCGCTGGAATTCACCAGCACCAAGCCGCAGGTGCGGTTCGTCGGCAAGGGCGTGATCCTGCCGGATGCGAAGACGCTGTCGGTGCCCTTCGAGGCGGTGAGCCTGCGCGCGGTGCGCGTCACGGCGCTGCAGGTGTTCGAGCCCAACATCCCGCAGTTCCTGCAGGTGAACAATCTCGATGGCACGCGCGAACTCGGCCGCGTCGGCCGCGTGTTGTGGCGCAAGACGATTCCGCTCACCGCACCGGTGCAGGGCAAGTGGACGCGTTACAACCTCGACGTCACGGAGCTGACGCAGAAACATCCGGGCGCCCTCTTCCAGCTGACGCTAACCATCGTGCCGAAGGACGCATTGTGGGATTGCGGCAATGCCAAGGCCGATGACGCCGAGCTCGACGATCCGGAGCCGACGAGCATCGAGAACAGCGATCAGAACGAGTATTCCAACTGGGACTACTACGAAGGCTACGAGGACTACGGCGACGTCAACTGGAACGAGCGCGAAGATCCCTGCAAGGCGGCTTACTACCGCTACGCGCCGAACATCCGCGCGAATCGCAACCTGCTGGCGTCGAACATCGGCCTGATCGCCAAGCGCGGACCCAAGGGCAAACTGCTGGTGGTGGCGACGGCGCTGGATACGGCGAAGCCGAAGTCCGGCGTGAAGGTCGACGTGCTGAGCTACCAGAACCAGCTGCTGGTCAGTGGCCGCACAGATGCTGCGGGCACCGTGGAGCTCGATCCGCGCGCGCAGCCGTTCGCCATCGTGGCCGATGACGGCGGTCGCAAGGGATACCTGCGGATCACGAATGGCCTGGCACTGCCGGTAAGCCACTTCGACGTGGGTGGCGAGGCGGTGGTCAACGGCCTCAAGGGCTTTCTCTATGGCGACCGTGGCGTGTGGCGCCCGGGCGATCCCATCTACCTCACCTTCGCGCTGCAGGACCGCGCCAGGACGCTGCCACCGAATCACCCGGTGACGCTGGAGCTGCGCGACCCGCGCGGCCAGCTGGTGCAGACGCTGACGAACGCGAAGCCGGTGGGCCAGTTCTATGCGTTTGAACTCAAGACGGGGGCGGATGCGCCCACGGGCAACTGGCAGGCGACGGCGACCGTCGGCGGAGCCTCCTTCGGCAAGACGCTGAAAATCGAAACCGTGATGCCGAACCGGCTGAAGATCGAGCTCGATCTCGGCGAGAAGCCGGTGCTCGCCGGCGCCGCACTCAAGGGCGGACTCAACGCGCAGTGGCTGACGGGCGCGACGGCCGCGAACCTGCGCGCGCAGGTCGAAGTGCGGCTGGGCTCGATCCCCACGCACTTCACGCGCAACGCCGATTTCATCTTTGATGACCCGACGCGCGGCTTCGGCGGCGCGCCGGTGCAGTTCGAGGAGACGCTAGACGCCGACGGCCACGCCGACCTCACCTGGGATCTGAAAGTGCCGCGCGATGTGCCGGGCATGATGCGCGCCACCTTCGTGTCGCGCGTGTTCGAACGCGGCGGTGCGTTCAGCACCAATCTCGACACGCGCACGGTCTCGCCCTTCGAGCACTACGTGGGTCTGAAGCTGCCCAAGGGCGACGCCTCGCGCGACATGTTGCTCACCGATACCACCCACACCGTGGAGCTGGCCTCGCTCGATCACGAAGGCAAGCCGGTGTCGATGCCGAAACTCGAAGTGACGTTGTACAAGCTCGACTGGCGCTGGTGGTGGGACTCGAGCGGCGACTCGCTGGCGCAGTACGTCCAGGGGCGCAGCAGCTCGTTGGTGAACCGGGAAACCGTCTCGACCAAGGACGGCAAGGGCCAGTGGCAGTTCGAGGTGAAGTATCCGCAGTGGGGCCGTTACATGGTCCGCGTGTGTGATCCCGAGGGCGGGCATTGCACCGGCAGCGTGTTCTACATCGACTGGCCGTCGTGGGCCGGCCAGGCGCGCGAGCAGTCGGGCCCGGCGGCGAATGTGCTGATGCTCACGGCCGACAAGGCCGAGTACCAGGTGGGCGACACGGCGACGGTACAGCTACCCGAGAGCACGCAGGGCCGCGCGCTGATGACCATCGAGAATGGCACCTCGGTGCTGGAGTACCGGTGGCTGGAGACCGGCACGGGGCCGAAGGATGGCGCCAAGAGCAAATCTGGTAGCCGAATTCCGATCCCGATCACCGCGGGCATGGCGCCCAACGTGTACGTGGCGGTGACCATGGTCCAGCCGCACGCCGGCAAGGACAACGACCGGCCGATCCGCATGTACGGCGTAATTCCGCTCAAGGTCACGGACCCGGGCACCAAGCTAGCGCCGGTGGTGACCGCGCCCGTGGAATGGGCGCCGAAGTCCAAGGGCACGGTGACGGTGAGCGAAACCCAGGGCCGTGCGATGGATTACACCATCGCCATCGTCGATGAGGGTTTGTTAGGGCTGACCAACTTCAAGACGCCCAACCTGCACGGTGAGTTCTACAAGCGCGAGGCGCTGGGCGTGTCGACCTGGGACCTGTTCGATGAGGTCGCCGGGGCGTACGGCGCCGAGCTCGATCGCCTGCTGGCGCTCTGCGGCAGCGACGCGGCCAAGGCGACAAATCCGGACGAAGTCAAAACGCGCTTCCCACCCGTGGTGAAATTCCTCGGTCCGTTCTCGCTGAAACCCGGCGAGAAGCGACCGCATTCGGTCGACCTGCCCGAATACGTGGGCTCGGTGCGCGTCATGGTGGTGGCCGGCAACG
>Ga0315912_10003319_pt1 | contig 16091 bp, 15 predicted proteins | sample VfabasoilMG_FD_204469 | JGI IMG/M metagenome (GOLD analysis project Ga0315912, IMG submission 204469) | Garden soil microbial communities collected in Santa Monica, California, United States - V. faba soil | ecosystem: Environmental > Terrestrial > Soil > Garden | place: USA: California... | reverse complement strand
ACCTACAGAATCCCTCGCGGCGGAACCCCTTCGGGTTCCGCCCTACCAGAGCTGATTGGCTTTTGTTGCGGTGCAACAAACGCGACTGTTACCATTCTGGATTGATTTTTCGGAGGGAAGACCATGGCCGAGTCGGATACGCAGGCTGCCTGGATGAAGGACTGGCAGTCGATGCAGAAGCAGTTCACCAATGCCTGGACCGAGGCCGCGCGCCAGGGCGGGCAGGCGCAGGGCGTGCCGTTGCACGAAGGCTTCGAGCAGTGGGCGAAGCTGTTCGGCGGCAACGAGTCGCAGAGCGAGCTGACCGAGCGCGTGGTGCAGAGCGCGAAGCAGTTCGTCGATTTCCTCCAGGGTGCCGTGGGCAAGGTCGCCGGCCAGAAGGCGGGCATGGAAGTGCCGAACTGGGCCGAAGTGGCGGCACAGGCCATGGGCGGCGTGAACCTCGCGCACAACCCGGTCGCCGACGCGCTGCGCTCGGTGACGGGAGAGGGCGCGAAGGGCTTCGAGCAGATGTTCCAGGAGCTGTCGCAGCAGGCGTCGCCGTTCAAGCAGGCCGTCGGGCAGATGTTCTCGATGCCCGCGTTCGGCTACACGCGCGAGACGCAGGAGCGCTACCAGAAGTTCGCGCAGGCGAACCTCGAGTATCGCGAGCAGCTCAACCGCTACAACCAGCAGATGCTGAAGGCGAGCCAGCTGGGCCTGGGCCGCTTCGAGTCCAAGCTGGCCGAGCGCAGCGAGCCCGGGCGCGCGTTGAACAATGCGCGCGAGCTGTACGACCTGTTGATCGATGCGCTCGAGGAAGGCTATGCCGAGGTCGCGCTGTCGGACGAGTTCCGCCACGTCTACGGCGCCCTGGTGAACGCGCAGATGCGCGTGCGCCAGATGAGCCAGCAGGAAGTGGAGCACGGCACGGGTTCGCTCGGCATGCCCACGCGCTCCGAACTCAACGCGGTGCACAAGAAGCTGGCCGAGTATCGCCGCCGCATCGCGCAGCTCGAGGAGGCCGCCGGCTCGACGGCCGCTCCGGTCGCGGCCGAACGCGCCGAATCGCCCGCCGCTGCGCCGCGTCGTCGCGCCGCGTCCAAGGCCGCACCGAAGGCGGCGCCCGCGCGCAAGCCTGCCGCGCGCGCGAAGGCACCGGCCGCGAAGCCCGCGGCCACCAGGCCGCCGTCCTTCGCTGATCGTCTCGCCAAGTCGCGCAGCACGCGCCGCACCACGAAGGGAGGTCGTTGATCATGGGCCCGATGAACCTGCGACCCGACGCCGCCATCGGCGAGGTCACCCGCCTGGGCCAGAAGCTGGCCGCCGGCGCCAAGGTGCTGCGCGAGGTCGACAGCAACGTCGACTACGGCGCCACGCGCAAGGAGGAGGTCTACCGCGAGGACAAGCTCGTGGTGTACCGCTATCGCGGCGAGCAGGCGCCCACCGCGAAGGTGCCGATCCTGATCGTCTACGCGCTGGTGAACCGGCCCTACATGGTCGACCTGCAGGACGACCGCTCGCTGGTGAAGAACCTGCTCGCGCGCGGCGAGGACGTGTACCTGATCGACTGGGGCTACCCCGACGCCTCCGACCGTTCGCTCACGCTCGACGACTACGTGAACGGCTACATCCGCCGATGCGTGGACGTGGTGGCGAACCGCCATGGCCTGAAGGCGATCAACGTGCTCGGCATCTGCCAGGGCGGCGCGTTCTCGCTGTGCTTCGCCTCGATCTACCCGGACAAGGTCCGCAACATGATCGCGATGGTGACGCCGGTGGATTTCCACACGCCGGACAACATGCTGTCGCACTGGACCCAGGAGATGGACGTCGACCTGATGGTCGACACGCTCGGCAACGTGCCGGGCGACCTGATGAACTACTGCTACCTAACGCTCAAGCCGTTCCGGTTGAACAGCCAGAAGTACGTGGGCCTGATCGACATCCTCGACAACAAGGTCGAGGTCGAGAACTTCCTGCGCATGGAGAAGTGGATCTTCGATTCGCCGGACCAGGCGGGCGAGGCGTTCCGCCAGTTCATCAAGGATTTCTACCAGGGCAACAAGCTGGTGAAGGGCGGGCTGAAGATCGGCAGCAAGCCGGTCGACCTCAAGCGCCTGACCATGCCGGTGCTGAACATCTTCGCCGAGCAGGACCACCTGGTGCCGCCAGCCGCCTCGCGTCCGCTGCGTGGCCTGATCGGCACCAGCGACTACACCGAACTCGCGTTCAAGGGTGGCCACATCGGCATCTACGTCTCGGGCCGCGCGCAGCGCGAGGTGCCGAGCGCGATCCACGAGTGGTTGAGGAAGCGCGGCGGGTAACGCTCGTCGCCGATACGGTGTCAGGACGGGCCGCGAGGCCCGTCCGCGCCTGTGGCACGATGCAGGGCCTTGTGGAGCCATGATCGTGCCGAACCTGCCCCAGCCCCGCACCGAGCCCATCCGCTGCCCCTGGTGCGGCGATGCCGAGGACTACCAGCGCTACCACGACCTCGAGTGGGGCGTGCCGGTGCACGACGACGTGCGCCTGTACGAGATGATCACGCTCGAAGGCGCGCAGGCGGGCCTGTCGTGGATCACCATCCTGCGCAAGCGCGAAGGCTATCGAGAGGCGTTCGACGGCTTCGATCCGGCACGTGTCGCGCGCTACACGCCGGCGCGCGCGGAAAAGCTGATGGGCAATGCCGCGATCGTGCGCAACCGCCTGAAGATCTCCTCCACGATCGGCAATGCCAAGGCCGTGCTCGCGGTCCAGGACGAGTTCGGTTCGCTCGATGCCTTCCTGTGGAGCCATGTCGACGGCAAGCCGCTGCAGGGTGCCCGGCGCTCGATGCGCGAGGTTCCGGCCAAGTCGGACGTGTCGGACCGGATGAGCAAGGCGCTGCTGAAGCGCGGGTTCCGCTTCGTCGGCTCCACCATCTGCTATGCGTTCATGCAGGCCGTGGGCATGGTCAACGACCATCTCGTCGACTGCCACCGCCATGCCGCGCTCGCGGCGGTAGCGCCGCGCGGACGCAAGCCGCGCGGGTGACACCGGCAGTCCGGGACCGTTGCGGCCCCGGATCAGAAATCCATGAAGTAGCCGCCGTTCACCGGCACGTTCGCGCCGGTGATGAAGCCCGAATCCTCGGCGCAGAGGAAGTCCACGACGCGCGCGATCTCGCGCGGCTCGCCCAGGCGACCCACGGGGATCTTCGAGATGATCTCGTTGCGCACCGGTTCGGGGATCGCCATCACCATCTGCGTGCGGCAGTAGCCCGGCGAGACGGAGTTCACGGTCACGCCCTTGCGCGCCACTTCGCGCGCCAGCGCCATGCTGAAGCCGTGGATGCCGGCCTTCGCCGCCGAATAGTTCGTCTGTCCGAACTGGCCGGTCTGGCCGTTCACCGAGGAGATGTTCACGATGCGGCCGAAACCGCGGTCGCACATGGAATCCACCACGCGGCGGCAGAGGTGGAACACGCCGTCGAGGTTGATCCGGAGCACGTCGCTCCAGTGGTCGGTGGACATCTTGCGCAGGGTGGAGTCGCGCGTGATGCCGGCGGCATTCACCAGGATGTCGACCGGGCCCACGGAGGACGAGACGCGGCTGATCAGGTCGGCGCAGGACTCGGGATCGCCCACGTCCACCGGCTCGAAACGGATGTAGCCGTTGTAGGAATGGGTTTCGGACTTGAACGACTCCAGGCGCTCGCTGCGCGCGACGAGGTCGGCGGCGACCACGTTGCACCCGGAATCGGCGAGTTGCTTGCAGATTTCGGTGCCGAGGCCGCCGATGCCTCCGGTCACTACTGCCGTACGTCGAGTCATGCATCGCTCCAAGGGCAGTGCGCGAATGTTGCAGCGCAATAATCCTCTCATCCTAGATACCGGATGACGGTGTGTCAAACGATTTGGGGCCGTTCCGCGGGAAAGGCATGAACTTCAGTGTCCAGGCGGGCTGCACGCGGTTCGTCACGCGCCATCCAGGCACCGGGACCAGCCGCAGCGCGCGCGTGGGCGACGCGCTGCGTTGCAGCGAAAACTACTTCCTGCCGGCGACCTTGGAGGCCGGCGGCTTGGTCCCGAGCTGGGCCCCACCGAGCAGGCGCTCCTGCATGGACTTCCACACCTCGAGGTTGCGTTCGGACACGTCGTTCAGCACCGCCCAGGGCGTCTTCCCGATCATGTCGTTGAGCTGGCTGCGGAACTGCTGGCTCTGGTCGAGGAACGACTCGATCGAGCGCTCCAGGTAGCTGCCCATGTAGCCCTGCAGGGCATCGCCATAGCAGCGGATGATCTTGGAAAGCAGCTGCGTGGAGAACAGCGGCTGACCGTGCTCCTCGTGCTCCGAGATGATCTGCAGCAGCACGGTACGCGTGATGTCGTCGCCGGTGCGCGCGTCGCGGACCTCGAAGGTCTCGCCGTCGACGACGAGCTGGCGCACGTCCTCGATGGTGACGTAGCTCGAGATCTCGGTGTCGTAGAGCCTGCGATTCGGATACTTCTTGATCACCCGCAGCTTGGCCATGTGCCCCTCCCGCCCGTGTTGTTGCACTGCCGCACGTGTAGCCGATCATGCGCCCTTGCAATGGCGCGTACCAGCACCGCGCAGTCTTTCAACAATAGTTTGCTTAGTTAAAAAAGCGAGAAAATTTCGATGAGATCGGCATTGGAGTCGCGGCGTATGGAGTGCCGTGGCAATACGACACTGAACCGTCGACTCCCTGTTGATGAGGACCCAGGGCAGGCCGCACCGGGCAATCCCCCTGGTGCGGGAACGCGATCGGCATCCGGCAACTGCTCCTGCGTTGCTCTACCTCCGGCATCCCTGCCGTCGCCTGCCTCACCTGGTGATTCGCCTAGATGCTGCCCGCTTCGGTCAATTGCCGCAGCAAGCAGCCATCCCTGGCGTGGGACCCCGATCGGCATCCGGCAACTGCTCCTGTGTTGCTCTACCTCCGGCATCCCTGCCGTCGCCTGCCTCACCTGGTAATGCCCGCACGAGATGCCATTACGGCGGGCTTTCCTGCCCGCCGCCCTCCGGGCCGGCTCCGCCGTTCGCGCGCGCTCCCGGCGCGCGCAGTCATGGCATCGGCTAAGCGCGGTGCTTACCAACCCATGTAGTGCCCACCGTTGATCGACAGGTTCGCACCCGTGATCCACGCGGCTTCGTCGGGGATGAAGAAGCCCACGGCATAGGCGATCTCGTCCGGCGCGCCGAGGCGGCCGACCGGGATCTGCGCCACGATCTTCGCGCGCACGTCCTCGGGTACGGCCATCACCATGTCGGTGCCGACGTAGCCCGGCGAAATGGTGTTCACGGTGATGCCGAACTTCGCGTTCTCCTGCGCCAGCGAGATGGTGAAGCCATGCATGCCGGCCTTGGAGGCCGCGTAGTTCGCCTGGCCGTACTGGCCCTTCTGGCCGTTGATCGAGCTGATCTGCAGGATGCGGCCCCACTTGCGTGCGCGCATGCCGTCGATCACGGGACGGGTCATGTTGAAGCAGGAGTTCAGGTTCGTGTTGATCACTTCCTGCCACTGCAGCGCGGTCATGCGGTGGAACGTGGTGTCGCGCGTGATGCCGGCGTTGTTGACCAGCACGTCGACCGGACCGAGCTTGGATTCCACTTCGCGGACCATGGCCTCGGCCGCGACCGGATCGCCGACGTCGCCCTGCACGAGCACGGCATCGAGGCCCTCGGTGCGCAGCTGCGCGAGCCAGACGTCGGCGCGGGTCTGGTCGCGGTAGTTCGTGGCGACCTTGTGTCCCATGCGGGCAAGCCGCTTGACGATGGCCGAGCCGATACCGCCCGTACCACCCGTTACGAGTGCGACGCGTGAAGTCATGATTCCTCCCCAGGACGTTGGATGCATTCGAGTCGGCGCGCGGGCTGCGGCGCCGTTCGAGGTGGCGCATTGTAGCGGGCCGGGCCCCGGGTCGCCTTTCGCGGCGCCAGGCGTCGGGTCCGGAATCAGCCGGCGGGTTCGGATCCGGCCGGTATGCGGGTCCAGTCGAACGCGAGGCAAGCGGCGTCCAGCATGCGCGGGACCGTGCGCCGCCGCTCGATCGCGGCTGGGTCCTGTCCGAGCGCGCACCAGGCCGCCCGCAGGGCAGGCAGGGGATCGCGGGCATCCACGGGCACGCTGCGGGACTGCTTGCTCAGCTTGCGGCCCGATTCGTCCAGTGCGAGCGGCAGGTGGAGGTAGGCGGGCGTCGGGAAGCCGAGGGTGCGCTGCAACTGGACCTGGCGCGGCGTCGAATCGATCAGGTCGGCGCCCCGCACCACTTCCGTGATCCCCTGGCTGGCATCGTCCACGACCACGGCGAGCTGGTACGCCGGATATCCCTCGACCCGGCGTACGACGTACGCGCCAACCTCGCGCAGCAGGTGCTGGCAGCGCCTGCCGCGCACGCGATCGACGAAGCACACGCGCCGATCCGGAACGCGCAGGCGGAGCGCCGGGCGGCGCCCGGCCGCCGGGCCGCCGGTGCAGGCATTGCCGTGGACGCCGATCCCGGCGAGGTCGGCCCGGCTGCAGCGGCATTCGAACACCAACCCCCGCTCCGCGAGACCCGCGAGCACCGAGTCGTAGACCTCCAGGCGCGTGCTTTGCCACAGCACGCCCTCGTCGGACTCCATGCCGCAGCGCTTGAGCGTTTCCAGGATGCGCGCGGCCGACCCGGGCACCTCGCGCGGCGGATCGATGTCCTCGATCCGCACCAGCCACGTGCCCCCGGCGCTGCGTGCGCGCAGCCAGCTTCCGAGCGCCGCCAGCAGCGATCCGAAGTGGAGGTCGCCGGTGGGCGAAGGCGCGAATCGGCCGCGGTACGGCGTGCCGGTCGTGCGTCGGGACATCGTCACAATTCCTTCACTAATCCGGGACTTGAACACGGACCTGCGCGGCCGCACTGTATCGGCATTCGATCCTCGAACAGTGGAGTGTCCTCGATGATGCGCATAGTGCTCTTCCTCGCCACCAACCTCGCGGTGATGGTGCTGCTCGGCGTGGTGATGACGGTGCTCCAGGTGGTGTTCGGCGTGAAGCTGGGCAACACCGGCAGCCTGCTCGTCATGTCGGCGGTGTTCGGCATGGGCGGCTCGCTGATCTCGCTCGCGATGTCCAAGCAGATCGCGAAGTGGACCACGGGCGCGCAGGTGATCACCGATCCCCGCAACGAATCGGAGGCGTGGCTGCTGGCCACGGTCCGTCGCCAGGCCGACCAGGCCGGCGTGGGCATGCCCGAGGTCGCGATCTACGACGCCCCCGACATGAACGCGTTCGCCACCGGCATGAGCCGAAACAGCTCGCTCGTGGCCGTGAGCACGGGCCTGCTGCGCGGCATGAGCCGCAGCGAGGTCGAGGCGGTGCTCGCGCACGAGGTGAGCCACATCGCGAACGGCGACATGGTCACGCTCACCCTGGTGCAGGGCGTGCTCAACACCTTCGTGATCTTCTTCGCGCGAGTGATCGGCACGGTCATCGACAACGCGATGCGCGGCAACAGCGAGCGCGAGGGCCCGGGATTCGCCTACTTCATCATCGTGATGGTGCTGCAGGTGGTGCTCGGCCTGCTCGCCTCGATCGTGGTCGCCTGGTTCTCGCGCTACCGCGAGTTCCGCGCCGATGCGGGTGCTGCGCGCCTGGGCGGCCCGGGGCCGATGATCGCGGCGCTCAAGCGCCTGCAGGCGGCGCACGAGCCGCCCGTGCTGCCCCAGCAGGTGGCGGCCTTCGGCATCTCGGGCACCATGGGCAAGCTGTTCGCCAGCCACCCGCCGATCGAGGAGCGCATCGCGGCGCTGCAGGGCGGTCGGTCGTAAGTCTGTCGACCGTAGGGCGGGACCCCTTGCGGGTTCCGCCCTACGAATGATCCGGGTCGTTACCCGAACTCGTAGGCCATCACCTTTTCCGGTTCCTGCAGGAAATTCCCCTGCACGAAGTCCACGCCACAGCTGAACAGGATGGACATGCTCGCGGCGTCCTCCACGAACTCGGCCACGGTGACCTTGCCCGAAGCCTGCGCCTGGCGGCAGATCTCCTTGACCTTCTCCTGGTTCTCCTTGTTCTTCGGGAGTTCGGTCATGAAGGTGCGGTCGACCTTGAGGTAGCGCGCCTCGATGTGCTTGAGCAGCTGGAACGAGTTCAAGCCGTTGCCGAACTGCTCCAGCGCGAACGCGCAGTGCAGCTGTTCGAGCCCCTTGAGGAACTGGCGCACGGGCTTGAGATGGGTGACCACCTTGCTCTCGGGCAGCTCGAACACCAGCGCGTCGCCGCGCAGCCGGTGCGCCTTGAGGTGCTGCGCGATCCACGGCAGCAGCGTGGGGTCGTCGAGCGAGGGCGGGCAGATCTTGATGAAGAACGTGCTCTTGTGGCCCACCTTCTCGCGTTCCGACAGCTGCTTGATCGCGTTCGCGATCACCCAGCGGTCGATCGCGCTCAGCAGGTTGTTGCGCTCGGCGATGGGGAAGAACACGGCGGGCGTGACTTCCGACCCGTCCATGCCCTGCATGCGCACGAGGATCTCGTAGTACTCGCCCTCCGCGCCCTGCAGGCTGATGATGGGCTGGAAGTACAGGACGAAGCCCGCGTTCTTCAGCGCGTGCTGGATCTCCGCCAGCTTCGTGCGTTCGGACTGGGCGTCGGCCTTGTCCTTCGCGGCCGGGTCGTAGCTCTGCACCTGGTGGCCGCCGGCGGCCTGCGCGCCCTTGAGCGCGGTGGCGGCGTGGCCGAGGATGCCGTCGGCGTTCGCGATGCGCTCGCCGATCATCACCAGTCCCACGCTGACGTTGATCGTGAGCGACTTGCGCGCGACCTCGAAGATGCGGTCGTCGAAGCTCTTCACCAGCGCCTCGGCCCGGTTCTGCGACTGCGCGTGGTCGAGCCCGCGGACCAGCACGGCGAGCGTGTTGTCCGAGAAGCGGGCCGCGATGTCGTCGGGTCCGATCCGTTCGCGCAGGATCTGCGCCATGTCGGCCAGCAGCAGGTCGGTGTTGCCGATGCCGATGGCGTCGACCAGCTGCTTGAGGTTGTCCGGTTCTAGCAGCAGGAACGCGAGGTCGTCGCGGCCGCGCGCGGCCTCGCTCACCGAGGCGTCGAGTTCCGCCAGCAGGTACTGGCGGTTGTACAGGCCGGTGACGATGTCCTGCGAGCGCAGGCGCGCGAGCTCCTCGTGCCCCACGCCCATGTTGCGGCGGAAGGTGATCTGCAGGCAGGGTTCGCCCTCGAAGGTGGCATTGGCCATCTCCATCACGGCGTCGAACGGCGCACCGTCCGACTTCTGCGCCCGGATCTCGAGCTTGTTCGGCGGCGCCTCGCCCTTGGACAGGCGCTTGAGTAGCGCCTTGAATTCGTCCGCCGCCTCGGGCGCGATCATGTCGAGCAGCGGCATGCCCTCGATCTCGTCCGAATCGTCGAAGCCGAAGATCTCGAGGTAGGCCCGGTTCGCGCGCACGTGCGCTCCCTCGTGCACGAAACAGATGGGGTCCTTGGAGGAATCCAGCAGGGCATCGCAGCGACGCTCGCTCTCGCGCAGGCGCGCCTCGAGTCGGCGCACGGCGCGCCGGTTGGAGACGCGCGCGAAGGTGCGCTTGACCGTTTCCAGCACGTGCTCGGGCCGGCCGCGCAGGGCGAGGTCCTCCGCCCCCCACTTCTGGATGCCCAGCAGAACCTCGTCGTTCACCATCGGGACGAGCGCGACCAGGGCCACGTCCTTGCCGCTCTGGCGCAGGGTGTCGCCCACGACGTTGAACGGGATCGAGGTGGCGCGCACGTTCGCCAGCACCAGGTCGGCGCTCTGCGAGCGCAGGTGTTCGAGCAGCTTGTCGGCGTCCTCCGGCCGCGAGGCGCGCACGGCGATGCCGCCGTTGCGAAGCACGCTGACCAGCTGCTCCGCGTCCTCGGCCTGGTCCTCCACCAGCACCAGCCTGATGACGTTGTCCTGTTTTCCCATGCGGCTCGGCGTCCTTCGTCTACCGCTTGTACCTCAATCCCAAGCCGCATTCTACCTGCCGCGTCAGTATGTGACGCGCCTCGTCACGCTCCGATCGCGTCGCGGTGCTCGAACGTCGGCCGCGGTCGGGCGCGCCGGTGCGGGGCCTGGGCGCTGAATCCCGGGTGCGGATGCAGGTATCATGCGCGGTTTACGCCGGCCCCGATCGACGGCGCCGAACGCGCAGCCGTCCGGTCCCGGGCGGCCACCACGAAACCAGGAGTCCAGGTCCATGGCCAGTTACGGCATGAACGACGTGAAGAATGGCATGAAGATCATCGTGGACGGCTATCCGTGCACGATCGTGGACACCGAGTACGTCAAGCCCGGCAAGGGCCAGGCGTTCACCCGGGTCAAGTACCGCAACCTCAAGACCGGACGCGTGGTGGAACTCACCATGAAGTCCACCGACTCCCTGGACGCGGCGGACGTGGTCGACGCGGACATGCAATACCTCTACAACGACGGCGAGTTCTGGCACTTCATGCAGCCGGAGAACTTCGAGCAGCACACCGCGGACAAGGCTTCCGTGGGCGACGCGGCGCAGTGGCTGAAGGGCGAGGAGATGTGCATCGTCACGCTCTGGAACGGCCATCCGCTGGTGATCTATCCCCCGAACTTCGTCGAGCTGCAGATCGTGGAGACCGATCCGGGCATGCGCGGCGACACCTCGGGCGGCGGCGGCAAGCCCGCGAAGCTCGAGACCGGCGCCACGGTGCGCGTACCGCTGTTCGTGCAGAACAACGAGGTGATCAAGGTCGATACGCGTACCGGTGAGTACGTGTCGCGGGTCAAGTGAGCGCGCGGGACGGCATCCCCGGCTGAGTCCATGATCGACGTCGAGCTGATCATCGCCGCACGCATGGTCGTGCCGGTCGAGCCGCACGGCGTCGTGCTGGAGCACCACGCGGTGGTGGTGCACGACGGCGCCATCGTGGCGCTGCTGCCGGCCGCGGAGGCGGCGAACCGCTACGTGGCGCGCGAGCGCGTCTCGCTCGACCACCACGTGCTGTTCCCGGGCCTGGTGAATGCGCACACGCACAATCCCATGACGCTCATGCGCGGGCTGGCCGACGACCTGCCGCTCATGCGTTGGCTTCAGGACCACATCTGGCCCGCCGAGGCCAAGGTCATGGGGCCCGAATTCGTCGCCGACGGGATCACGCTCGCGATCGCCGAGATGCTGCGCGGCGGCACCACGTGCTGCAACGAGAACTACTTCTTCCCCGACGTGCAGGCGGCGACCTACCGGCGCCACGGCTTCCGCGCGGTCGTCGGCCTGCCGCTGATCGAGTTCCCCAGCGCCTGGGCCAGCCATGCGCAGCAGTACCTGGACAAGGGCCTGGAGGTTCGCGACGCGTATCGCGACGATCCGCTGCTGGGCTTCACGCTCGCGCCGCACGCGCCCTATACCGTCAGCGACGAGAGCTTCGCGAAGATCCGCGTGCTCTCCGACCAGCTCGAGCTGCCCGTGCACCTGCACCTGCACGAGACCGCGCACGAGTGCGAGGAATCGCGCCGCCAGCACGGCGTGCGACCGTTCCAGCGGCTCGAAGCGCTGGGCCTGATCGGACGCAACCTGATCGCCGTGCACATGACCGACCTCAGCGATGCCGAGATCGCCCGCTGCGCGGAAACGGGCGTATCGGTCGTGCACTGCCCCGAGTCCAACCTCAAGCTCGCGAGCGGTTTCTGCCCGGTGGCGAAGCTGCTCGCGGCCGGCGTGAACGTGGCGCTGGGCACCGACGGCTGCGCCAGCAACAACGACCTCGACCTGCTCGGCGAAATGCGCACGGCCGCCTTGCTGGCCAAGGGCGTGGCTGGCGATGCGAGCGTGCTCGACGCGCCCCGCGCGCTCGCCATGGCCACGCTGCACGGCGCCCGCGCGCTCGGCCTCGAGGACCGCATCGGTTCGATCGTGCCGGGCAAGCAGGCGGACCTCGCCGCCCTGCGGCTCGACGCCCTGGAAACGCGACCGGTCTACAACGTGATCTCGCACCTGGCCTACGCGGCGAGCCGCAGCCAGGTCAGCGACGTCTGGATCGCCGGCAAGCGCAAGCTCGACGGCCGCGTCCTGGTCGATTTCGACCTCGACGACCTCGGCGAGCGCGTCTCGCGCTGGCAGGACCGCATTGCCGAGTCCTGAGGCCCAGCGCGGATGACCTCGGAGACCTTCCCGGCGAATGTCGATCCGCAGGAACTGGGTCGCTTCAATGCCATGGCCGCACGGTGGTGGGACCTCAACGGCCCCTCGCGCGCGCTGCACGACCTCAATCCCGCGCGCCTGGGCTACGTGGCGGCGCGCACGCCGCTTGCGGGTGCGCGCGTGTGCGACGTGGGCTGCGGAGGCGGCATCTTGAGCGAGGCGCTCGCCCTGGCCGGTGCGCGCGTGGTCGCGCTGGACCTGGCCCAGGACGTGCTCATGGTGGCGCGCCTGCATGCGCTCGAATCCGGTGCGCAGGTGGACTACCGGCTGGAGCCGGTGGAATCCCTGGCGGCGCGCGAGCCCGGCACCTTCGATGCCGTCACCTGCATGGAACTGCTGGAGCACGTGCCCGATCCGCGCGCATTGCTGGCGGCGTGCGCGGCACTGCTGCGGCCCGGCGGCCGCTTGTTCCTCTCCACGCTCGACCGTTCGCCGAGCGCCTTCCTCGCCGCCATCGTCGGCGCCGAGTACATCGCCGGCCTGCTGCCCAAGGGCACGCACGACTACGCGAAGTTCATCCGCCCGAGCGAAGCCTGCGCCTGGCTGCGGGCGGTGGGACTGGAGCCGCTGGACGTGAGCGCGCTGGACTACGACCCGCTGACCCGTCGCGCGAGCATCGGGCGTACGCCCCGGGTGAACTATCTCGTGGCTGCGGAGCGCGTCGCTTGAGTACCGCGACCGCCGCGTGCCGCGCCATGCTGTTCGACCTGGACGGCACGCTCGCCGACACCGCGCCCGACCTGATCGGCGCCGTGCAGGAATTGCGTGCGGACCTGGCACTCGCGCCGATCGATCCCGAGCGCGTGCGCTACTCGATCGCGGCCGGCGGCTCGGCCATCGTGCGCGCCGGCCTGCCGGAACGGCCCGACCTGCACGTCGAGGTCGTGCCGCGGTACCTGGACCTGTATCGCGCCCGCATCGCCCGGGAAACGCGATTGTTCCCCGGCATGGCGCAGGTGTTGTCGGCGCTCGAGCACGAGGGCTGGCGCTGGGGCGTGGTGACGAACAAGGCCGCCTGGCTCACCGATCCGTTGATCGAGGCGCTGGGGATGCGCACGCGTGCCGGCGTCGTCGTCTCGGGCGACACGCTGCCGCAGCGCAAGCCCGAGCCCGAGCCGGTGTGGCTGGCGTGCCGCACCCTGGACGTGCTCCCCGCGCAGGCCTGGTTCGTGGGCGACGACGAGCGCGACATCGTGGCGGGTCGGCGCGCCGGAACCCGCACCGTCGCGGTGGGATACGGGTACGCCGGGCCGGAGATCGACATCGGATCCTGGGGCGCCGACCATCGGGTCGAACAGGCGGCGGAGTTGCTCGAGCTGATCGGCCGGTGAGCGAGGTTCAGGCGAACGATCCGTTCTCGACGCTGCTCGAGGACTGGCTGCAGGCCGAACCGGAGTCGCACGGGTTGCGGATGTTCGTGCCGCAGGCGCGCACGCCGGTCGGCGCGGCGTTGCTCGTGTTCGCGCACCAGGTCGAGGTCGCGGCACTGGGCAGCGATCCGCGTCCCGGACAGGCGAAGCTCGCGTGGTGGCTGGAAGAGATCGGCGAGGCCGCGCAGGGGCGGGCACGCCATCCGGTCAGCGTGCGCCTGGTGGCGCACTCGGATCAGGGCGCCGTGCTGTGGCCGGCACTGGCGCGCTGGACGCGTGCGGCGGTCGCGCTGCTGGAGTGGCATTCGGTCGCGCGCTACGAGGATCTCGTCGCGGGTATGCACGGGTTCGCGGACGCGGCCGTGCACGCGTATGCCGCCGCGGGCCTCGCGCCCGCGCCGGGCGCGGCGGACACCGACATGGAAGCGCGTGCGACGCTGGTGCGCGGCCTGCGCCGGTTTCCGCGCTGGGCGGGTGGCGAGCGCTCGCTGGCGCCGCTGGACCTGCTGCTGGCCGCGGGCGTCGAGCGCGCAGCGTTGTCGTCGGATCGCGACGGACATGCCACGGCCGCCGTGTTGTCGTCGCTCGCGACGCGGCTTGCCGCCGAGCTTGCGCAATCGGGCCCGATCCGCCGCGGTCTGCTTTCGTCACGGCATCATCTGGCCTGGCGTCTCGCCCGGGATTGGGCTGGTCAGCCGCAGGCCGCGCTGCGCGCCTTGCCACCGCCGCTGACGCTGGGCACCGTCGTCGGCCTGTGGCGGCGACGCGGAGTGCCGCAGGGCAGGGCATCGAACGGGCAACACGAGGACACATGAGCGTGAAAGCTGGAGAACTCGCGGCCGACCAGGTGCACGACAGCGCGCCTCGCGCGCCCGCCGTGCTGTCCTGGGTCGGCATGGAGCGCATCGAGATGCCCGTGCGCATCGCCGGCCCGGACGGCGTGGAGCGCGTGCCCGCGCGCATCGACCTCGGCGTGGACCTGTGCGACCCGGGTGCGCGGGGCATCCACATGTCGCGCCTGTACCTGCTGCTGGACCGCCACCTGGGCGAGGAGCCCCTCTCCCCGTGCGCGCTGCGCAGGCTGCTGGCCGACTGCGTGCAGTCGCAGGACGGCCTGTCGCGGCGCGCCGGCGTGCGCGTGGCGTTCGAGCACCTGGTGCGGCGGCCGGCGCTGATCAGCGACCTGTCGGGCTGGCGTGGTTATCCGGTCGTCGTTTCGGCGAGCTTCGACAACGGCCGCCACGTGTTGGAGGTCGAATTCCGCGTGCTGTACTCCAGCACCTGCCCGTGCTCGGCCGCACTCGCGCGCGACGCGATCCGCGAGGCGTTCGTGCGGCGTTTCCCGGCCCAGGCACCGCTTGCGCACGACGAAGTCGTGGCCTGGCTCGCCAGCGCCGAGGGCATCGTCGCCACGCCGCACAGCCAGCGCAGCAGCGCGACGATCCGCGTGCGGCTGGACGACGGCCTGCGCGAGCTCCCGATCACCGCGTGGATCGACCTCGCCGAACGCACGCTGGCCACGCCGGTGCAGACCGCGGTGAAGCGCGCCGACGAGCAGGCGTTCGCGTTGTTGAACGGAGGCCACGCGATGTTCTGCGAGGACGCCGCGCGGCGCCTGCGCGCCGCGCTGGATGTGGAGCCGCGCATCGCGGATTTCCACGTGCACGTCGCGCACCACGAAAGCCTGCATCCCCACGATGCGGCCGCGGTGGCGACGAAGGGCGTCGTCGGAGGGTTTCGCGGCGAAAAGCTCGCCAGCCAGCCGTAAGGCGGAACGAAGTGATGTAGGAGCGCGCTTCAGCGCGCGATCTTTTCGGCATCCTGCGACGCCAAGGATCGCGCGCTGAAGCGCGCTCCTACAAAGGGACCGATGCGCTTTCGCGAGTCGCTGGGCTACGCGCTTTCGACCGACGCCAGCCACTCGTCGTCCGACCCCTCGTTCACGCCCTCGAACAGGATCGTGGAGAAGTAGCGCTCGCCGGTGTCGGGCAGCATCGCGAGCACGACGTCGCCCTGCTTCGCCTGCTTCGCCACGGCGAGTGCCGCGGCGAACGTGCCGCCCGAGGAGATGCCGCAGAAGATGCCTTCCTTGAACGCGAGCTCGCGTGCGGTGTCGCGCGCGAGGAGGTCGTCCACGGGCAGGGTCTGGTGCGGCACGTCGCGATTGAGCACGCCGGGCAGGAAATCCGGGGTCCAGCCCTGGATCTTGTGCGGCTTCCACTCGCCGCCGCTGAGCAGCGCCGCGCCGGCCGGCTCGGTCGCCACGATGCGCACTTCGGGACGGGCGAGGCGCAGCACCTCGCCCACGCCGGTGAGCGTGCCGCCGGTGCCGTAGCCGGTGACGAACCAGTCCAGGCGGCGGTTCGCGAAGTCCTGCAGGATCTCCGCGGCCGTGGTGTTGCGGTGGTAGCGCGGATTCGCCTCGTTCTCGACCTGGCGCGCGAGGAAGGCGCCGTGCTTCTTCGCGAACTCCTCGGCGCGCCGCACCATGCCCGAGCCGCGCTCGGGCGCAGGCGTGAGGATCACCTTCGCGCCGAACGCGCGCATCAGCTTGCGGCG
>Ga0315912_10003318_pt1 | contig 16093 bp, 13 predicted proteins | sample VfabasoilMG_FD_204469 | JGI IMG/M metagenome (GOLD analysis project Ga0315912, IMG submission 204469) | Garden soil microbial communities collected in Santa Monica, California, United States - V. faba soil | ecosystem: Environmental > Terrestrial > Soil > Garden | place: USA: California... | reverse complement strand
AGGCCGGGTGCCGAGGCCGGGTTGGACGGATCACTTGCCGACCCGCCGACGTGCTGGGCGTTCGTCCTGTCCGCGATCAGCGCATTGGCCAATTGTTCGCGGAATTTCGGGTCGGTGGGGGTTGGCCGTTCGGGAACGCTGCCGAGGTTCGGTTCCGGATCATTGGCACCCGGCGGCGCCGGCCGCTCCTCGGCGATCTTCCCCCCCTGCAGGTCGCGCCACCAATCCACCGGATTCAGGGACGTCTTGCCGGAGGAACACGCACCCAGCGCGAGGGGGAACAGGCCTGTCATGCATCCCAGCACCCAAGCCCGGGCCCGGCTCGCTTGAACCATCCTGCGCGCATCTCTAGGTTTCATCTGGCTGAGATAGCTCATCGCCCCGACCCAATCCATTTTTCGCGCCGCACACATAGCTCGCGGTGCGGGCTTCGCAAAGGACACTAGCGTGGCCGAGTCACAAAAGCCCCACCCCGCCGGCAAGGCGCCCCCCAGCGACGAGGTCCCTGCCTTCAAGATGCCGGACCCCGCGGAATTCGGTCGCTCGATGGCCGGCATCGCCGAACGCTCACAGCGCCTTGTCCAGGAATGGCTGCGCCGACAGTCCGGCGAAGCCGCCTCCGGCGCCCCCGCGAACCCGGATCCGCTGAACATCGGCACCGCCTTCATGGAGATGACGGCCAAGCTGATGGCCAATCCCGCCCAGCTCGTCCAGGCCCAGCTCGGCCTGTGGCAGGACTATTTGACCCTCTGGCAGAACACCGCCAAGCGCATGGCGGGCCAGCCGGTGGAACCTGTCATCGATGCCGACGGCGCCGACCGCCGCTTCAAGGACGCCGCCTGGCGGGACAACGAGGTCTTCGACTTCATCAAGCAGTCCTACCTGCTCTCCGCCCGCTTTGTGCAGGACGTCGTCGCCAAGGTGGACGGGCTGGACCCGAAGACGGCGCAGAAGGTCGACTTCTACTCGCGTCAGTTCATGGACGCGATGAGCCCCTCCAACTTCGTCCTCACCAACCCCGAGGTATTGCGCAAGACCGCCGAGACCGGGGGCGAGAACCTGCTCAAGGGCCTGAACAACCTGCTGACCGATCTGGAGCGCGGCAAGGGCCAGCTGCGCATCAAGATGACCGACATGGACGCCTTCAAGGTCGGCGAAAATATCGGCGTCTCCCCCGGCAAGGTCGTCTACCAGAACGAGCTGATGCAGCTGATCCAGTACGACCCCGCCACCAAGAACGTGCTGAAGCGCCCGCTGCTGATCGGTCCACCTTGGATCAACAAGTTCTACATCCTCGATCTCCGCCCCAAGAACAGTTTTGTTCGTTGGGCCGTGTCGCAGGGCCATACAGTATTCGTCATTTCCTGGGTCAACCCGGACGAGAAGCTCGCGGAAAAGGGCTTCGACGACTACATGAAACTCGGCTACCTCGCCGCGCTGGACGCAATCGAGAAGGCCACCGGTGAGCGCGAGGTCAACGCCATCGGCTATTGCCTCGGCGGCACGCTGCTCGCCTCCACCCTGGCCTACATGGCCGCGACGAACGACGACCGCATCAAGTCTGCCACCTTCTTCGTCACCATGATGGACTTCGAGGAAGCCGGCGAACTCGGCGTCTTCATCGATGAGGAACAGCTCAGCGCGCTTGAGCACAAGATGAACGAGCGCGGCTATCTCGAAGGTGCGGAGATGGCCACCACCTTCAACATGCTGCGCGCCAACGACCTGATCTGGTCCTTCGTCGTCAACAATTACCTGCTGGGCAACGAGCCGTTCCCCTTCGACCTGCTCTACTGGAACTCCGATTCCACCCGCATGCCGGCGGCGATGCACAGCTTCTACCTGCGCCGCATGTATCAGGAGAACCTGCTGCGGAAGCCGAACGGCATCAGCCTGGCCAACGTCCCGATCGACCTCGGCAAGGTCAAGGTGCCCACGTATTTCCTTTCGACGCGGGAAGACCATATCGCGCCGTGGAAATCTACCTATCGCGGCACGCAGTTGCTCAGCGGCAAGAACCGCTTCGTCCTCGCCGCTTCCGGCCACATCGCCGGCGTGGTGAACCCGCCGGAAGGCGGCAAGTACAGCCACTGGATCAACACGGACTTGCCGCCGGAAGCTGATGCTTGGCTCTCCAACGCCACGGAAATCGCCGGCTCCTGGTGGCCGGACTGGCAGCGCTGGGTCACCGCCCTGGCCTCCGCCCAGGTCCCGGCGCGCGTGCCGGGCGATGGCAAGCTGAAGCCGATCGAGGATGCTCCAGGCAGCTACGTGCAGGTGCGCGTCACCTGAAGGAATGCTTCAGGCGTGGGCCGGTCCCGCGCCTGCGGGTTGCGTGGATTGGCGCGCCTTGCCACAGACCTTAATCGACGGGCGTGGCGAACCGCGCCAGCCGCACTGCCGTGTGCCCCCGGCTCGGCCGCAAACTCGGCATCACCAGCAGGCAGTCGTCATGGGGCGTGCGGAGTTCAGCGCCGTCGTCCGTGGCGATCACCGTGCCCCGCTTCGCGATCACCGTGCCGCCGCGATAGGACTCGGTGAACACGAAGCTGGGCGATCCCGCCGCGATCGCATCAGTTACCTCGGCGAAGCGCTGCGGCGGGTGCGGCAAGGGCGGTGGCAGGCACACATCCTCTCCCGCCTGGCCCAGGTGGCGGAGCAGTCCGGCCACCCCGGCATGCGCCGTGTTCACGGATGCCGGTTCCCAGTGCTGCCCAGCTTCAAGCAATACGGCGGCGGCCCGGCTGTCCGGACCGATGAAATGCGGATGGTCGATGATGCGCGGCCCGTTGGCATGGCCGCGATCGGCCACCACCAGCCCCGGCACTCCCATCCCGAAGGCAAGCTGACGCCCGCGCCGGCTCGGCCCGCATAGGACCAGCGGCTCGGAGGGCCACAGCATGGAATGTAGGTCCAGCAGATAGTCCGCTTCCTGCAGCACCGGCAGGATCACCCGCGCCCGCTCCAATTCGCAGGACTTGCGTGGCCCTGCCAGCACGTCTGGGTCCCAAACCCGGTTCATGTCCTCGTCAACGAAGCGGGACAGCGTCGGATTGCGCGGATCGAAGCGGGCAAACGCCGCCAGGTTCACGAAGCCAAGAGTCAGCCGGCCCCGCCGCGGCACGAAGCCGGCGCGCAGGATGCGGTCCAGCACGATCGCGCCGGAAAACTCATTGCCATGCGTCAACGCCAGCACCATCACGTGCGGCCCCGCCGCGGTCCCCGCCAGCGTGGTGAATCCCGCCACGCCGATATTGCCGGTCAGCCAGGGCGAGATATCCGGTGCCGCGATCCGAACCTCGAACTGCGGTGTGCCCGCGCCGGATGGCGCCGGGGCAGAGGAACCGGAGGCAGCATGATCCTGCGTGCTCATCCGGCCCGTCTCACACCAACAGCCGCTCGATCAGGCGACGCAGGAACACATCGCATTCATCCAACTGGTCTCGCGTCACGAACTCATCCGGCTGGTGCGCCTGCGCGATATGCCCCGGCCCGCACACGATCGTCGGGATACCGATCTCCTGGTAGAACCCAGCTTCCGTACCATAGCTCACCTTGCCGGTGCTGTTGGACCCGGTGAGCTGCTTTACGATGGACGTCAGCTCATGGTCCGCGCCCAGCGCCAGCCGCGGCATGTCCAGCCACACCTCGTACTCGAAGCCGCAGGACAGATCGACCCGTTTCATCGCCGGCTCGATATTCTCCGCCACATAGGCCTTCAGCCGCTCCACGTCCTTGCGTGGATCGTCTGCCGGGATGTTGCGCCATTCCATGACGAACTCGGCGCGCTCCGGAATGATGTTCAGGATGGACCCGCCGGACATGGTGCCGACATGGATCGTGGTATGCGGCGGGTCGAACCCGTCCTCGAACGGGCCTTCCTTCTCCAGCCGCCGCGCCTCCCGCGCCACCCAGGCAATCGCCTCGCCCGCCGCCTGGATCGCGTTCACGCCCTTGGCCGGCTCGGACGAATGCCCCGCCTTGCCGCGCACGGTCACGTTCAGGTTCAGCTTGCCCTTGTGCGCCAGGATCGGCTTCATCCCGGAAGGCTCGCCCACCACGCACAGCGCTGGCTTCAGCCCGGACTCGTCCAAATCCTCGATCAATCGCTTGCAGCCATGGAACCCCACCTCCTCGTCATAGGAGATGAACAGATGCAGCGGCCGCTTCAATCCGCGCGCCTGCATCTCCGGCACCGTGGCCAGCATGGACGCCACGAACCCTTTCATGTCCGCGGAGCCACGCGCGAACAGCTTGTTGCCATCCGCCCGCAAGGTGAACGGATCGGAGGACCAGGCCTGCCCATCCACCGGAACGGTATCCACATGGCCCGAAAGGGCTATGCCACCCGCCGCCTGCGGCCCCAGGATGGCGTGGATGTTCGCCTTGCGCCCTTCTTCGCCATAGCTCAGCCGATACGCCACGCCATGCGCGTCCAGGTAGCCGCGCACGAAGTCGATCAGCGGCAGGTTGGAATTGCGGCTCGTCGTGTCGAACGCCACCAGCCGCTCCAGCAGGGCGGTGGTGGAATAACGTGGCGCGGTGCTGGGCTCGGACATGGCGCGGCAGTCTATACGGATGCGCCCGACCGGCAACCGCCGGCCGGGCGCCGCGGCGTTCACAACCCTGCGGCTACTTCGCCGGCGCCACGTCGATCGCCGCGGTCCGCTCGTCGGCCCGCGCAGCGTAGCTGATCACCTTCTTGTGCGCCCAGAAATTGATCAGCTGGTACATCGGGATGAACGCGACGTCGTTCATGGACATCGCCACGCCCTCGCGCAGCAGCGCCTCGCGCTGCGCATCGTTCAGCGTGGAGACGGCCTTGTCCGTCAGCGCGTCGATCGCCGGGTTGGAATAGCGCCCGTGGTTTGAAGCGCCACGCCCCGCCGTGCGGTCGTACGTGCCGATCACGTTGATCAGCGTATACCCCGCTTCCCCGGTGCCGGACCCCCAGCCCCACAGCCCCACGGACCATTCCTGCTTCGCCCCGCGCGCCGAGTAGCTTGCCCAGGGCATCGCTTCCACCTGCGTCTGCACGCCGATGCGCGTCCACATCTGCGCCACCGCCTGCGCCGTCTGCCCATCGTTCGGGTAGCGGTCGTTGGGGGAATGCAGGGTCAGCTTGAACCCGTTCGGGAATCCCGCCTCGGCCAGCAATTTCTTCGCCCGGTCCGGGTCGAAGGCCGGTGGCTTCACATCCGGGTTGTACCCGAACGCGCCCGGCGGCAGCCATTGCCCGGTCGGCACGGCGGTGCCCTGCATCACGCGCTCCGCCAGCCCGGCACGGTTGATGCCGATGGACAGCGCCTCCCGCACCCGCTTGTCCAGCAGCGGGTTCTTGTCCAGCTTGGCGCCGTCGGTCGCGGTGATGAACGGTGGTTCTCCGGTGCGGGAGAGGTCCGGCGTCAGGAAGATTACCCGCAACCCGGGCTTCGATGACACGGTCAGCCGCGCATCCTCCTTCAGCCGCGGCAGGTCGGAAGCCGGCGGCACGTCGATCAGGTCCACGTCACCCGACAGCAGCGCCGCGGTACGTGCCGCCGCGTTGGGGATGAAGCGGAAATTTACCCGTTCCCAATGCTGCTTCGCACCCCACCAGCCATCATTGCGCGTCATCTCCACCCGGTCCCCCGGCGTGAACTTGCCGAACCGGTATGGCCCCGTGCCCACCATCGCCTTGCCGGAGTTGTAGTCCTCTGTCGCCGCGCCATCGCCATGCTTGCGGGAGACGATGGCTACCGTCGCCAGGTCGTTCGGCTGGTTGGGGGAGGGGGCCTTCATGTGCAGGCGGATGGTCAGGGGGGCGACCACCTCCACCTTCGCCACGGCGCGCAGGAAGCCGCCGAACCCGCCGGGGCTGTTCGGCACGTTGGGCGCCCGGCCCAGGCTGAACGCCACGTCATCGGCCGTGAAATCCGTCCCGTCATGCCACTTCACGCCCGGCCGCAGCTTGAATTCCCACACCGTGTCGGACACCGCCGTCCAGGACAGGGCGAGCCCCGGCTCCAGCTTCGCCTCCGCGTTGCGGGCCACCAGCCGGTCGAAGAAATGCACCATCACCGAGTTGTTCGGCGCCGCATTGTAGAAATGCGGGTCCATGGAGGTCGCCGGTGCGGCAATCGCCAGTTTCAGTTCCTGCGCCCCGGCGGGGTTTGCGGCGTGGCCGGCGGCGATCGCGGCCAGCAGGGCGATGGGGATGGTACGGGGGAGGCGATGCATGCGCGAACTCCTGATGAATGTAACAACCCCGCCCTACCGCGCTGGCGTCACCTCGAAGGCAAAGGTGCGCTCGTCGGACCGGGCCGGGTATTGGATGGTTTTCCTGAACGCCCAGGTGTTGATCTGATTGTACAGCGGGATGAACGTCACGTCTTCCATCGCCACGGCTACCGCCTGCCGCAGCAGCCCCTCGCGCGCCGTGTCGTCCAGGGTGGACAGCGCCTTGTCCGTCAGCGCATCCAGCGCCGGGTTGGAATAACGGGAGTTGTTGGAAGCGCCACGGCCGCTTTTCGGGTCATAGGTGCTCACCAGGTTCACCAGCACCGATCCCGCCTCCCCGGAGGTAGAGCCCCAGCCGAACAGCACCATGGAGAAGTCCTGCCGCGCCAGCCTGGGTGCCAGGGCGGAGAAGGGCATCGCCTCCACCTGCGTCTGCACGCCGATGCGCGTCCACATCTGTGCCACGGCCTGCGCGGCGGCGGCGTCGTTCGGGAAGCGGTCGTTCGGCGTGTGCAGGGTCAACTTGAATCCCTGCGGGTAGCCGGCCTCCCCCAGCAGCTTCTTCGCTGCCTCGGGGTCATGGGCCGGCACCTTCACGTCCGGGTTGTAGCCGAACGCGCCCGCCGGCAGCCATTGCCCGGTCGGCACCGCGGCATTCTCCATCACCCGCTCCGCCAGCGCCGCCCGGTTTGTCGCCAGGGACAGGGCGTGGCGCACCCGCGCATCCATCAGCGGGTTCCTTGCCAGCTTGTTCCCTGCATTGTCGGTCACGAACGGCGCTTCCCCGGGATGGGAGAAATCCGGGCGGATGAAGATCACTCGCATCCCCTGGCGAGACGACAGCGCCAGCCGCTCATCCGCCTTGAAGCGCGGCAAATCGGTTGCCGGCGGGGAATCGATCATGTCCACGGAACCGGACAGCAACGCCGCCGTGCGTGCCGCGGCGTTGGGGATGAAGCGGAAATCCACTTTTTCCCAATGCTGCTTGGGCCCCCACCAGGCGTCGTTGCGCGTCATCTCCACCCGGTCCCCCGGCGCGTAGCGGGCGAAGCGGTACGGCCCGGTGCCCACCATCGCCTTGCCGGAATTGTAGTCCGCCGTGCTCGCCCCCTCCCCATGCTTGCGGGAAATGATGCCTACCAGTGCCAGGTCGATCGGCTGGTTCGGTGCTGGCGCCTTGGTGTGCAGCCGGACGGTGAGGGGATCGACCACCTCGGCCCGCGTCACCATGCTGATATAGCTGGCATAGCCGCCCGGGCTGTTCGGCACATGCGGCACTCGGCCGATGGTGAAGGCCACATCATCGGCGGTGAAGGGCATGCCGTCATGCCACGTCACGCCCGGCCGCAGCTTGAACTCCCACACCGTCTCCGCCACCGGCGTCCAGGATAGCGCCAGCCCCGGCGCCACCCCGGCTTCCGGCGTGCGGTTCACCAGCCGGTCGAAGAAATGGGAGAACACGGCGGTATTCTGCGCGGAATTGTGGAAATGCGGATCGAGTGACGTTGCCGCAGCCCCGATTGCCAGCTTCAGTTCCTGCGCGCCAGCCGGCGCCGCCGCCAGCGAGGCGGTCATAATCAACGTCGCAATGCGCATGCCCGATTTCCTCCGGTACCGGCGCCTTCTGGTTCTGGCGGGAGCCGGACACCGCCGCTATAACCCGAGGCATGGGATGCTTCACCAATAATTATGCGCGGGATGGGCGATGACCACCTGGCTCATCCGTCGCTTCATCCAAGCCGTCTTCGTCATGCTGGCGATGACCGTCATCGTCTTCGTCGGCGTCTACGGTATCGGCGATCCCATCGAGATCCTGATCTCCCCGGATGCCGACCAGGCGGAGAAAGCCCGCGCCATCGCCGCGCTGGGCCTGGATAAGCCGCTGTGGGAGCAGTACTGGGTGTTCCTGAAGGGCGCCCTGCAAGGCGACATGGGCCGCAGCTTCGTCTTCAATGAGCCATCGCTGAAGCTGATTGCCCAGCGCATGCCGGCGACGATGGAACTCGCCATCACGGCGGTCCTGCTTTCCATCATCCTCGGTATTCCGCTCGGCCTGTATGCCGGCCTGTATCCGAATTCCTTCGCATCCCGCGCCATCATGGCCGGCTCGATCCTCGGCTTCTCCCTGCCCACCTTCTGGGTCGGGCTGATGTTCATCATGGTCTTCGCCGTCCAACTCGGCTGGCTGCCCAGCACGGGGCGGGGGCAGACGGAGATGCTGTTCGGCGTGCCCTGGTCCTTCCTGACCTGGGACGGGATCCGCCACATGATCATGCCGGCGCTGAACCTCTCGCTGTTCAACATCTCCCTCGTGCTACGCCTCACCCGTTCCGGCGTGCGCGAAACCGTGCTGATGGACTACGTGAAGTTCGCCCGCGCCAAGGGGCTGTCGCCCAACCGCGTCATCGGCGTGCACGTGCTGAAGAACATCATGATCCCGGTCGTCACCGTGGTCGGCCTGCAGTTCGGTTCTACCATCGCCTTCTCGGTCGTCACTGAATCCGTCTTCGCCTGGCCGGGCATGGGAAAGCTGATCATCGACAGCATCAACGTGCTGGACCGCCCCGTCATCGTCGCCTACCTGATGATGGTGGTGCTGCTGTTCATCACCGCCAATCTCATCGTGGACATCCTCTACACGGTGCTCGACCCTCGCGTCCGCCTGGAGGGTCGCTGAGCATGAGCGCAACAGTCGCAAAGGACCGGGTGGAAACCCCGTTCCAGCGCTTCGTCTCCGAGTTCGCCGAGTCCAAGCTCGCCGTCGCGGGCTTCATCGTCCTCGTCCTTATCATCCTCGGCGCTGTGTTCGCGCCGCTGATCTCGCCGCAGAACCCGTACGACCTGGCGCAGCTGGACATCATGGACAGCCGCCTTCCCCCCGGCGAGAAATCCGCGTCCGGCTTCACCTTCCTGCTCGGCACGGACGACCAGGGCCGGGACATGTTCTCTGGCATCCTCTACGGCTTGCGGCTGAGCCTGCTGGTCGGCATCGGCTCCGCCATCATCGCCGGCGTCGTCGGCTCCTCGCTCGGCCTGCTCTCCGCCTATGCCGGCGGGCGCACCGACAGCATCATCATGCGCCTCGTCGACCTCCAGCTTTCATTTCCCGCCATCCTGGTGGCGCTGATCATTCTCGCCTTCCTCGGCAAGGGCGTGCTGAACGTCGTCCTGGCGCTGGTCATCGTCGAATGGGCCTACTACGCCCGCCCGGTGCGCGGCACCGCCCTCGTCGAACGCTCGCGCGAATACATTGAGGCCGCGGAATGCCTGGCACTGCCCCGCCACCGCATCCTGTTCCGCCACTTGCTGCCCAACTGCCTGCCGCCGCTCATCGTCATCGGCACCCAGCAGGTCGCCCGCGCCATCGCGCTGGAAGCGACACTCTCGTTCCTCGGCCTGGGCGTGCCCATCACCGAACCCTCGCTCGGCTTGCTCATCGCTAACGGCTACCAGTACATGCTCAGCGGCAAATACTGGATTTCCTTCTATCCCGGCATCGCCCTGCTCGTGACCATCGTCGCGATCAACCTTGTCGGTGACCAGTTGCGGGATGTGCTGAACCCGAGGCTCCGCAAATGAGCACCGTCCTCGAAGTCCGCAACCTGCAAACCCATTTCTTCACCCGCGCTGGCGTGGTGAAAGCCGTGGACGGCGTCTCCTTCACCGTCGAGACCGGCAAGGTCTTGGGTCTTGTGGGGGAGTCCGGATCGGGCAAATCCGTCACCGGCTTCTCCATCCTCGGTCTCGTCGATCCGCCCGGCCGCATCGCCGGTGGTTCCATCCTCTACCGCGGCCAGGACCTCGCGAAGCTGTCGGAGGAGGAGATGCGCGACCTGCGCGGCAACCGCATCGCAATGATCTTCCAGGACCCGATGATGACCCTCAACCCGGTCCTGCGCATCGACACGCAGATGATCGAGACGGTCCTGGCGCACGACAAGGTCAGTAAAGCGGAAGCCCGCAGCCGTGCCCGCGACGCCCTCGGTCTCGTCGGCATCCCCAGCCCTGAGGAACGGCTGAACGCCTACCCGCACCAGTTCTCCGGCGGCATGCGCCAGCGCGTTGCCATTGCCATCGCCCTGCTGCACCGGCCCGATGTCATCGTCGCTGACGAACCCACCACGGCGCTGGATGTCACGATCCAGGCGCAGATCCTGTTCGAAATGCAGAAACTCTGTGCCAGCCAGGGCACTGCCCTCGTCTGGATCACGCACGACCTCTCCGTCATCGCCGGCCTCGCCGACGATATCGCCGTGATGTATGCCGGCCGCATCGTGGAGACGGGATCGGTGGCGGAGGTTCTGGACCGCCCGCTGCACCCCTACACGCACGGCCTCATCGGCTCCGTCCCCAGCCGCAACGCCCGCGGCCATCGCTTGCGCCAGATCCCGGGCATGACACCGTCCCTGCTCAACCTCGCCCCCGGCTGCGCCTTCCGTACCCGCTGCGCCCGAGCCACGGATGCCTGCATGGCGGAACCCGACATCACCACCCCCAGCCCCGGCCGAGCCATCCGCTGCTTCCACCCCCAACTGGAGCTGGTGGCATGAGCGAAGTGGCCCCCATCATCCAGCTCGATGGCGTCTCCAAGCGCTTCGGCAAGTCCCTCGACTTCGCCGCCCGCACCGCACGCTCCATCTCCGAAGCCCTCGGCAAGCCGCAACGCAACGATATCGTCCGCGCCGTGGACAACGTTAGCCTCTCCATCAAACAGGGTGAGGTCCTCGGCTTGGTCGGCGAGTCCGGCTGCGGCAAGTCCACCATCGGCCGCATGGTTGCCGGCATCATGCCCACCTCGGACGGCACCGTCCGCTACCGCGGCGAGAACGTCGCGGAGCTACCACCCACGGAAGCCCGCGCCGCGAAACTCGCGGTGCAGATGATCTTCCAGGACCCATTCGCCAGCCTTAACCCGCGCCTGCGTGTGCAGGACATCATCGGCGAGGCCCCGCTCTACCACAGCCTCGTATCCCGGTCCGACTGGTCAGCCTATGTCGATGAACAACTCCGCCGCGTCGGCCTCGATCCCGGCTACAAGCGTCGCTACCCGCATCAGTTCTCCGGCGGCCAGCGCCAGCGCCTCGGCATCGCCCGCGCGCTCGCCGTGAAACCCGAATTCCTAGTCTGCGACGAAGCCGTCGCCGCACTGGACGTCTCAATCCAGGCCCAGGTCCTCAACCTGTTCATGGACCTGCGCGAACAACTCGACCTCACCTACCTCTTCATCTCTCACGACCTCGGCGTGGTGGAACACCTCAGCGACCGCGTCGCCATCATGTATCTCGGCCGCATCGTGGAACAAGCCGACACCGACGAAATCTTTGGTCGCCCCAACCACCCCTATACGCAAGCACTTCTCTCGGAAGTCCCCCGTATCGAAGCGCGCAAGAAAACCTTCGCCGCCATCGCCGGCGAAATCCCCAGCCCGATGAACCCGCCGCAGGGGTGCCACTTCCATCCGCGCTGCCCGCACGCCATGCCGCGTTGCGCACAGGTCGTGCCGACGCTACGTGAAATCGCGCCGGGTCATATCAGCGCCTGCCATTTGAACGACAAGTCCTGACTTATCCCAACGCCTTCGCCGCCCTCATCGCCGCAATCGCCGCCGCGTCAAAACCCACTTCCCGCAGAATCTCCTCCCCATGCTCCCCCAGTTCCGGCGGCATGCGTGGCGTCACCTTCACCTCCCCATCCAGGTTGAACGGGCTCATCAACGTCTCGATCGGCGCATTGCCCATCTTCACCACCATTCCCGCTTCCCGCACCTGCGGGTCGTCATCCAGGTCTGCGACAATCCCCACCAAGCCGAACGTGATCCCGGCGGCATCCAGTATCGGCCGCCATTCCGCCAACGTCTTCGTCGCGAAAATCTCATCGAACAACACCGTCAACGCCCGCGCATGCGCCTTCCGGCTCTCTCCCGTCGCGAACAGCGCATTCCGCCGCAGCTCGTCATGCCCCAGCGCATGTACCAATGGCCCCCACTGCTTCTGCTCATTGATCAGGGTCAGCATGAACCACCGCCCGTCCTTGCATCGATACGTATTCGTGCACGCATTCGCCGAATGCTCCCGCGCCGGCCGCCCGAACACTTCCGCCCCGCACAGCCGCGCCTGCACCGCGCACCCATTCGCCCACAACCCATTCGCCAGCAGCGACGAATTCACCATGCCGCCCTTGCCCGTCTTCTCCCGCCGGTACAACGCCGTCACAATCGCCCCATAGAAGCCCATCGAGCTCGGATGATCCCCCATCCCCGGCAGCGATCGTGCCGGCGCCGCGTCCGGATCCGGCCGCACCAGGTCCATCAGCCCCGACCGCGCCCAATACGCCGTGGAATCAAACCCCGTCTTCCCCGCCTCAGGCCCCGCCTCCCCATACGCCGTGAACCCCGCATAGATCAGCCGCGGGTTCAACGCCCGCAAATGCTCAAAATCCACCTTCAGCCGCTGCCGCACCGGCGGCGGATAGTTTGTGATGAACACATCCGCATGCCGCACCAGCGCATACAACGCCTCCCGCGCCGCCTCCTGCTTCAGATCCAGCGCAATGGACCGCTTGTTCCGGCTCTCCAAAATCCAATTATAATTCCACTCGCTCTGCGCCACCCCCGGCCCCTTCCACGCATGCCGGAACGCATCGCCCCCCTCAATCGGCTCCACCTTGATCACATCCGCCCCAAAATCCGACAACGTCGTCGCCGCCGCCGGCGCCGCAATGTAGGTGGCACAGTCAATCACCTTCAGGCCCGCGAATATCCCTTCGGACATGTCTTCCTCATTTCGTTGGTGTTTGGGGGTAGGGAAGAAAGGAAGGCCAGGGGCTCTGCCCCTGGACCCCTCCAAGGGCGAGTCCTTGGAACCCGTTAGTTATCCTCTCTGTGAAGAAGGGGCTGAGGTGCTGTTTCAACCAGCACCTCAGCCCCTTCTTCACAGAGAGGATGAAATTGATGGGGGTCCAGAGAGCACGGCTCCCTGATGGGGGTTCCAGGGGGCAACGCCCCCTGGCCTTACTTACGTCCAACATCCCCAAGCCCCCACCGAAATCAGGGCGCCTGGTTCGAGAAGATGATCGTGCCCGAGGCGGCGAACATGCCGCCGACGCCATGGCAGACGGAGATTTTGGCGCCGGCCACCTGGGCGGGGGCGGTGCCGCGCATCTGGCGCACGGATTCCTGCAAGGCGAACATGCCGTACATGCCGGAATGCGCGTAGGAAAGGCCGCCGCCATTGGTGTTGAGTGGGAGCTCGGCGCCGGGGGCTGTGTTGCGCCCTTCGATGAAGGCGGCGGCTTCACCGCGGCCTACGAAGCCCAGGTCCTCCAGGCCGTAGAGCGGTAGGTGCGCGAACGCGTCGTAGATCATCAGGTGATCGACGTCGGAGTGCTTGATGCCGGCGGCCTTGATGGCGGTGGGCCCCGCCACGGAGAAGGCGCGGGAGGAGGTGAAGTCCGCCATCTGGGAGACCATCGGCGTTTCCACGCTCTCGCCGGTACCGAGGATGTACACGGGCTTTGTCGGGAAGTCCTTGGCGCGTTCGGCACTGGTCAGGATCAGCGCGCCGCCGCCGTCGCTCACCAGACAGCACTGCAGGATACGGAACGGGTAGGCGATCATGCGGGAATTCAGCACGTCGTCCACCGTCAGCGAGTCCTTGAAGGTGGCACGCGGATTCATCGCCGCCCATTCGCGCTGCACCACGGAAACCATGGCCATCTGCTCATGTGTCACGCCGTAGGTCTTCATGTAACGAAGGACCGGGATGGGAAACAGCGAAGGCGGCCCCATCGGCCCGAAGGGCTGCTCGAACTGCCCGTTCAGGGAGCCGGCGGGGATGGTGCGCGGGATCTGCGCGATGCGCGACTTGCCGGATTCGCCGTGTGTGATGAGTACGGTCTTGCACAGCCCCGCCTCGATCGCGGCGGCGGCGTGCCGTACATGGATCATGAAGGAACAGCCGCCAACGGCGGTGCCGTCCACCCAGCTCGGCGTGATGCCCAGGTAGTGCGCCAACTGTACCGGAGTTTCCGTGGCGCAGGCCACGCCGTCGATATCCTTCGCGGTCAGCCCGCAATCGGCCATCGCGTTCAGCGCCGCATCGGCATGCAACTGGATCTGGGACATGTTGGGAATGGTGCCGAGGCCCGTGGTCTCGGACGCGCCGACAACGGCAACGGATTTCTGTCTCATGGCGCTCAATCCTTCGCCGGGCGGAACAGGGGCAGGGTGATCTCGTCATCCATCTTGTCGAAAACCACCTCCAGTCTCATGTCCAGTTCCAGCGCCTCCGGCGTCTGCGGGCAGTCCACGATGTTGCTCATCATCCGCGGCCCCTCCGCCAGTTCCACCACGGCAATGGCATAGGGCGGCGTGAAGCCCGGCACCTTGCGGTGGTGGATCACGTAGGAATGGAGCGTCGCCTTGCCGGAAGCCGCCATCACGGAAACTTCGCGGGATGAGCAGGCCGGGCAGAACGGCCGTGGCGGGAAGTACACCTTGGCGCAGGCATCGCATTTCTGCAGCCGCAACTCGCCGGCCCGTGTGCCATCCCAGAAATGCTTCGTCTCCGGCGTCGGCTGTGGCCGGGCCCGTTGATCGTCCGCCATGGCGGTTTCCTCCTCGTTGGTCGAAAATCAGTTTGCGCGGCAAGCCGCTAGCCGACAAGCACCGCCTTGCCAATCACCTTCCGGTCGATGATCGCCTGGATCGCGTCGGCCGCTTGTTCCAGCGGAAACCGATGCGAAATATGCGGCTTCAGCTTCCCCTCCGCGCCCAGCCGCAAAATTTCCCGCATCACCTCGGCGTACATATCCGGCTGAAACTCCGCGAGCCCGCCGATGCGCACGCCAACCGCCTCCGCCCCCTTGATGAGCAGGTGGTTCGTCTTCGCCAGTGCCGGCGCCCCGCCCAGGAAACCCAGGATCAGGATGCGCGCGCCCCAGTTCAAACACCGCGTCGACTCATCGAACACCCCGGCCCCGATCGGGTCGTACACAATATCCGCCCCTTTGCCGCCGGTCAGTTCCTTCACCGTGTCACGGAACCCCTCGCGGTAATCGATCGCATGGTCCGCACCCTGCGCCAGGCACGCCGCCCGCTTCTCCTCGGTACTCGCCGTCGCGATAACCTTCGCGCCATAGATTTTCGCCACCTGGATCGCCGCGATGCCAATGCCGCCCGCCGCGCCATGCACCAACACCCATGCCCCTGCCTTCAGGCGGCCCTTCTGCACCAGCGCATGCCAGGCCGTGGTGTAGGCGCCACGAAATATCGCCGCTTCCTCAATGCTCATCCCCGCAGGCACCTTCGCACAGGCACTTGCGGTGCAATTCCCCAAGGTCGCGAACGCCCCCGGGCTATGCCGGCTCATCACCTTGTCGCCCACCTTGAACTCGCTCACCCCCGGCCCAACGACGACGATCTCCCCCGCCGCCTCACCGCCTGGAATGAACGGCGGCTCCGGTCGGAACTGGTATTTGCCGGCCAGCATCAGCACATCCACGTACTGCGCCCCACGCGCCAGGATGCGCACCTGCACCTCGCCCGCGCCGGGCGGGGGCGGATCCGCCACCTCCTGCACCGCCAGCACTTCCGGCCCGCCAAACGCCGTGCACACAACCGCCTTCATCGCCACTCTCCATCTTGTCCCGCGCAGGATAGGCAAGATTGCGCAACCGCCCAACACGCGGCACCCTGCGCCCCATAACAAACTGACGGCCCTGAGGGGGAAACCAGATGGACTTCGACTACATCATCGTCGGCGGCGGCTCCGCCGGCTCCACGCTCGCCAACCGCCTCTCCGCCCGATCCAGCAACAAAGTGCTGGTTTGCGAAGCTGGAGAGGACACGCCCCCCGGCAAGGAACCCGCGGAAATC
>Ga0315912_10003317_pt1 | contig 16095 bp, 13 predicted proteins | sample VfabasoilMG_FD_204469 | JGI IMG/M metagenome (GOLD analysis project Ga0315912, IMG submission 204469) | Garden soil microbial communities collected in Santa Monica, California, United States - V. faba soil | ecosystem: Environmental > Terrestrial > Soil > Garden | place: USA: California... | reverse complement strand
CAAAGCGGTGGCCGGGCTAGACCCAAAAAAGGAACGCGGTAGGTCGATCACTTGCCCTGCGTCCACCGTGAGCGACTTCAATTGTCCGTACAGTAGTAAGGACCACTGAGACGTGGGCGTCTTGATGCGCAGGACACGTCCCCCCGACTCTACGTCAGTCATCTGGATGCCCCAAGTCGCTAAGCTGATGGGTGCTGGAGATTGCTCCGCGTCAATATCTTCCACGCGCATGACGTAGTGTTGAAGAATGGCCCAGCGTTCCTTGCCGAACAACAAGTAGGTATGTTCGTGCATCCCGGTTCACTCAACGGATTTGATGTGCATCACATGAGCCACGAGCTTGGGCAGATCAAGCACAGTGGACACTGAGCTATCTCGCTGTACCTCTGCGGACGCGAAGGGAAGTTCATGAACTCGCGGTGGCTTGAATTCAGTCTCTGAAACAGTGAAGAGCTCACTGAGCTCGTGGACTCCGAAGCCAACCAATTCACCGTTTACTTTGCCGACAATAGTGCGGGTTTTTGCCCGAGAATGCGCTGAGGCAAGACCCAAGCAGTGACCGAGATCAAGCAGCGGAACTGCCTGTCCATTCCAAAGAAACACTCCCGGAACATCTAGATCTGCTTGCGGTACCCGAATGACTGCTACTTCGCCGAGCACCTCCCGAACTAGAGACGCATCGACAAGTAACTCATGATCATCAAGGCCAACAGGCAGCAGCGTTGGTATGGACATTCGTTGCCGGTTTCTATCACGGGGGCGAAGGCGGTCACAATGCGTGAAGTGGTGTATCGCGAACCGCGTCGAGCAAAGGGTGCGCAAGTGTGTGCAAGGGGCTCACTGTTTGTGAGCTGATCGTAAACGCAACGCTGGTAGTTGATGAAACTGTGATATTCACTTTTGGTCTCGTGTGTTCGGCCACGACTAAGGGCCGGGCATGTCGCAAAGTGGTTGCAGACGATCAGGAACCGCAGGACACAATTGGGAAACGAATGGCTCGCAAGATTCTAGTTGTTGACGATAGTGAGGTGGTCTTGGGGGTTGCCAAAGCGATGCTTGAAGAGGCTGGCTACCAGGTGGAAACGAGCCACCGCGCCACAGGAAGTGTCGCTCTCATTTTGCAGACAAAACCCGATCTCGTGCTCTTGGACGTGAACATGCCGAGTCTGCGGGGCGACATGATCGCGCGGATGTCCGTGGCGACGAATAACTCCACAGGGACGATCGTCGTTCTGCACTCGACGCTGCCCGAAAAGGAGCTCGAGCGTCTAGCCGCGGAATCAGGCGCTCACGGCTACATCAAAAAGACGGGCAACGCTCATCAGTTCGTTCGCCAAGTCCGTCTGTTTTTGGATGCTGCTCCGCAGCGCGAAAACAAACGACCGAGTAAGTCGGCGGATGTCCAACAAGAGCGTCTCCCCTCGTCTGGAAAGCAGGCCAAGCGAAAGACGGTCCTCTTGGTCGATCGGGACATGAACGCCCTCTCGGATTTACGCAAGTTGACTCAGTCCTTTGGGTACGACGCCTCATTCGCGCTTTCCTTCCAACAAGCCAGTTCAAAACTTCAGTCGGATTCGCCGGACGTGGTGATCCTCAGCGACCAGCTTCCAGACATCGATCGATTTCTCCTCAGCTTGTCTTCGGATTACGGCGAGCGCCTACTTATCCTGTGTGATGATTCAAGCAGCATGAGGATCCCTCCGAGTGCGCGAGCACTCAAGCGACCCATTCCGCAGCAAGTTTTGCGCAACGCGCTTGCTCAGCTCACGGCAGGCAGCACCGTGTCTACAGGCTGAGCGCCTCAGGTCATCTCAAGCGACCACAACGGCGGAGGCGTTAGGGTGCGTTGTGGGCCGGGGGAGTCGTGCTTTGGGCGCTGCGGCGCAGCTGGGTAGCGACCTGAACCACCTTCATGCCCCCGGCCATGCCCAAGACAAACACCAGCGCGGGCCAGGCGCCGCTGGCCGCTGAGACAATCCCGGGCCCTGGGCAGTAGCCACCCAGCCCCCAACCGACGCCGAAGATGGCCGCACCCAGCACCAGAGTTGCATCGAGGTCACTGCGGGTGGGCAGGTGGAAGCGCGTATCGAACAGGGGGGCCGAGCGGCGGATGATCAAGCGGTAAAGCAGAAAATGCACGGAGATGGCCCCGACCATCACCAGCAGCAGGCTAGGGTCCCACGCGCCAAACAGATCGAGGAAGCCCACCACCTTCGATGGTTTGGTCATCCCTGACACGCCCAGGCCGAGAGCAAACAGCCCCCCTGCGAAGAAGCTGGTCCACCCGGCTTTCACGGTGCACCTCCCAGAGCGTGTCGCACCAAGAAGACGGTAACGAAGCCCGTCAGCATGAAGGTGCCGGTGGCCACGAAGGAGCGCAGGGACCCCCGCGTGATGCCGCAGATCCCGTGACCACTGGTGCAGCCGCTGGAGAGTTGCGTGCCCACACCGACGAGCAACCCGGCCACGAGCGCGTGGGGCAAGGAGGGACTCCAGCTCGTGGCGAAGACTTGGGGAAGTAGCAATCCGAGAGCGATGCCGCCCACGACGAGCCCAGCGATGAAGGTCATACGGACGAGCGGCGCGCTGCTCGTGCGACACAGAAGACTCCCAAACAAACCGCTGATACCAGCGACGCGCCCGTGAGCGAGCAAGAAGAGTGACGCCGAGAGGCCGATGAGGGCCCCTCCGACCAAGGGTGACCAGGTGCTGAAGGAAAGCATGGTTTCTTTGGGGTGGGGGGACAGGCGCGCTGGCGCGCGCACCCTTTTGGCATAGCACCGCGGGGACCGAGAGTGGGTCCGAGGTCGCCCAAAACAGCAGATCTTGAGCGCCCCAAGCCACAGGCCGCTCACGCGCCCGGCCGCCGGAGCCGAGCACGAGCAGGCGCCCTGGGACGCCGTGCCCGGTCCTGGACAGGGCAACTGTCTGAGAGCTGTGGGCGGGGGGCCGCAGCTCGGCTGATTCAAATTCCCCTAGGTATGGTGTAATTGTCAGAGCCATGGGGAGAGCTGGGGGGCGGGGCGTGGTGGCGCGGTCGGCGATCTTGGTTCTGTGTTTGCTGGGCGCCGGGCCCGCGATGAGCCAAGAGACTTCGGCGCCCGCGGCGCTCGACGAGCGAGCACAAGCGCTCCAGGCTGCCGAAGTGGCGCGCCTCGAGGCGGAGCGCGTTGTGGCTGCGGAGCTGGCACGCCTCGGTGCACTCGAAGTGCGCGTGCGTGGGCTGCGGGAGGAGTTTAAATGGGAGCGGGCGGAACTGGCCGCGCAGCGGGGCGCTGTGCTGGGCTGGCAACGCCGCGTGAGAGAAGCCAAAGCGGCAGGGCCTGCAGCCGCCGACGCGATGTACCAAGCGCTGCGGCGCACCTTGCGCGCTTCACGGGATGAGCTCTCCGTTACCCTGCGCGCTATCAGCCGTGACTACAGTCGCGTTCATTCCCTCGGTCGAGAGCCGCTGGGGGACCTACCACCGGAGATCTCGACTGAGCAGGTGCGTCAGCGGCGCGCGCTGGTTCAACGCGCCATCGACGACGCGCGGCGCGAGGAGCGCGTCGTGCAGGGCGAACGCGCGGCGGTTCTGCAGGGCGAGATCGATGCGCTCAATGGCGAGCGCTTGGGGCTGCTTTCCCATCTTTCCTCGGGCAAACGCAAAGCCATCACCGGTTTTTCCGCGGCGGGCCGGGACCAGGCGCGCTCTGAGCTGCGTCAGCTCTCGCTCATTCTTCGCTACCACCAGCACATCGCCCATGCCTGGGTAGCCAAGTTGACCAGCGGCGAGACAGTACACAAGTCCAGTTCGAGGAGCACACGGAACTTTCTCCCCGTCTTGGTGGTGGCGCTCGCCTTCCTTTGGGCCAGGCGCAAAGGCCCCGCAACTTTGGAGTGGGGCCTGACTCGGTTGACCGCCAACGATCGCATGGCGCGCCGCACCACGCCGAGCGTGGGCCTGCGCTTCTTGCGTATCCTCGAAAAGACGCACCGACCCATCGAATGGATTCTGCTGTGTTTTGCGGTGTTTTTCTCGCTGCCCGACGAGGCGCGTGAACTGCTCGAGGTGCAGCTCGTCGCCTCCGTGGCCGCTTGGACCTTGGCTGGCTCGCTCGTCATCCACCTGGTCAACGCATTGGCAGCGGACAGCGCCGCTCCGGGTCTCTCGTTCGAAGAGACCGCAGTGGGGAGACTGCGCCTGCGCTCGCTGCGCTTGGTGGGCCTGACGATCGTGGTCTTTGCCTTGTGCTTGCGATTGAGCGCGCGGCTCGTTGGCTATGGGACGATCCACCACTGGATCTTCACCACCTGTTGGTTCGCGGCCATCCCGGTGTTTCTGCTGCTCGTGCACTGGTGGCGCGCGACGGTGTTCGACCGCTTCGATCGGCTGGACGCGACGAGCAAAAAGGCGCCGCTCTTGGCGTGGATCTTGGCCCACCGTCGAGGCCCCTTGAGCTTCGTCGCCGCGATGGTGGGCGCGGTGCAGCTCTTCTGGACCGGCACCCTCAAGATGGTGGGGGGCTGGTTTTCCAGCTTCGACCTGACGCGCCGCGTGCACGCGTATTTTTACCGGCGCGAGATCGATCGCATTGGCGAAGGGCAAACCCAGATGGTGCTCTCCCCGCTGCAGGGCGAGCCGTTTTCGAAGCTCGATCCGGAAATGCCGTTTTTGGATTGGCTCGGTTGTCCGGCGGATGCATTGCGGGACCAGCTGGCGCAGCGCGCGGCCGCTGGGAGTGGAGGTGTGCTCGTGGTGATCGCGGCGCGCGGCATGGGCAAGTCCTCGCTGCTGCGGTCCGTGGTCGAGCAGGTCGCCGAAGCCAGGGTCGTGCAGTGTCAGGCCACCACGACCGTCGCTGACTTGCAGGCGGCCATGGACACGGCACCTCGGATGCTGCTCGTGGACGACGTCCACACGTTGATCGAAGCGCGCATCGGCGGGCTCGCCAAGTTCGATGAGGCTCTGGCATTGGCGCGCGCCCACAGTGAACAAAGGACGTGGGTTTTTGCCATGGATGCCTCGGTTTGGCCCTTGCTCAAGCGCGCGCGGGATGCGTGCCCGATGTTTGACGAACGGCATGTGCTCGCGCCGTGGAGCGAACGACAGCTGGGTGAGCTGATCGCCGGACGCTGTCGGGCGGGGGGGATCACGCTGCATTACGACGGGCTACTCGAGCGCCTGCCCCCGGGCGCCGACGAAATCGACCGCCAGGACGCCATTCGGGCCAAACGAGTCGGCTACGAGCGCATGCTTTGGGATCACGTGGGGGGCAATCCGGGGCTGGCGCTGCAAGCTTGGCGCGCGTCGCTCGGCCTGGACCAGCACGGCGCCATCCACGTCAGACCCTTGCAGGTCCCCGACATCAGCCAACTGGAACGCCTGCCCGATTCGTCTTTGTTCGTGCTGCGCGCGGTGCTTCAACTGGCGCCCACCAGTGTCGAGACGGTGGCGCAGGCCACGCGCCTGCGGCCGGAACAAGTGATCCAGGACCTTTCATTCGGCAAGGCGCAGGGTTTTTACGAGGAAAAGTCGGGCGGGGTGCGCGTGGCTTGGCCGTGGCTGCGGGTAGCCAGTCGACTGCTCGAGCGCCGCCACCTGTTGGTGAACGTATGATCCGCCGCCGCACGTTTTGGTCAGCCGGGCTTGGTCCCGCAGTGCTGACGCTCCTCAGTTCACGCTCTGCCTACGCACAGGACGCGCCAGACTTCAGTCGGCTTGCCGAGTTCGTTCGCTGGGGAGGTGTGGCTGGGTCCCTCCCGGTGATCATCGGCGCGTTGTTTCTGATTCGCCTCCTGGAGAACTTTGGCGACAACCTGAGTGAGCGGTTTTCCAACCGTCGTCCGACCATTCAAAAGGTGCAGACCACGGCGAGCTTCTTTGTTTACATCGCCACGCTGGGCGTGGTGGCCAGCCTGAGTATCCGGCTCGACCCGACCGCGCTGGCTGTGATTGGCGGTGCGCTTGCCTTTGCGGTGGGTTTTGCGCTCCGCGATCTGGTGGCGTCCTTCATCGCCGGCATCACGATCATGTTCGATCGACCGTTTCAGGTGGGGGACCGCGTCTCCTACGGAGGTGAGTACGGCGACATCATCAAGATTGGCTTACGCAGCGTGCGCATGAACACCCTGGACCACAACATCATCACCATCCCCAATAACAAAGTGTTCACGGACGTGACCTCCAGCGGCAACTACGGCGCGCTGGAGATGCAAGTGGCCATGGACTTTTACATTGGCGTCGACCAGGACGCGCAACAGGCCGCCGAGATCGTGCGCGAAGCATGCCTCACCAGCCCTTACGTGTTCCTCGAGCAGCCCATCCCGGTGTCTGCCAAACAAGTGATCTTGCAGGACGTGGTGGCGTTTCACCTCAAAGCGCGCCCCTACGTATTTGACTGCAAGTATGAAAAGCCCTTTGAAACCGACGTGCATTTCCGGGTCCTGGAGGCCTTCCGTGAGCGCGGGATCTTGCCACCTTCCATTCTTCATCGCTCGATCACTGGCGCGAACTAGCGCGTGCGACACTGGCGGAGCACTCGCTCGAACACCTACACCGCAAAATTCGGGGCGAGGAGGGCGCTTCATTGCCCCTCGCCGCGCATCGGCAGCCTCGTAGACTGAGGTCGCGCCGCGCGTGCCCTTCAATCCACGCTCTTGCCCTGCAACCCATAAGAACATGAACGCTCCTTTCCCACGCCTCATTCGTGGCCGCTCCCCTGTCGTGGGAGCACTCCTGCTGTCGATGATCGCACTCGCCTGCGGTACCGAAAATCCTGGAGACCAGAGTTCGACGGGCGGCGCGCCGTCCGTTGGAGACGCAAGTGGCGGCGCTCCTTCCGCGACCGGCGGCACGAGCCCCGGCGGAGGTGGAACGGCCTCCAGTGGCGGACAAAGCAGTGGCGCGGGTGGCGCCATCGGCGATGGTGGAGCGGGCACAGGCGGAGCGATGAACACCGGCGGATCGAGTGCTGGCGGGACGATGAATTCAGGCGGAGGCACGGGGGACGGCGGAAACGGTTCCGGGGGGCAATCCGGGGCGTATCAGCCGTGCCCGGAATCGGGGGACTGCAAAATCCTTCCGCTCGGTGATTCCATCACCTGGGGCGTTGGTGATGAGCCCAATGGCGGTTATCGCGGCCCCTTGTTTGCTCACTTCGTAGCGGACGGAAAAAAAGCGACCTTCACGGGTTCGGGCCAGAATGGTCCCTCCATGGTTTCGGGTGTCGCTTTCCCCAAGAGGAACGAGGGCCACAGCGGATGGGGAATTGCTCAAGTCACCGAGTGGAGCGGCGGCAATGCAGGCATCGCTCAGCAGATCCCCAGCCCAGCATTTGACGCAAATAGCGGCGGCATTCCAAACATCATTTTGCTGCATATCGGCACCAATGATGCAAACGAGTTCACTGCCAATGTCATGGAGGCCGATCTCAACAAGCTCCTCGACAAGATAGTCGCCGGTGCCCCGGACGCCCTCATCGTCTTGGCGAAGATCATCCCCATGGGCTGGACCAATCAAGAACTCACCAACTACAACGCCAAGCTCGCGGGCATCGTGAGCGCTCGCGCTGACGAAGGACAGCACATCGTGCTCGTCGATCTGAACACCGGGTTCAACACGGAGTCGATGCTGGTGAGCGACGACCTTCACCCCAACTCGACGGGGTTCAAGTTCATGGCCGACAAGTGGTACGAGGTCATTAGCCCCTTCCTCCACTGAGTCGCCCATGACCGTTGAGTGGCCGACCTCGTCCGCTGCGGGCCCCCACACCCGCACGAACATCAACTTTCCTCCTAGGACGCGCCGATCCCAGAAACCCGCGTACCCTGCCGCAAGTACGCCTCCAAGTTCGGCGGACGATACGTCGGGTCTTTCATGCGACGCACCAAGACGCTCTCATCGATCTGCTGGTAGCTCTGCATGGGCTTGCCGGTTTCTTGGGCGACCTTATCCAAGCCGATGTCTCGATGGACTTCGGGGAAGAGACGGTAGATGCCCTTGCGAGACTGCTGAACGGGACCAAGCGGATCCAAGTCCAAAGCCGGCGAGGTCACGCTCAACCCGGCGCTGTTGGCTTTCTTGAGCATCCAATCCAGGGAAATGTTCGATAGGACGGACTTGGGACGCCCGCCGCCCACATCAGCGTGGGCGCCAACGAACCACCGCTGTTCGAGCGTCTGTGCGGCCACGGGGTTTCTTTGGTACCAGAGCGTGGGCGCAAACTTGCTGCGCAGTTCGTTGATCGCGACAGCGTGGTACGCGTGCGTCACGTAGCTGCTCAAGTCGGTGTCATGAAACTGAATGCGCGGGCCAAGCTTGGCGTAGAGCGGGTTCCCCAGCGCTCCGACGGTGTCCCAAACGCCGATGAAATGGATGGGGGTGATGTCCTCCAGGGCGTACGTGCGCCTAAATAGTCTGGCGCCCACCTCATTGGGGAAGGTGATGGGGTCACGTGAACGATAGAGTTCGTAAGCATCTTTCACCCTGGCAACGGCGTTGCGCTCGAGGATACCTGCCGTGCGGATCAAGCCCGCCAAACTCCGTACCGTGAAGGCGCCCCGGCTGAATCCGAACAAGAAGATGCGGTCGCCCGGCTCAAAGTTCTCAACGAGAAAGGTGTACGCTTCAACGATGTTCTTCGAAATGCCAAGCCCAGTGATCCCGTCGAACTGCCGCCGCAAGGAAGAACCGCTGGAGCCAATGCCCGGATCGTAGAAGAGCCGTTGGACAATCCCTGCGGGGCCAAGCCCCTGGACGGCTTCGGCCAGTTTGACGACGTTGGTCGGGCAGGGCGCATCTGGATGATTCCAGGTGCCGTCACAGAGAATCGCAATGTTCTTCATACTCCCCGTCCCCCGACGTTCGCTTCAGCGCGAGCGCGCATTAGCGAAATGATACTCGCAGGCTGAACGGATTGGCAAGCGCCACGGTGAGCTCAGGAAACGAGCGATCCTCCGACTGCCCGGCCCGGGCACGCGCGCCTTCATGATTTGCGTCGGTTATCCTTCGGTCGTTCAACGCTGACCAAGCTCTGCAGCGCTTCGACCAGGTCGGGACCCACCTCGGCCAATTGTTGGCGGTGCAACGCCGACAGGTTGCGCAAGATGGTTTCGCCTTCTGGCGTGAGGCTAAGTAGGACCTCTCGTTTGTCGGTCGTGCTGCGCCGTCGCAACAAGAGCGAGCGCTCCTCCAGCTTGTCCACGAGCGCAACGGCGGTGTGGTGTTGCACGCACAGGCGCTCTGCCACTGCTCCGACGGTAGGGCGAGTGCCCTCAGGCAGGCCGCGCAATGCGAGCAAAAACTGATGCTGCTGTGGTTCAATGCCAGCCTCACGTGCGGCGCGCTCGCTGAAGGCGAGGAACTTGCGCATCTCGTAACGAAATGCGGCCAGGAGGCGATAATCAGCGTTGGTCAGCTTGGCCAAGTCTCGGGTTCCTTTTAGGCGCTCGCGGCGAGCTTTTGCTGGGTGTTGAGTTGGACCAGACGGGCCACTTCGGTCTTGCACGAGCCGCAGCCCGAACAGGCTTTGGTCTGCTCGGTGACTGCCTCGACACTCCCGGCACCGTCTTTGACACAGGCCACGATGGCGGACTCGCTCACTTTGAAGCAGTTGCAGATGGTCCGGTCCCCGCTTGCTGCGCCCCCGCCGGTGAAGCTGCACAGCACCTCGAGCGGATCTTCGGGCAGCGGGTCCCCCCGGTCATAGCCTTGCACCAAGCTGGCGGCGTTGTTCACGTTGCCCACGAACATGGCACCAATCAATTGGCGGCCGCGGACGACCAACTTGCGGTAGGCAAAATCCCGCTCCTCAATGACCTGGATGGAGCGATCGGTCTCCAGGGTGGGCTCGAGCACACCAAACGAAGCCACCTCGACCCCCGCGACCTTGAGGCGGGCATACAACTTTGAGCCGCGGTAGCGTGCCTGGGGTTGCGCGCCGGTGAGCAGCCCAGCCAGCACCGTGGCCTGTTCCCAGGCGGGGGCCACCAAGCCGTAGGTGACGCCCGCGTGCTCGGTGCACTCGCCGATGGCGTACACCCCGGGGACCTCCGTGGCCAACGTGTCGTTGACCAAGATCCCCTTGTTGACCGGTATCTTGGAGCTGCGGGCCACGTCCACGCGCGGCCGTACGCCGCAGGCCATGATGAGCACGTCGGCGGGCAAATGCTCGCCATCGTTGAGCACAATCCCTTGTACGCGGTCGTCCCCCAGGACTGATTCGATGGTGCGTCCCACGCGCACGAACATGCCGCAGCGCTCGATCTGTCGGCGCAACATCTCTCCGCCCACGAAATCGAGTTGCGTGTTCATGAGACCATGGCCCAAGTGGATGACCGTCACGTGCAGGCCGCGATCGCTTAGCGCCTTGGCCGCCTCCAGCCCCAAAAGGCCACCGCCGAGCACCACTGCGTTGTCGCCGGGGCGCGCGTACTGGCGAATCCGCACGCAATCATCCAGGGTGCGGTAGACGAATACACCGGCTTTGGGTTGGCCCTCCTCGTCGTGCACCCCGTTGATTCCAGGTACAATTGGCTGACTCCCCGTCGCCAAGATGGCAATGTCATAATGAACGGGGTCTGCGTCGTGCACCAGCACTTGGCGCTGGGCGACGTCGATGCGCTCTGCCCGCGCGGGGGCGAGCAGGCGGACGCCATGTTGCTCATACCAGCTGGGCGGCTTGGTGATCACCACGTCGGGCTCGCCTCCCTCGAGTACCTTGCCGAGCAGGATGCGGTTGTAGGCGCCCCCGGGCTCGTCACCGATCACCGTGATGTCGTAGAGCTTTTGCGCGTCGCGGGCGACGAATTCGTCCAGGAGTCGACAGGTGGCCATGCCGTTGCCGACGATGACGAGACTTCTCTTGCGTAACATGATCTTAACTTTCTGCTCGCGCGCGCACCGCGCAGATCTTGAACTCAGGCATGCGACTCGTCGGATCGAGCGCCGGGTTGGTGAGGAGATTGGCCGCGGCGCGGCCGCCCCAATGAAACGGGGCAAACAGCGTGTCGGGCCGAATTTCGACATTCACGCTCACTCGAAAGGTCACGGTCCCGCGGCGGCTCTCGACGTGGACCAGGCCGCCGTCGCATGCCCCCAGCCGCTCGGCGAGGCGGGGATGCATCTGCAGGCGAGGCTCGGGTTGGGCGTCCAGGAGCTTGTCCACCCGCCGCGTCTGGGCCCCGGAGTTGTAGTGCTCCTTGTAGCGCCCGGTGGTGAAGTACAGAGGGTAGTCCGCGTCTGGTTCTTCACCCGCGGGGCGATGGTGCACCACATGCAAGCGTGCGCGTCCGTCGGGGAAAGCGAAGCGTTGCGCGAACAGGCGCGGCGTGCCCGGGTGGTCTTCCGACGGACAGGGCCAAAACACACCTTGTTCGTCGTCGAGCCGGCGATAGGAGATGCCACTGTAGTCGGCTTTACCCCCCGCGGTGGCTTGGCGGAGCTCATTGAAGATGGCTTCGCTGTCGGGGTACTCAAAATGAGCCCCCAACCCCAGTTCGGCCGCGAGTTTGCATAGGATCTCATTGTCGCTGAGCAAACCCGGGGGAGGCGACACGGTCCTGCGCCGCAATATCACGCGGCCCTCCAAATTGGTGACCGTGCCTTCTTCTTCCGCCCACTGCTTGATGGGTAGAACGACGTGGGCTTGCTCGGCCGTTTCGTTGACAAACGCATCACACACCACCAGCAGCTCGAGCTGAGCGAGCTTGGCCTTGATGGACCCGGCATGGGGTGAAGCCACCACCAGGTTGGAGCCAAACACGAGCAGTCCTTTGAGTCCGCCGTCCGTGCCAATGGCGTCGAGCATTTCGTACGCGCTCTTGCCTTGGGTGGGCAGTGACTCAGGCGGTACGCCCCACACGCGCGCTACGTGCTCGCGCGCCGCGGCATCGACGATGTAACGATAGCCGGGCAATTGATCGGCCTTTTGCCCGTGTTCACGGCCCCCCTGGCCGTTGCCTTGTCCAGTGAGACACCCGTAGCCGCTGTACGGTTTACCCACCTTGCCCAACGCGAGCATCAAGTTGGTGAAGGTGACGACCGTGTCCGCGCCCTTGGATTGTTGCTCCGGGCCACGCCCCGACAAGATCATGCTGCTCGCACTGGTGGCCAGAGCCGTCACGGTCTCACGCAACTTGGGCAGGGATATTCCCGTCATGCGCTCGACCTGCGCTGGTTCGTACGAGGCCAAGGAGCGCCGCACTGCATCGAAGCCCATGGTGCGCTCTTCGATGTACTCGCGATCCACCAGGTCCATGTCGATGGCGAGCGCCAACAGGCCGTTGCCCAAGGCCAAGTCGCTGCCCGGTGTGGGCGCCAAGTGCAGGTGAGCGGCACGCGCCGTTTCGGTGCGCCGAGGGTCCACCACGATCAACTTGCCGCCTTGGTCGCGCTGGCGCTGCACCCATTGCATGATGGGCGGCATTGTCTCGGCGCAGTTGGAGCCCCAGAGCAGGAGCGTTTTGGTCTCGCCGATGTCGCTGACCGGGAAGGGCAGTCCGCGATCGATGCCGTAGGCGCGGTTTTGCCCCGCGGCGGCCGAAGCCATGCAGTAGCGCCCGTTGTAGTCGATCTGCGAGGAACCGAGCACGATGCGTACGAACTTGCCTAGTAGGTAGGCCTTTTCATTGGTGAGCGCACCGCTGCCAAAAGCGCCGTTGGCGTCGGGCCCAAACTGCGCGCGGATGGAGCGCAGGCGCTCGGCGATGAAGGCAAACGCCTGATCCCAGCTGGCGGGCTGGAGCGTCCCATCCTTTGCTCGAATGAGCGGGGTGGTCAAACGCTCCGGGTGGTCCAACAGCGCCGCAGCGTTGAAGCCCTTGATACACATCTGGCCCAGATTGACCGGAAAGTCCGGATCGGCGCGTACCTCTACCCCCGTGCCGTCCCGTGCGCTCATCGTCATCCCGCACTGAAACGCGCAGTACGGACAGTGGGTCCGCGTCGCGAGCGGTGCGCTCGCAGAGACGAGGGTCAGCTTGGGCTTCACGGGAAGTATCTAGCCGTTGGAGTTTTTCCAACGTGTGTCGGCTGCGTCAGGTCGGCGTGAAATAGGTCGAGAGTCGATATTATCGAGAGGCGACCAAAGAGACCTGCCTCGGTCATTGCGTCGAGAGTGTTTCGCAACAGTGCAAACGCGACGGTCGACCTGGCTTCGAGCCCTCCGGCGCACGTAGGTTAAATTCCGAGACATCAACCTCCCGAAGTACCATTTTGATACTTGTACCGCGGTACATACTACGGTACAGATAGGGCATGGCGTTGCCAAGATTCCGCAATCTGCCCCCGGCACAGCAAGCGCAGATCATCGAGACAGCGGCCCGTTTCTTTGCGCAGCACGGCTACGCTGAGGCGTCCTACAGTGAGCTGTTGCGAGAGCTGGGGATGGGCAAGAGCCAGGCCTACTACTACTTCGCTGACAAGGCCGACTTGTTCATCACGGCGGCGGCTGCTTGCTATGAACAGTACTACGAGCAAGCCGCCCAGGTGCCACTGCCTCGCACGGCGGCAGCCTTCTGGGACTACGTGCACACGCTCACCTTGCTCGGCTTTCGCTTCCAAAACAGCGATCCAGTGGCCTCGCGCCTCACGCGCGCCGCGGTGAAGAGTGAGGTGCGCTTTCGGCTTGCGGACGCGCTCACCAGCTCGGAAGGCTCGTCGCGGGAGCAACATGGTCGCTGGGTAACGCTGGGGCAAGAGCTGGGTGCTGTGCGCCGCGACCTGGATCCCGCCTTTCTCGTGCGCCTGAGCCTGGAGTTCGCCTTGTTCGTGGATGGCTATTTCGCTGACTTGCCGAGCCCCGTGGCGGACGCACAGTGCATCCAGCTTGCGGACACGGTCACTGATCTGAACCGCCGCATGTTTGAGCCAGGGCCAGCGCCACGCAAGCGCGGGGGATCGCGATGAAACAGGTCTCAGAAAATACCCTCCCGCGTCCGCGGGAAGCGGGGGTCGTCTCGCTCCTCAAGCTCGCCCGTGATCCCCTGCACGCTCCGCTCGCGTACTTTGATCGCTGGGGCGACACGTTTCAGCTGCGTCTGTTTGGCGCTGAGCACATTCTCACCCGGGACCCAGCGTGGTTTGACGAGGTCCAGGTGAAGCAACCCAAGGCCTTCCACAAGGACAAAACCACCCAAGGCCTCGCCGCACTGATGGGGCAGGGGCTTTTGGTGCGCGACGGTCCATCCTGGCGCGATCGCCGCCGCTTGTTGAGCACTCCATTCGTGCCAGCCGCCATCGACGCTCAACTGGCCATCTTCGTGGACGAAGCCGAGCGGGAGCTCTCGACGTGGACAGCCGGGAGCCTGGTGGATCTGCACGCCGCCATGGCGCGTCTGGCGATGCGCACGGCGCTGCGGACCATGTTTGGCTACGCACCGGAAGCGGGAGAGAACTTCGAGCAGCCCATGGCCGCGGCGATGCGCTATTTTGAAGGCATCTTGGGCACGCAGACGCCGCTGCCCACCTGGGTCCCCACGGCCACGAATCGCGCCTTCGTGCGTGCCCGCGCGACGCTACTGTCCTTGGTCGATAAGCTGCTCACCACACCCGCCCCGGAGGGCAGCGTGCTCGGGGTGCTCTTGGCGGCGCACCGCAGCGGACAACTCAGCCGCCAAGACGTCGTGGATGAGGCGATGACGATGCTGGTTGCGGGGCACGAGACCGCCGCCCTCAGCCTCACCTACTTGTTGGCAGAATTGGGCCAAGCCCCAGCCGTGCAAGACGCCGTGGCCGCGGACGCTATGACTTTCGCGGGTGTGCCTACCCGCGCGGACCTGATGCGCGACGGCGCCGTGCAGCGCGCAGTGCTCGAGGGGCTGCGCCTGTACCCCGTCGCCTGGGCTACCGGGCGTGAGGTCGTGGAGCCCGTGAACGTGCTGGGCACGCAACTCACCCAGGGGACGCAGGTGTACCTGTACCAGTGGGCCATGCAGCGCAGCGAGCGCGTCTATCCCCAAGCCCAAACCTTCTGGCCCGATCGTTTCGTCGAGCGACCAGTCTCTACCCTGCCCAAGGGTGCGTTTTCTCCCTTTGGCGGCGGTCCACGCATCTGCATTGGCTACCAGTTTGCGATGGCCGAGATCGCCACCATCCTCGTGTGCACCCTGCTCCGCTACCGCGTGCAGACGGTCTCCCCGTTTCCGCCGCGCATGCGGACGTCCATCACCGCGCGTCCGCGCGACCCGGTGCTGATTCGGGTGGCGGGGAGATGAGCGGTCAGACACGGCACTCGAAGTCGAGACCTAGCCGATCTTAGGCTCCAGTCTCCCTCGCTTTCAGATCGGGCGCTTCTTCGCTAAGCAGTGCGATGGAGTCCGAGACGTGTAGGGTGTGTGGCGGTGACGGACGGATCACGAATTCCTTTGGTGGGAGCTCGACGGCGTGTCCGTCTTGTCGGGGCAGTGGGCGTCGCAGCAATGAACCGCTGTTTCGCGACGTGACGCGCACGAAGCCGGCACCTCAACCCACTAACCGTGCCGCCGTGCGCGACGCACGACCCACCTGGCCAGTTTCATCGACCGGCATCCAGCTGGCCACTTTGGTCAAGAACTCGGCTCACCCCGAAGAGACCAAAGCGCGCCACATCCGCGACATCATCGAACATGAAGAGACCCACGGCACGGTGACGAAGACGTTCATGCGCAAGCTGCAGAAGCAGCTTTGAGCTTTGGGGCGCCGTGGTCCAATCCTGGCTGACGCTCTGCCAAGGCACGCTTGAGGTCGCTGCGGGTGAGTGGACCGCGCAAGATGCTCATGGTGTGTCGCGGGTAGAGCAGCAGGTTGCCGGCTTCAGGCTTGTGGGCGTTGCGCGTCAGAAACCAGCGCGGCGCAAGTTGGCCTAGGGTGCGTGCTAGCTCCTTGGGGTCGCCCAAGGCGCCGATGCTGCCGCTGAGGCCGTCCACCACTCGCGCGCGGTCGGCATCCGTTTGCAAGCGACCCAGGCACCACACCCCGGCGTTGGAGAGCGCGCGGTAGTCCAAGTCCATGGGGTTTTGCGTCGCCACCACCACCCCCACGCCAAAGGCGCGCGCCTGCTTCATCAGCGACACCAGTGGACGTTTGGTGGGCGGATTGTGAGGATGCGGGGGCAAAAAACCATAAATCTCGTCGAA
>Ga0315912_10003316_pt1 | contig 16097 bp, 15 predicted proteins | sample VfabasoilMG_FD_204469 | JGI IMG/M metagenome (GOLD analysis project Ga0315912, IMG submission 204469) | Garden soil microbial communities collected in Santa Monica, California, United States - V. faba soil | ecosystem: Environmental > Terrestrial > Soil > Garden | place: USA: California... | reverse complement strand
CGCGGCCGATGTCGAACTGGTCCTGCACGAAGCCCTGGTTGACCATGGTGCCTTCATCGATCACCGTGCCGAATGACTGCGCGCGCACGCGTTCGTCCGCGTGCGTGAGGCCGAACGACAGCGAATGCGTGGCGATGCGCGCGAGGTCGAGCTGCGCCTCCGCGGTGACGCGCCGGGTGCGCGCGTAGTCGAACTCCTTCGGTCCGAATCCCGGCTGCAGCTGCTCGATGTCGTCGATGGTGCGGCCGACGCTGGTGCGCAGCCCGAAGCCATCGTCGCGGCGGTACTCGGTTTCGAGCGAATACACGCTGTTCTCGAAGTCCTGCGAAACGGCGGCGTACGGCGGATCCGAGAAAGTCTGCTCCGAGTACTCGGTACGCCCAGTGCTGAGCCAGCCGCGCGCGCGGATCTTGAAGGTGTCAGTGGCGGCGAATTCCCCGAACACGCGGCCGGTGACGTCGCGATAGCCGCGGTCCACGTCGTCGTCGACGTACACCGGCATGCCGTCGCTTTCCGCGTAGCTGCCGCCCAGGCCGAGCTTGACGCGCTCGCCGGACCAGGCCGCGTCGCTGAAAAGCTGCTGCGTGCTGTTGCTGCCGTAGGTCGCGCCGGCGCTCACACCGCTCTGGTCGGGACGGCGGGTGAACAGCTGCACCACGCCGCCGATGGCGTCGGTGCCGTACAGCGAAGATCCCGGACCCTTCACGATCTCGATGCGCTCGATCGATTCCGGTGCGATGTTCTGCAGCGCCGCGCCGCCGAGGGTGCCGGGATTGATGCGCACCCCGTCGACCAGCACCACCGTGTGATTGCTCTCGGTGCCACGCATGAACAGGGAGGTAGTCTGGCCCGGCCCGCCGTTGCGCGCGATCTCGAGGCCCGCCTGCTTCTGCAGGATCTCGCTCACGTCGCTGGCGAGCGAGCGTTCGATGTCGTTGCGAGTGATGACGATGACCGGCGCACCGACCGCGTCGAGAGCCTGCGGCGTACGTGTCGCGGTAATGATGGTTTCTTCGATTTCGTCCTGCGCGAGACTCGCGCCGGAGCCGCACGCGGCCGCAACCGCCAGCGCAATGCGCAGCGAATGACTGTACTTCTTCATGTTGAAAGACCTTTCCATGCACGCCCGCATGGGTTGAGTGGATGACTTGCCGCAAGGCCGGTCTCCGGACTCTCGAACTGGAACGCTGGCGTTCCGGCGCATCGCCTTCCCGAGCCTTGCGGCTCAGTGGCTGTTGATGCGCTTGGGTTCGATTACCGTTGCGGGGGCAGTGCTGGATTCGCCTCTGCGGCTCACCAGCTTCCCGTAACCTTGCGGCGCGCGAACTCTAGCGGGATTCGCCGTGAATTGACAGGTCCGGAGCCGCTCGCGCAGGCTTCGCGGCGCCATGACATCCCCAGAATCGCCCGAACTCCGTGCCGCGCTCGACGCGGCGCACGCCGCCGCGGAAGTCATCCGCGGCTTCTATCAACGCAATGTCAAAATCGAAGTGAAGGCCGACAAGACGCCGGTCACCGAGGCGGACGTCCGCTCGGAGGAGGCGATCCGCGAGCTGCTCACGCGCCGCTTCCCTTCGTACGGTTTCTACGGTGAAGAGACCGGCAAATCGGACATGGACGCCGAAAGCGTGTGGCTGGTCGATCCCATCGACGGCACCAAGAGTTTCGTGCGCGAATGTCCGTTCTTCTCCACGCAGATCGCGCTGATGCGCGGCGGCCGGTTCGTGCTGGGCGTGTCCTGCGCGCCCGCGTACGGCGAACTGGCGTGGGCGGAAAGAGGCCGTGGCGCCTTCCTCGATGGCAAACGCATCGCGGTGAGCCAGGTGAGCGCGGTCGATGCCGCCATCGTGTCCACGGGCAATCTCAAGACACTTGCGGCGTCACCGGCCTGGAGCCGGTTTGGTGCGCTGATCGGCCGTATCAACCGCATCCGCGGTTATGGCGACTTCGTTCACTACCACCTGCTGGCGCGCGGCGCCCTGGACGTGGTGATCGAGTCCGACGTGAACATCCTCGATATCGCTGCGCTCACGGTCATCGTCGAAGAAGCCGGTGGAAAATTCACCGACCTCGCCGGAGCGCCGGTAGGGCTCGCGACCACTTCGGTGCTGGCCACCAACGCCGCGCTGCACGCGCAGCTGCTGGAACGCCTGGGATTCTGACGTGTCGGTTTTCCTGCGCTGGGGTGTGTTCGGAATTCTCGGCGTGGCGGCCCTGATGTACGCCTACAACGCCAGCAAGCGGCTGGCGGAGCGGCAACCCGCAACACCGGTCGCGGTGGCGGCTGCACCCGCGCCTGTGTCGCAGGTCGAGACACCGGGTGCCGCGCCGCGGATCCGCGAGGTACCTGCACCTGCGCCCGAGCCGCCGCAAACCGGACCCGCCCACTGCGAAGCCGAACTGGCGATGGTGCGGCGTGTTCTCAGGATGCGCGCCGACGGTGAACCGCTCGATCGCGTGCTGCGAATCCAGGAGATCGCGTGGCAGGAGCCTGCGGCAAGACGCGAAAGGCTCGAGAAAGTCGCGACCCGCTGGTATGGATACGAGGGGGATTTTTCGATCGAGATGCTGCGAATCGCGGTGATCAGCGATTGCGTGCAGCATTCACCGGCGCCATGAAGCGCTGCTCGCCGAGCCGCGCCTGCGCGTATTCCACCCCGTAGAGTCTCGCCAGGTGCTGCGGCTCGAGCTCTGCGCAGGCCAGGGTCTCGACGGGCCCGCGCCCGGACAGCAGCCACACCCGATCGGCGAAGCGCAGGGCCAGATTCGGATCGTGCAGGCTCGCCACCACGGTTGCGCCGGCGTGCGCCAGGCTTCTCAGGTGGCCCAGGATGCCGAGTTGCTGCGCCGGATCGAGGTGATTGGTCGGCTCGTCCAGCAGGTAGATGGACGGTGCCTGCACCAGCAGGCGCGCGATGGCCGCGCGGCGTTGTTCGCCACCCGACAGCGACGCGAGCTCGCGCGCCCCGACTGCGCCCAGGTCCACGTCGTCGAGGGCACGCGTGGCGCGTTGCACGTCTTCCGCGCCGCTGCGTTCCCAGAAGCCCAGGTGCGCGAACCGTCCCAGCAGTACCGATTCGAACAGCGAACCCTGCGGCGGTGCGTCCGGATCCTGCGGCAGGAAACCGAGGCGAGTCGCCACGTGCCGCCGGGGATGGGAGCCGATGTCACGGCCCTCCAGGTGCACAGCGCCGGCGCTGGCGGGCCGCAGTCCTGCAAGGGTCCGCAGCAGGAGCGACTTGCCGGTGCCGTTGCCGCCGAGCAGGGCGATGAACTCCGCGCCCCGCGTCACGCAGTCGAACTCATCGACCAGCACCCGCCCGGGCACGGCCACGCACAGCTTGTGTGTTTCCAGCGCGTTCATTCTGGCCGGGTCCAGCGGATTTCGAGGGCGGTGGCCGCGCCCACGCGCACGTCGGCAAGCGATTCGGGCATCTCGAAGTTGTTCGCGTCGAGCGCGTAGCGGCCCGCCATGATCTCGGTCAACGCCTGCGGATAAAGTGGCTGTTTTTCAGGTTGTGCGTAGCCGATCGGATACAAGGGCGCCAGGCTCGCGGGGTCGTATTTGTCGCTGGCGCCAAGCGTGTGCAGGATTTCGTGGGCGATGACCACGTTGTTCGCGCGCGTCATCGACCGCTGGGCAAAGCCGTGGACCACGCCCACCAGTCCTTTCTGCAGGCCCACGGAGTGGGGCACCTCCTGCGTGAACGAGGGATCGTGGTACAGCACGAAGATGCGGATCTGCGGCGGTGCGCGCCCCGCGGGATGTGAATTGCGGCGCGCATACAGGCGCATTTTCAGGCTCCACCACATGGTGGAAAACACGTTGCCATGGGCGTCGTGCTGCGGCGGTATTTCCGTCACGGGCGGATAGATGTCGACGCGCACCGGGCGATCGATGGCGATGCCGTATCGCCGCGCCTCGCTATTGATGAATTGCTCGATGTCGGCCACGTCGGTGGTGGCGAGGCTCGCGATGTAGTCGGCCCCGGACGGGCTCCCTCCCGCGTTGATGGGAAACACGCCGATCCACAACGTCTCGTCCCAGTCGGTGGTGCTCAGGCGGTCGTACCAGTTGGTATAGGCCGCGGTCGCCAGGAACAGCAGCAGGATCGCTATACGCAGCTTGCGCCACATGGCAGCGGGGACCGGGGCTCAGGGCTGCAGGCGCGTGGCCGACCAGGGGCCGGCCCGGAAACCCGCGCCCGCGGTAGTTAGTGAGCGCGTCCAGCGCGCCCGCTCGTGTATGCGAGACGCCCCTTCGATCCACAATTCCACGGCGTCCGCCCAGACGTAGTAGCCGCCCCAGAAGGGCGGCCGCGGAATCCGCGCGCCCTGCGGCTCGTTGATGTTGTCGATGGTCGGATGCGGCGCGCCGAAGCGCTCGGCGGCGGCACGCACGGCGGCGTTGAGCTGTTCGCGCGAGCGCAGCGGCTGGCTCTGCGCGCTGGCCCAGGCGCCGATGCGGCGTTGCCAGTTGCGCGACTCGAAATAGGCGTCGCTCTCCGCCGCGGGCGCCTTGACCACCACACCTTCGATGCGGATCTGGCGGTGTGAGTGGTCCCAGTGGAACACCAGCGCCGCGCGCGCGTTTTCCTCCAGCTCGCGGCCCTTGCGCGAATCGTAATTGGTCACGAAGGAAACGCGCCCGAGCTCGGCATCGAGTTCCTTGCACAACACCACGCGGGCCGCGGGCTGGCCGCTCGCGGTGGACGTGGCGAGCACCATGGAGTCGGGATTCGGTTGCTGGCGTGCCGCGAGGGCGGTCGCCAGCCAGGCAGCGGCCAGCGCCATGGGTTCGGTGGGCAGCGGATCGGGCAGCAGGTCGTTGTACAGCTCCATGGCGGGTATGTTATCCGCGGAAGTTTGTTCTTGCAGACCTGGCCCTTGCCGTCGTGCGTCGCAGCCGATAAAAGCTAGCTCCCAGGACGTGTCCCATGGGGAATTCATGAACCGCGCGACGCGCGATCCATATGCCGGCTCACCGGACGAGATGCGCGAACGGCTGCGCGCGCTGACTGAAGAGGTGCAGCGCAATGAACAGCTGCTGCGCAAGACGCAGGCGCGAGAGATCGAGCTGCTGCGCGCGCATTCTCTCGGCGAGCTGTTCGACCGGATCGTTTCCGGATTGCGCGACGCCTACGGCCTCGATTTCGTGACGCTGTCGCTGTTCGATCCGCAGCACGAGTTGCGGCACCTGTCGGGCAACGAGAATCTCTCCAGCGCGGTCATCGAGGAGGTGCGTTTCATCGACGCGGTGTCGCCGCTGGCGCCGCGCCTGGCGCAGTTCGATCGGCCCTGGCTGGGCCCATACAACCCCGCGGACCACGAATTGCTGGTGTCGCCGGCACTGACACGCGGCAGCGTCGCGCTGATCCCTTTGCCGCGCGACAACCGCGCAATCGGCGTGATCGCCTTCGGCAGCCGCGACGCGCGGCGATTCACGCACGACCTGGCGGCGGACTTTCTCGCCCATCTCGGCGTAGTTGTGGCCATCAGCCTGGAGAACGCGGTGAACCGCGCGCGACTGGTGCGCAGCGGCGTCACGGATTTCCTCACCGGCTGGCACAACCGGCGCTACTTCCAGAATCGTTTGCGCGAGGAACTGGCGCGCGCCGAGCGTACCGGCAAAGCGCTGGCCTGCCTGATGATCGACATCGATCACTTCAAGGAGATCAACGATCGCTTCGGCCACCTGGCCGGTGACGAAGCGCTCAAGGAAGTTGCGCGGCGCGCCGAAGCCGAAATCCGCGCTGGCGATACCGGCGCGCGCTTCGGCGGTGACGAATTCGCCATCCTGCTCGCGGGTGCGGAGAGTTCGCACGCGCTGAAACTCGCGGAACGAATTCACCAGGGCGTTGGCTCGTCGCCGATCCGGGTGCATGGCGGCGCGCACGTCACCGTCACGCTGTCGATCGGCCTGGCGACGGCGCGCCCACAGCCGCGTTCGCATGACTACAAGGCGCTGGCCGAGCGGCTCATCGCCGAAGCGGATGCCGCCCTGTATCGCGCCAAGAGCGCGGGACGCAATCGCGTCGAAGTATCGACGCACACCATCGGCTGAGCCTTCGCTGCTTCAGGCGCGCGCTGTTTCAAAGCGCCGCAACAGCACCAGGAACACCGGCACACCGAGCAGCGCCATGATCGCGCCCACCGGCAACTGACGCGGTGCCGCCGCCGTGCGCGCCACCAGGTCAGCGGCCGCCAACAGAGTGCCGCCGGCCAACGCCGCGGCGGGTACCACCACGCGGTGCACGGCGGTGCCGAAGGCGATCCGGACCAGGTGCGGTACCACCATGCCGACGAAACCGATGGTGCCTCCCTGGATCACGGCACCGGCGGTCAACAACCCTGCCAGCACCACGATCACCACGCGCCAGCGAGCGAGGTCGAGACCGAGGCTCTGCGCCATCGTCTCGCCGGTCGCGAGCACGTCCAGGGGGCGGGCGACCAGGCTGATGACCACGGTGGCTAACAAGGCCGCTCCGGCCATGGTCCACGGGCGGGCGGCCCAGCCGAGATCGCCGGCCAGCCAGAACATCATGCCGCGCAGCTGGCCATTGTCCGCGAGCACCAGCACCAGCGTGACCAGCGCGCCGCAGGCACTGGCCACCACCACGCCGGTGAGCAATACGCGTACGGTCGCTCCCCCATGAGCCAGTGCCAGCACCAGCAACGTGGCCAGCACCGCGCCCGCCGCCGCCGACCCCTGGACCAGCCACAGGGATCCGCCCGCCAGCAGCGCAAGCAATGCGCCGAGCGCCGAGCCGCCGGAGACACCGAGAACGTAGGAATCGGCCAGGGGATTGCGAAACAGCGCCTGCAGGAGCACCCCGGCCAGGGCCAGCAATGCGCCGATCCCGAAGGCGGACAACACCCGGGGCATGCGCAGGTCGAGCACCACGGTGCGCGCCGGCTCGGCCAGGTCGCCGAATAACGCCGCGACCGCCGCCGGCACGCCGATATCGGTGGAGCCTGCAACCAGACTGAGCCCGCCGATGCCTCCGGCCAGCATCAAGAGGAAGGCGAATCGCAGGGTCGGAGCGGGACGCGAATGCACGACGCATTCTAGATTACGCGCGCCTTGTTCGGCTGCGTGGCTCCCGGTAAAAAGTCGCCATGAGCGATTGGATTGACGCGGAGGGGTATCGAGCCAATGTCGGCATCGTATTGATGCGCGACAACGGCGAGGTATTCCTCGGTCAACGCACCGGTGGCAAAGGCTGGCAGTTCCCCCAGGGCGGGGTGCGCCAGGGTGAGCCGCTCGAGCAGGCGCTGTATCGCGAACTGCAGGAGGAGATCGGGCTCACGCGCGAGCACGTCACTCTGGGAGGCACGACCACCGACTGGCTGCGATATCGCCTGCCGAAGCGTTACGTGCGCCGAGGCCGCGGGCCGGTATGTATCGGACAGAAACAACGCTGGTTTCTGCTGCGCCTCGCGGTTCCTGAAGACAAGGTGCAGTTCGATTTCTCGCATACCAATGAGCCGGAATTCGACGGCTGGCGCTGGGCAAACTACTGGGAGCCGGTGCGCGAGGTGATCTATTTCAAGCGTCCCGTGTACGTGCGCATGCTCACCGAGCTCGCCCCGGCGGCGTTCTCCGGCGATGCGCCGCCGCTTCCCGACTGGTGGCAGTCAGAACTGGCCGCGACGGCCGAGGCCTGATTCGAGCGATGCCCGGACTGCCTCCCAAACTGGTCGTGACCACGTACGCGCCGACGCGGCGCATGGTGACCATCGTGCTGCTGGTCTTGCTGGTCGCGGGTGGTGTGTACGGGATGTTCGAATTCGGCCGTTACAGCGCCGGGTTCGACTCGCTGGCCTCGCTGCGACAGCGGGCGGCGCTGCGTGCGCAGATCGAGGCACAGGAGGCGACCATTTCCGAGTTGCGCGCCAAGGTGGCGCAGCTGGAATCCTCGACCGTAGGGCAGACCCGGGAGCGTGAGGAGGTGCAGCGCACGATAGGGGATCTGCAGGCCCAGGTGGCCCGGGCCAACCAGGAATTGGCGTTTTTCCGGGGCATAGTCACCCAAAATGCGAACTCCGCCGAGGTAAAAATTCAGCAGGCGCGTATGTTGGCCACGGCGGCGGCCAACAAATTCCGCATTCGCGTCACATTGGTCCAGCCCATGAAGCCGGATACCGTGGTGAGCGGTACGGTGGTTTTGTCGGTTGACGGTGAGATCGATGGCAAGCCTGGACGTGCGGATTTCGCGACACTCTCGGGCGGCAAGCGGAAAGAGATACCCTTCACGTTCCGCTATCTCGAGAACATCGAAGAGGAAGTCACCATGCCTCCGGGCATGAAACCCGAACAGCTGCTGGTCGAGGTCAAATCCAACCGGCGCGGCTCGGCGCCGGTGCAGCAGTCGTACGTATGGACTGTCGATCCGCAATGAGCGCAACGCGGGAGTAGGTAATGTTCGGGCGACGCAAGCAGACATCCACGCGCATCGACACGCTGCTGGGAAAGACGGCGAATCTCCAGGGCGACCTCGAGTTTTCCGGCGGCCTGCATCTCGATGGCCGGGTCAATGGCAACGTGCGCAGCTCAGCGGCAGACGGTGGCGCGTTGTCGGTCAGCGAGACCGGCTTCATCGAAGGCCGCGTCGAAGTCACCAACATCGTGATGAACGGCACCGTCAACGGCGACATGTGTGCCCGCGACCGCCTGGTGCTCGGTGGCAAGGCGCGGGTCAATGGCAACGTCTATTACGGCGTCATTGAAATGGCGCCGGGCGCCGTCATAACCGGGAAACTGATCCCGCTGGCCGACGGCGTGACCGCACCCGCCGAGCCGGCGCCGTCCGTCGCCGACCGCAATGCCGCGGTTGCGACCGCCAAATCCGGCGCGTAGTGTGCAGACATGTCCGAAACCACCGAAACTGAAACCCTGATTTTTACCGACGCCGCCGCCCGCAAGGTGGGCGACCTGATTCGTGGCGAAGGCAATCCCAACCTCAAGCTGCGGGTATTCGTGCAGGGTGGTGGCTGCTCCGGCATGCAGTACGGCTTCGAGTTCGACGAGAACGAGCAGGATGGCGATACCTGCATCGAAAATCAGGGCGTCAAGCTGCTGGTCGATCCGATGAGCATCCAGTATCTGACCGGCGCGGAAATCGATTACCGCGAAGGGCTCGATGGCGCGCAATTCGTGATTCGCAACCCGAACGCGCAGACCACCTGCGGCTGCGGTTCCTCATTCACGGCCTGACGCAAGCCTCTTGACGCGGCGTTCACCGAAGTCCGTTCCGGACGTTCTCGCCGCCGTAGATCTCGGTTCAAACAGTTTCCACATGGTGGTCGCGCGTTACACGCACGGCCAGCTGGTGATCCTCGATCGCCTGCGCGAAATGGTGCGGCTCGGCGCGGGGCTGGAATCCGACGGGCGGCTCAACAAGGATGTAGCAGCCCGCGCGCTCGCCTGCCTGGAACGATTCGGCCAGCGGCTGCGGGACATGCGTCCTGACAGCGTCCGGGTAGTCGGGACCAACGCCCTGCGGCGCGCGCGCCGCAAGGAAGCCTTCGTCGAACGGGCGCGCGAAGCGCTCGGTCATCCCATCGAAATCGTCTCGGGCATGGAAGAGGCGCGGCTCATCTACTCGGGCGTCTCGCACACCATGCCCGCGGGTCCCGGCAGGCGGCTGGTATGCGACATCGGTGGCGGCAGCACGGAAATCATCATCGGCGAAGGACTCGAGCCCCTCGAGCTGGAGAGTCTGCAGACCGGCTGCGTGCGGGTCAGCGAGGAATATTTCGCCGATGGCCGGGTATCGCAGAAACGCATGCAGCGCGCACGCGTGGCGGCACGGCAGGCCATCGAGCCGTACCAGGCGGCCTTTCGCCGCCGCGGCTGGGATGAAGCGGTAGGAAGCTCGGGCACCGTACGCGCGATCGGTGACTGCATTCGCGAGCTCGATCCCGCGGCAATCGACATCGGCGCTGATGGGCTCGAGCGCCTGATCCACGAGCTCGGCGCGGTCGAACACATCCGCGACCTGAAGCTCAACGCGCTCACCGACGATCGCAAGCTGTCGTTCGCCGGCGGAGTGGCGATTCTTTCCGAAGTGTTCGAGCAGCTGGGCCTCGAAACCATGAAGGTCGCCGAAGGCGCGATGCGCGAGGGCCTGCTTTACGACCTGCTCGGCCGCTACACCGAGGAAGACGCGCGCGACCGCACGGTGCGCAGCATGCAGGAGCGTTACCACGTCGACCGCGAGCAGGCGGAGCGTGTCGAAGCGACGGCCGCGGCGTTCCTGGCGCAGGTCGAGGAAACCTGGACGTCGTTGCAGGAGCCGGCCGTCGAACAGGTATTGCGCTGGGCCGCGCGGCTCCACGAGATCGGCCTCGACGTCGCCCACAGCGGCTACCATCGCCACGGCGCCTATCTACTGGCGAACGCCGACATGGCGGGGTTTCCGCGCGAGGAGCAGAAGCTGCTGGCCATCATGGTCGGCAGCCACCGCAAGAAGCCGGTGATCGAGGACGCCGACGAGCTGATTCCACCGTGGGACAAGCGCGCCCCCGCGATGACGCTGCTGCTGCGGCTGGCGGTGCTGCTGCATCGCGGACGCAGCAGCGTCGCGCTGCCGGAGATCAGGCTGATGGCGCGCCAGGACGCTCTCGAGCTGCGTTTTCCTCCGGACTGGCTCGACGATCATCCGTTGACCGTCGCGGACCTGCAGTTCGAGATCGAGCAGCTGAAGGCAGTCGGATTCCGGCTGCGCGTGTTCTCCTCGAAGTGAACGGCGCCGCGCTCCGGTTCAGGGCACGCTGACCGGTACGCTGCCGGCCGCGTAACGCGCCAGCAGGGTGGCCTGCGCATCACGGGCCACGTCGCCGCCACGTTCGCAGTGTGCGTAGGCGCCATCGCGACCCAGCGTCCAGGACTGCATGTTGTCCGCCATGTAGAAATTCAGGTCGCGAAGGATGCGCTTGCGGTGTGTCTGCTCGCGCACCGGGAAGGCAATTTCCACGCGCCGGAAGAAGTTGCGCTCCATCCAGTCGGCACTGGCGAGATACAGCTCGCTGGCGCCGTCGTCGCTGTCGCTGCCATTCTGAAAATAGAAGACGCGCGAGTGCTCGAGGAACCGCCCGACGACCGAACGGACGCGGATGTTCTCCGATACCCCGGGAATGCCGGGCCGCAATGCGCACAAGCCGCGAATGACGAGGTCGATCTGCACTCCGGCTCGTGACGCACGATACAGCCCTTCGATGACCTGCGGATCGACCAGCGCATTCATCTTGGCGATGATGCGTGCCGGACGTCCCTCGGCCGCATGTTGCGCCTCGCGTTCGATCTTGTGCACCACTGCTTCGTGCAGTCCGAAGGGCGACTGCAACAGCTTGGTGAGCCGCGGCGTCTGGGTGAGGCTGGTGAGTTGCAGGAACAACTCGTGCACGTCCTGGCCGATCTCCGGGTCGCAGGTGAAAAGGCTGTAGTCGGTGTAGCCGCGCGCGGTCCGCGGGTGATAGTTGCCGGTCCCGAGGTGACAGTAGCGACGCAGGCCGTCGGCCTCGCGGCGTACCACCATCGACATCTTGGCGTGGGTCTTGAAGCCGACCACGCCATACATGACGTGCGCGCCGGCTTCCTGCAGCCGGTTGGAAAGCTCGATGTTCGCTTCCTCGTCGAAACGCGCGCGCAGTTCGACGATCACCGTGACGTCCTTGCCGGACTGCGCGGCGGTGACCAGCGCGTCGACGATGGGTGACTCGTCGCCGGCGCGGTACAGCGTCTGCTTGATGGCGAGCACGCGCGGATCCGCGGCCGCGCCGCGCAGGAAGTCGAGCACGGGTCCGAAGCTGTGAAACGGGTGGTGCAGCAGCACGTCTTTTTGACGGATGACCGCCAGCAGGTCGGTGGAACCGGCGACGCGCCGCGGCAATCCGGGAGTGAAGATCGGGTACTTGAGGTCCGGCCGCTGCACGAGGTCGTAGATCGTCGCCAGCCGGTTGAGATTCACGGCACCAGAGACTTCGTAGAAGTCGACTTCGTTGAGCGTGAATTGCCGCGTCAGGAAAGTGTCGAGATCGGGCGGACAGTCGCGCGAGACCTCGAGGCGCACCGCCGCGCCATAGCGGCGATGCGCGAGTTCGCCTTCGAGCGCGCGGCGCAGGTCGTCGACCTCTTCGTCGTCGACGAACAGGTCGCTGTTGCGCGTGACGCGGAACTGGTAACAGCCGAGCACATCCATGCCGGAAAACAGTTTCGAAACGAACTGCTGCACGATCCCGGTCAGCAGCACGAAGCGTTTGCGCCCGCCGTCCTCCGGCAGGGCAACGACACGCGGCAACGAGCGCGGTGCCTGCACGATTGCCAGCCCGGTATCGCGGCCAAACGCGTCCTTGCCTGCCAGGCGCACGATGAAGTTCAGGCTCTTGTTCTGAATGCGCGGAAAAGGCCGGGCCGGATCGAGGCCGAGCGGCGAGAGCACCGGCTCGACCTCGCGCTCGAAGTATTGCTCGAGCCATTGCGCCGTCTGATCGTCCCAGGAGCCGCGGGCCAGCAACTCGATGCCCTGCTGTCGCAACGCCGGCAGGAGCACGTCGTTGAGGCACGTGTATTGCGCGTCGACCAGCCGACGCGTGCGGTCGTGAATCGCCTGCAGTTGTTCGGTGATCGTCAGGCCATCGGGGCCGGGCTGATCTGATCCCAGCTCGACGCGCTGCTTGAGGCCGGCCACGCGGATCTCGAAGAACTCGTCGAGGTTGTTGGACGAAATGCAAAGGAACTTGAGGCGCTCGAGCAGCGGGATCCTCTCATCGAGCGCCTGGGCCAGCACGCGCTCGTTGAACTCGAGCAACGAGAGCTCGCGGTTGATGTAGTTTTCCGGCGATCGAAGGTCGGGCTGATCCATATCGGGTCTCTATTTCCCCGATATGAGAGCACATGGCCGGCCGGATTAGTGTGACACGTAGGTCCTACGTCTCAGCGGGCTACCAGCACGGGTCCGGCAGGCAGGTCCAGCATGTTCACCAGTTCCGCGGTGGATGCCAGGAACCTGTCCTGTTCGGCCGCCGCGATCGGAGCGGCGTCGGGCAGGGTTACGGTCTGGGGGTTCTTGTGGACGCCGCGAACACGATATTCGTAGTGCAGGTGCGGGCCGGTGGCGAGACCGGTCATGCCGACGTACCCGATGACCTCGCCGAGGTCGACCCGTTGGCCGCGGTGAAGCCGGGACGCAAACCGCGACAGGTGACCGTACACGGTGACCACGCCCGATCCATGTTCGAGTTCGATGACGTTGCCGAATCCACCCTGGCGTCCGACGAAGCGAACACGCCCTTCACCGGCAGCCCTCACCGGCGTGCCGACCGGGGCTGCGTAGTCGACGCCACGGTGGGCGCGAATGGTGTTGAGCACCGGGTGCCGACGCGACGGATTGAAGCGTGAGCTGATGCGCGAGAATTGCACCGGCGTACGAATGAAGGACTTGCGCAGGCTCCTGCCGTCGGGCGTGAAGTACTCCGCGCGGCCCTGCTCGTCGACGTAACGCACTGCGCGGTATTCGCGGCCTTCGTTGACGAACTTGGCCGCGAGGATGTTGCCGGTGCGAAGCAGCGCGCCGTCCTGCGACACTTCTTCATATACGACCGTGAAACGATCTTCCGCCTGGATGTCGAGCACGAAGTCGATGTCGTACTGGAAAATCTCGGAGAGCTCGAGCGCGACGCGATCGTCCAGTCCGGCATCGGCGGCGGCCTGGAACAGGGAGCTGTGGATCGTCGCGCTCGCCGTGAGCGTGCGGATCTCGAGCGGATTCTCCAGCACGTCGGTGCTGAAGCCGGAGGCGTCGCGCGTGACCATGAGGGTTTCGCTGTCGGAAAGCTTGCGCTCCATGCCGACCAGTTCGCCATCACGGTGCATGAGTCGCAGCATCTCGCCCGGCCTGAGCCTGTCGACCTGGTTGCGCATTTCCGGAAGGCCCCGCAGCGTGGCGAGGTCGGCGAGATTGAGTTCGAAGCGGCGGAACAACCTGTCCATCGTGTCGTTGCGACTGACGACGACTTCGATGGTGGAGAAGCCGATGCTCGCCTCCTGCGGCACGGCCGCGGGAGGCGGAACGGCCGGCGCTGCCGCGACTTTCGCCGGGAGTTCCGGTCCGTGCGTTGGGCGCGGCAGGGCAGCGACGACACCCACGGCGGTCAGCAATGCAATCTGCGCTATCACGGCAGCACGGGTCGACAGCCCCGGCACCGCGGACTTGAGTAAGATCGGCACGATCTATACAACGTAACCCACGGATCGACAAAGGGTCAACGACAGCGAACGCGGGTTGTGATGGACGCCCAGGACAAGAACCGAGAGATGAAACCGGAAATGCAGGATCAGATCGCCGAGCTGACGCGCGGCACGCAGGAGGTGCTGGTCGAAGGCGAGCTCGTGAAGAAGCTGGCGCGCGGCAAGCCGCTGCGGATCAAGGCGGGCTTCGATCCGACGGCGCCGGATCTGCATCTCGGGCACACGGTGCTCATCAACAAGATGCGCCAGTTCCAGGTTTTCGGCCACGAGGTCACGTTCCTGATCGGGGATTTCACCGGGTTGATCGGGGATCCCACCGGGCGCAATGCAACGCGCCCTCCGCTGACGCGTGAGCAGGTCGCCGCGAATGCCGTGACCTACCAGGAACAGATATTCAAGATCCTCGACCCGGAGAAGACCCGTGTCGATTTCAATTCGCGCTGGTTTGGCAGCATGCCGGCGGCGGGCCTCATCGAGATCGCCGCGCGACATACCGTTGCGCGCATGCTGGAACGCGACGACTTCGCGAAACGCTACAAGGGAAACCAGCCGATCGCGATCCACGAGTTTCTCTATCCACTCGTGCAGGGTTACGACTCGGTCGCACTCAAGAGCGACGTCGAGCTCGGCGGCACCGACCAGAAATTCAACCTGCTGGTCGGACGGCAGCTGCAGGAAACCTACGGACAGGAGCCGCAGATCGTCATGACGGTGCCGCTGCTCGAGGGGCTCGACGGCGTCAACAAGATGTCCAAGTCCCTGGGCAACTACGTCGGCATCAACGAGCAGGCGGATGTGCAGTTCGGCAAGCTCATGTCGATCTCGGACGAGCTCATGTGGCGCTACTTCGAGCTGTTGTCGTTCCGGCCGCTGGCGGAGATCGCCGCGCTGCGCAACTCGGTGGCGGGCGGGCGCAATCCACGCGACGTGAAGTTCGAGCTGGCAGTCGAAATCGTGGATCGGTTCCACGGCGGTGGCGTCGGCACGCGCGCACGCGACGCATTCATCGCGCGATTCCAGCAGGGCCACGTCCCGGAGAAGATAGACCAGGTTCTGCTAACTACTGACGGATCGCCACAGCGCCTGGCGAATGTCCTGAAGAATGCCGGGCTGGTGTCGAGCACTTCGGATGGCAATCGCATGATCGACCAGGGCGCGGTGCGGGTCGGGGACAGTGCCGAGACGCTCAGCAAGGTCTCCGGACGCGATCATTCCCTGGGAACCGGCAAGTTCCTGATCCAGGTGGGTAAGCACAAATACCGCTGGGTTGCGTTGCAACAGGGCTGAAGCCCCCGGAATTGGCGGCTGACGGGCTACCTGGCGCGGTTTTGAGCAGTCAGCTCACCCGGCGCCAATTGGCAATCTCCTTATAAATCAATATCTTAATGGCAAGCGCGACTGCCTTGTGACAGTGCGTTGACAGGGCGATTTCCCTCCCTATAATGCGCCCCCTCACGCACCGATGGCCCCCGCGGTTCTCGCGGTGGGAAAGTAAGTGTCTGAATACACGGGTTGACGGAATAAGGTTCACGCCTATAATTCCGCCCCCTTCTACGGCCCGCAGCGGCCGTAGTGCTGTCTAAAAATTTGCAGGTAATTTGTGTGGGGACTCGCGTCGATGACTCTTTGGAGTGCATTAACCGAGTACCAAGAGTCCAGAAATTGGACTGTAAGAAGTCCAGCGATGGGCCGATGGATACTCTTTGATTGAAGATCGACATCTTTAAGTGAAGAGTTTGATCCTGGCTCAGATTGAACGCTGGCGGCGTGCCTAACACATGCAAGTCGAGCGGTAACAGGCGTAGCAATACGTGCTGACGAGCGGCGAACGGGTGAGCAATGCTTC